>ERZ773260.979-NODE-979-length-39390-cov-5.314605_pt1 | contig 39390 bp, 40 predicted proteins | sample MGYA00511387_ERZ773260 | MGnify/ENA primary metagenome ERZ773260 (study PRJEB29015, sample SAMEA2737745) | human gut metagenome | biome: human gut; feature: human-associated habitat; material: faeces | place: China | collected 2012 ...
ATGTCAAAACTGCTTTTTCGTTTACCCCATCATCGATTCTAACCTAAAGAATTTATCAATTTCGTATCTTCTAACATTCTTCTATTTTCAAATCATTACCTTGTTGAATTTATAGCCACCCCCCCAGACAGTTAATATGTACTGTGGATAGTCTGGGGACGGCTCTATCTTCTTTCTTAGCTTCCTTGTGAATGATGTGAGGTTGCTTCCCTTTGGTGCATTCCTATTACCTCCTTATGTATCAAAACTGTTGAATTGGAATTTGTCATAATGAATTAAGGATATTATAGGTTTAAGTAGTAGCAAGACTTTGATTTTTTATCCAGATATAGCAGATAACCACTCCGATTAAGGCTATCCCTCCCGTGGTTATATATGGTAATTCAATATTGCTTTCATACAGATACCCAGCTAATAAAGGAGCAATAACTTTGCTAAGATTTCCGGCGGTACTGGCAAATCCCATCAGTGTTCCTTTATGCTGATTGTCAGTTTTTGAAAGGGTTGCGTTTAATGTGGGTACTGTAATAGCAGAAGATACCGCAAATAAACCAAAAACCACCAACACACTAACAAACCCAGTTGTCAATACCATGGCAAACGCTACTAAGGCTTTGCAAAACATACCTATCAGTATTAGTCGCTTCTCACCAATTTTTTTTGATAAAGGACCAGTCAAAAAGCCTTGTACTACAATCAAAATACCTGCTAGAGCCATCCAAATAACACCAACTTGCTTAGTGGAAAATCCAAACTTATCTACGACATACAGCCCCGTAATTCCTTGCAAGCCTGTTTGACAGAAATGCACGACGAAAATAAGTATCAAAACCATTCCTGCTGAGCCAAAAATTATACTTTTCAGGTCTGAAAAATCAAAGGGTTTTCTTTTTTCCGTCTGTCCTGAACGCTCAATCGACTCTGGCAAAAATGTTAGAATTAGCAGAAAGGCAATAAATGAAATGCCGGCTCCTGTAAAAAATGGGAGCGCAAGCGAATAGCCTGCAAGAATGCCTCCCAATAATGGTCCCATCATTACGCCAACGCTCATTGAAGCTCCAAGTTGACTCATATTCTTGCTTCTTTCTTCCTCCGAGCTGGAATCTCCAACATATGCCAAAGATGCAACGGACGTAGCAGATGACAAAACACCCGATAAACTGCGAGCTATAAATAGCGTCCAAAAGGATGAAGCCAAACCGAACAGGAACAAGCTGATGGAATATCCTATAATACCAATGCTGATAATCGGCTTTCTACCAATTCGGTCGGACAGTGCACCCCAAAAAGGTGCGCATACTGTTTGTGCCAGAGCATATACGGCAGTGAGCCATCCAAGCTCACGACCGCCAGCACCTAGATTTTCCATGTAAAATGGCATGACCGGAAGAATTAAGCTATATCCTAACGCAATCACCAAAGTAGCAAGCTTTAAAGCGAAAATCGGCTCTTTATTCATCAATCGTCACCGTCCCCTCCGAGCCGTCCACCGTTATCATTTGTCCATTTTTAATACTTCTCGTGGCTGTGTGTGTCGCCATAACGGCAGGGATACCACATTCCCGTGCAACAATACTTGAATGACTGAGAGGACCTCCAATATCCGTTACAATTCCACTTGCAGAGGCAAATAAGGGTGTCCAAGCCGGAGTTGTAGTAACGGCAACCAAAACACTTCCCGGCTGGAAATTTTTAAAATCTGCCGGACTATTTAGTACGCAGGCACGAGCTGTCACGACACCAGAACTGGTTCCTATCCCCCTCAACATGGTTTTTCCATCTTTTTGTTTCTGGGGTGCATGTGATATGCTTTTTACTTTCTTCTCAGGTAACTGAGCTGGTGGCACATAGCCCTGATACTTTTTGAGTTCCGCTTTTCGCTCAAGTATCAAATTTCTTCTATCGGATAAAGGTATATTTTCGTCTAACTGTATTATGAGTTTTTCCAATTCCAATTTTGTGAGCCAATAAATATCATCTATATGCGAAGTAGCTCCGCCACGTATAAGGCGTGCTGAAATTTCATGAAACATCCGGCGAATCAGAGGATGCCCCATTCCCATCAAATAAATAGCATTTTCACGCATAGGAGCAGTTTCCTGCGCCCAATGGAGCAACTTCAAAAACAGTTTTTTGCGTGAGCTACCTATATGTTGTATAATTTCTTCTTCTGCCTGTTTCCTATGCTTTTCAAATTTGGATTGACGTAAAAAAGGACTTTCAACTTTTCCTTCTACAAAGGTTTTTATGGATTCAAAGGTTGGTGTAAGTGTTTCCTGCGGTGTGGAATATGCAAAATCAAATTCATAAGCGGTACGACCAAACTCTTTAAAATACTGATTGATTCGATTTTTCCATTCTATCCATACTTCCAGCGAAACTTCGTCAGGCGGAACTGAGGACATAAAATTTTCCGCTATCTTTGCTGTTGGATTACTTTGCAGATAAAGGTTGAGAGTATTATTTTGCTTTACCCATTCCGAGAGACTCCACAGGTTCTTTTCGGCTTGCAGAGCAATCGTATCAAATCCAAGCAGGAAAACAGAAGTATCTGTTATACCAGCGCGACGAGCCGCTCCCTGAAAAAATTTTGTAAATAATGTTTCGCTGATAGAGGCGGCTGGCAATGTAAGCTGAATCCTCGTGAAATAAATACACGCTCCATAAAATACAGTCTGAATCCCCTCCATTATTTGATGAGCATTCAGCATATGCATGGGCTTTTCTTCCCATTGTTTAATCACATCCTCAAATTCTTTTCGTGCTGTTTCCCAGCGTGCAACACTGTTCGTGAGCGCACGGCGTAAAGATCGGGGGGAAAGGGATTTGACAGCAATCAAAAGAGGCTTTGAATTAGCGGAAAGATAAACATATCCGTTAATAATCGTATATGCTCCGTTTTCTGGCAGTAGCTTTTTCGCACTTTTACCAAACATATCTATCCATAAAAGCGCCGATGCACGGTTGACTATTTCAAGCCCAAGTGTGGCGAATAAGGGCGTAACAGGATTTGGCAAGTGTTCCGCTAGACTGCCTCTTGTATATATAACATCCTTTTCCGGTAACGTCCATTCCGGCGGTAGGACAGTAATGGGGCGAGCCTGAACAATATACAACTTATCTTTTTCCAGTGCCCACTCTACATCCATAGGCATTTCATAATACTTCTCAATTTTTTTTCCAAGCTGTGTCAATCGCATAACTTGATTGCGCGTAAGAGCATGTTTTTTCCTAATCTGTTCAGGAGTTGGGATTTCTTCTGTTCCATCTGAGTTGCGGACTGTCATAATCTCTTTGTTTGCTACTTCATACGATACAATTCGTTCAGCATTTTTATCTACAACGATTGTATCAGGGGTGACTAAGCTAGAAACCACCGATTCGCCAAGTCCCCACGCGGCGTTAACAATCATTTCGCTGCGTCTGCCATTGATAGGGTTTAGCGTAAACATAACGCCGGACGCATCGGAAAACGCAAGCTTTTGTACTACAACAGCAAGTGCGACAATTTCCTGCTTTATATCATTCTTCACGCGGTAAGCAATAGCGCGGGCTGTCCATAGGGAAGCCCAGCACCTCTTTACAGCGTCAAGAACTTCATTCTCACCTTGTATGTTAAGATAGGTTTCCTGCTGGCCTGCAAAAGAAGCATCGGGCAAATCCTCGGCGGTTGCGGAGGACCGGACAGCCACCGCTATATTTCCCAATCCGGCATATGCGGTTTTAATTGCATCTGATACTTCCTGCGGCATTTCTCCATTATGGAAAAGCATCCCTATCTGCGTAGATACATTTTCAAGCTGGCTGGTATTGTTAGAGTCAATACCGTCCAGCAACTTATTAATGTGAGGCTGAATATGGTTCTTTTCAACAAAAATCTTGTATGAAGTAGTCGTAACATGAAAGCCCTCCGGCACAGGGATACCCGCTGTCAAAAGTTTTGATAAAGACATACCTTTTCCGCCGACCATTTCAAGGGTTGCCTGTTTATGCAACAAGGGTAGAGTATAATAAATCATAATAATTCATCTCCATCATTCATAATTCCGTGTAGAAATATATCCATTGTTTCATCAAGCATTTTCTCCGGACTGGCTGATGGTCGGGATGTGTAAATGATTGATATAATGGAGTTAATTAACAAACCCGTCATAAGATCGGCATTCGTCTTACGGAAGACGCCTGATTCCACTCCATTTTCAATTACAGATTTTATAATATCCTGATATGCGTAACGCGCAGTTTTCAGCCGCTTTCGATAATCTTCTTCTAAATAGTCAGATTCTATATTTAACCACATCAGCACCGTTCGATACTGCTTTGGTACTCCAAGATGATTCAGCATGATTTTTCTAAGACACTGTTCCGGCGAGGATTCATCGGCAATAATCCTATGAACCTTTTTAATTGTTTCTTCTATTTCTTTCTCAACTGCATATACAACAATCTCGTCTTTCGTTTTGAAAAAATCATACAGACTGGACTTTCCCATGTTTGCTAAAATCGCAATTTCCCTCATTGATGTTTTTTGGAATCCATTTTTCTCTATGAGCTGCAAAGCAACACTGATTATTTCTTCTCGGCGCTCTTCTTGTTGTTCTGGTGTAAGCATAATTCCTTTTGGCATATTATGATACCTCCTTATAACGACCATCGGTCGTTTCTTATTTCGTTTTCATTATATAGCGACCGATGGTCGCTTGTCAAGTCTAATTTTTATTGTAAAAAATAAGGCATCAGAAACTTCTTCAAATTTCTGATGCCTTACTTACAAGCAGAGACATCTTCTCCTTCATAATCTCATAGGTAATGCGTGAATTCATATTCCATAAAATTTCCATTTCTAAGAGCAGCCAACTGTCATTTACTATTGATATGCAAGTATAAATGTATGATCACGAATAGAGGATTTTGCCACCCCGCTTTTTTTATCAACCTCGTATATATTAATCGGAATTTCTCTATCCGGTCCATCCTCTATGCCAATCCATATTCGGTATATATCTTTTGTCTCATATTCAACCCTGTAAATTACTTCTGACTCTTCATTCTGGTATAAATTCATAATAACCATACAGTTTTCCAGCAAATGGCAGACTGTTTCCTGAGACATGGGCGGCGTATCTTCCCAAATACCTGTATCCTCGTTCAGGTAATACCATTGTCCCTCTCCGTCTGGTCTGACCCAGCCTTTTTCCATACTGCCTTCCTGGTTAAAAAAATACCATTCACCGTCAATTACTGTCCATCCCTTCATACAAACGCCGCCTTCTATATGGCTCCATGTCTGTGCCTCCCCCTCCTGCCAGTATCCAGCCCACGCTGTCAGCAGATTCGTTTCAAGAATCATAAACGCCATGATGAACAGAGCTGCCTTTTTCATTCCTTTCCTCATAACTCCTCCTATTCCAGGCTGGCAATTCCCCGTACCGCCCACTCATATATCTCATATGCCTGAAACAGATTCAGGTTTGCTGATTCATAGTTGGATTTCTTCTGTAAATATTTCAGTTCTTCCTGTAGGTATTGGGATTTACTCAGCATTCCCATACTATATTTTTTCTGTACATTGTTCCATACGAGCTGAGAACCGGAATAGCCGGCTGTCGCCGCCTCATAAGCGGTTTTTGCCTGCTGCACCTTTGCATATAAATCCTGCATAACCGTTTTCAGCTTCTCTTCCTGCCCGCTTAATTCACGTTTCTTTTTATTGATACCGGATGTGGTTCCATCAGAGGCCGTCTGTCTGGTATTCATCAGAGTGGTGTTATTGCCAATCGCGCTCTCTATATCCTGCTCTAAATTTATGTCATTTAATAACTGCAAATTAAAACCAGGGATTTTTTCCAGATTTGGCTTACTGTCTTCATCAATCCCAAGGAGAAGGCATAAATTCCCATAAACAGACGCCTCACTGTCAGTAATGGAATTTAACGACACTTGGGCCTGGTTCCAATTGTTGAGAGCGGTCAGTACATCCTGAGCAGTCGCGGTTCCCGCCCGGTTTCCGGCCACGGTTTCCTCATATAGCTGTCCATACAAATGTTCCATCTGAATCAGGTTTTCTTTTTGCAGTGTCAGCGATTGATACGATATCATAAGGCTCTGCGCCGCATTCGTCAGCTGTTTTTCCAGGGAAAGCCGGTTTTTATTAGCGGAATGGCGGTCCAGCTTTTTAAGCATATCGTTATAGGACTTGATAGCAGATGAGTAAATGGCATCATAAGAGGCATATTCCATATAGCTTTCCATATCGCCATCGTCCTTTGCCTCCTTCTTGTCATCTTTTGCTTCCCGCCTTTCCCATGAAAGTTCATTTTTAATCTCTGTGTAATCCTGCTTACGCCTCGCGCTGCTCCCCATCATGATTCCAACATCCGTATTATTATAGTGAATCAACGAACCAAGCTCATCATACTCCACAGTATTGTCCTGCAGCCGTTCTTCGGGAATCTGATTCCCATCAACCGCCAGGTATATCCCACCCTCCTCCGCCTGGACCACGGCATTTTCTGCTGCCGGTCCCTGTGCAGGCGTATCATCTGACGAGGTTAAAGCAAATGGGCCTTCTTCCGCCGTATACGGTTTTTCTTCCGCAAATGATTGGATTGTACTCAACCCAGGTGTACCGGACCACCCGGTCAAGCAAAAAAACATCACAAGGAAGAGAAACACAAACGTGTGACCGGCAAATCTTTCTATCTTCAATGAATTCCCTCCTAATCTGCACTCGCAAGCCCTTTCACACCCCACCGGTATGTTTCCAGCGCTTCCAAGAGACTCATTGCCGAAGTCTGTACTGTACGCTGTTTTTCTGCCAAGGCATATTCCTGCTGCTCCAGTTCATGCCTGGTAATCACCCCGGCGTTCCATTTCTGCCTCCCCAGCTCTGTATTCCGCTGTTCTGCCGCCTCATCCGCCAGGGCCTGCTCATATAATAATTTTGCAGTCATGAGGCTCTGCCATGAACTCAGCAGGGATACCCCTATCTGCTTTTCATTTGCGCTGATTGTTTTCTCCAGATCTTCTTTATTGGCTTTTTCGATGGCATTCTCTAATTTCCGCTTGTTAATCCTCAAGGTATAATTATTTTCCAGGGCTTCCTGTTTATCCGCTTCATAATCAATGGCTGCAATCTCATCCAAATCAACTGGGGGAAGTTCCCTCATTTCAGGCTGGTCTGTTCCTCTCCAGCCCAGCATGACAATCAATTTCTGCCGGGTGCTCTCAATCTCCTGTTCAAGATTGGCGATTCGTTTATCCTGCTCCAAAACCGCCTCCTCTGCACTCAGGACATCCGCCTGTGTGGCCGTACCTGCCTGTTGCTTTACTACGGTCTGCCCATATGTAGTTTCTAAAACCGTTTTTTGTTCTCTAGCAGACTCCAGCTCCAGCCGGTTCCTGTAGTATGAGATGAAGCGGCTTTGGGCGGAAAGAGCCAGGTTATCTTCGGCCTGACAATAGGTAAGGTAATAAATGTAACTGTCCTCAACATTATTATCCGCCTGTTCCCGAAGCTGATCCGCCTGGAGCTGCAGCTGTAAATCGCTGACTTTTGCCATTGCAGAGTCATCACCGGACATATCGGACTCTAAATCAGAAGCCAGATCCCGGTATTCCCGGGCAATATCTTCCCTGGTTTTCCCATAGTCCTTTAAAAATTTATTGTAATCATACTGATTATTCTGGACCGTCACATTATACTCGTGAATCAAATCCGCTATTTCTTCATATTCCAGTGTGTTATCCTGCAGCCTGGCCCACTCCTCGGCAGTCCGGGCAAATTCCGGACTGGCTCCAAAGGAGGTCATGGGGGCCATGGCCCCCACAATCATGGCTGTCCCAAAGGCTAATTTTTTGTTCAACCATCTCACGATTCCTCATTCCTCCTTTTTCTCTTACCAAAATGAAATCCCTTCTTTTCCTTATGTGTTTTAGCCGTATTGCTCATAATCTTATAGTATACCGGCAGCATGAGAAGACACATAATCGTGGAAGCGGTTAGACCGCCAATGTTTACTACTGCAAGGCCCTGTGTCATGCTCCCGGAATTGCCGATTGCCATGGCCATGGGAATCATGGCAATGATGGTTGTCAACGTTGTCATAAGAATTGGCCTGATTCGTGTAGCGCCTGCTTCTATCAGAGCTGTATCCATATCCATAGTCGCTCTGTTCTGATTCGCCGTATCCACAAATAGAATCCCGTTATTCACCACCGTACCTATTAACATTAAGAACCCAATTAAAGAAATCATGCTGATTTTACAGTTCGTCAGGTATAACAGGCCAAAAGCGCCAATCATGCTGAATGGAATTGTTGTCATAACCATAAAGGAATATCTGGGTGATTCAAACTGTGCGGCCATGACAACAAATACAAGGAAAATCGCGGTTCCTATGGCCTGAAACAGAGCTGTAAACTCCTCATTCATGGAGCTGTCGATAGAATTAAGCCCAATGCTGACAGAAGAAGTTAAGCTCGGCGCCACCACTTCCTGATTGATGATGTCCTTGCTTTCTTTTACCGCTTTGTCTGTAAAATCTCCTGTGATTGTCACCTTGTATTCTTTATCTTCCCTTGAAATCGTAGCGGGGCTGTCTACGAACTTGACATCTGCCACATCTGTCAGCGCAACCGATCCGCCTTTTCCAGTTGTAAGCACAATGCTCTTCACCTGATCAATGGTTTTATATTCATCATCCGCATATTCCACTCTTACCGTCACATCATTTCCATCCAGTTCAATATCCGTGGCCTCCACTCCACTTATCACATTTCGCACCGCGCTGCCGACTGCGCCTGCGCTGAGTCCGGCCGCCTGGGCTTTCAACGCATCCACCCTTACTTCCACAACGGGAGCCGAGTTTTCCAAATCCGAATGTACCCTGGCAACATCACTCCTGCCCATCAGCTGAGATACAATCTTATTTGATACCTGTTTTACCTCATCATAATCAGCACCCTTTAATATCACTTCGTAAGTATCATCTGCGGAGGACATCATGCTCATGGAAGAACTCATTTCCACTGTGATATCACAGTTGCGGACGTCTGCCAGTTCCTGTTTCCACAGCTTTACCACATCCGTGGTTTTCATTTTTCTGTCATCTTTTAAATAGGCGCTTATGGTAGCCGCATCACCGGAACTCATACCGCCGCCCCCATAGCTGGATATGTAAGATTCCAGGTTCGTATCCTGTGTGATGATTTCCTCAACCTGCTTCAGGACATCGTCAATCTTTTCCGTCATAAGCCCCGGCCTGGTATCCACTGTAATCGTGATTTCTCCCTGATCATCTGACGCCATCAGCTCCATATCCAATTTTGTTGCTATAAACAGAGAACATATCAGCAAACCGATGGAGATTCCCATAACGGTTTTTTTCTTGGGCAGGATTTTTTTCATCGCTCTGCGGTAAAAATCCTGCAATGAAAAGATAGGCTTTGATAATGGGGCCTTCTCCTTTTCCTTCGGCTTATAAATCATATAGCACAGAGGAACCACAGTGATGGCTGAGATGAGGGAGGCTATCAGACAGAACACAATGGTAAAGCCCAGCGGCTTGAACAACTGTCCTGTCATCCCCTGCAGCAATGCCAAAGGAATGAATACCACACACGTAGTAGCGGTTCCACCCAACACTGAGGCTCCTACCGTCTCCGTACCAGTCAGCGCGTCCTTCATATACTCTACAAATCCAGCCTGCCTTTTTCCTGTAGCCCTGAAACAGCTCTCCAGCACCACGATAGAATTATCCACCATCATGCCGACGCCCAACGTCAAAGCGCTCAGGGTAATTACATTCAGTGAGAATCCCATCATGTTTAACAGGATTAAAGCTGCCAGGATGGAAACGGGGATGGAGCTTCCTACAATCAAAGAAGCTTTTATATCTCCAAAGAACAGCCAGATGATTACCATCGAAATGATGATTGCAAGGCAAAGCGTCTCCACCACGGAGGCTAACGAGGACAGGATGGAATCCGCATTATCGCTGATAACTGCAATACTCAAATCCCCATCCTCTTTCTCCAACCGGTCAATCGTCTTTTTCACCTGGTTTGAAAGCTCAATCGTCGTGGCACTCTGCTGTTTGCTGATGGAAACAGAAACCGTGTTATTTCCATTATAGCGGGCAATACTGTCGCTGCTGTCCGCGGTTGTATACACATTTGCCACATCTTCCAGGTATACCGTGTCTCCGGTAGATACCGTTAAAGGAATCTTCCTTAAACTCTCAACCGTGTCATATGTCATTCGTGTGGAAACGGACAGTTCCTGACTGCCGACCTGGGTATCTCCGGCAGGGTACGAAAGGTCGGCCGCCTTAATGTCAGAGGCAATACTCGATATTGAAACCTTGTACTGGCTGACTTTCTCCGGTATCATCTCTATTTTGATATACTGGTCCGCGCCGCCCCGGACCGTAACATCTGCGGCGATTGATATTTTTTTCAAATTCCGGTACAATCTCATTGTCTACATAGCTGTACAGGTTTTCTTTTGATCCATTATCCACCGCTAATGTCATATCCGCCTCGGAATCCATGCTCAATTCCATAATGAGAGGAGTATCTGCATCTTCCGGGAGATCCGCTGTCACCAAATCAATCTTCTTTTTCAGGTCATCATATGCCTCGTCTGTATCCGTGCCGTACTCATATTGCAGCATAACCATAGACATGCCTTCACTGGAACTGGAGGTGATTGATTTAAGGCCGCTGAGGGCGCTCACCTGAGCTTCGATTTCCTTTGTAACCAGGTCATTCACATCCTCCGGGTTTGCCCCCTGGTAGTTTGTAAATACCAGAAGCATGGGCATATCCATTTCAGGCGTCAATTCCAGCTTCGCATTGGTGATTGATGAATATCCAAAGAAAATAAGACACAGGATGCACATGAGAGCTGTTACCGGCCGTTTCAGGACAAATTTGGTTAATTTAATCATGGTGTCTCCTCCTTATTGTCCCGATGTCATATTCTGTTCTGTGGTTTCCGATGGTCCGGCTTGTGCGTCCCCTTCCTCTGCTTCGGCTACCCTGATTTGCGCCCCCTCATACAATTCAGAACTCCAGGTCGTTATAACGCTTTCATCCATCCCCAGCCCGGAAAGGACTTCTATCTTTTCAGAATCATAAATTCCTATCTCAATATATTTTTTATGCACAACACCATCTTCACAAATATATACATAGGGTTTCCCATCATCATAATAAACAGAGTCAACCGGTATCGTCATGGCATTTTCTGTTTCTTCTGACACCACATACAGTTTTACCTCTGAACCGGTGGGAAGATTATTTTCCTCCACAAGCGCTGCCTTTATCTTATACAATCCTGTTGTGCTGTCGGCCATGGTACTTACCTCGTAAATCACGCCGCTGTAATTCTTCCCGTCCTTTTCAACCTCTATTTTATCGCCTTCCCCCAGATATCCCCTGATTCGTTCTGTGGCCGAAAATGATACAATCCGTTCCCCCTGTCCTGATATCACACAGATGAGCTTATTGGGTGAAACCGTATCAAACACCTCCATATCACAAATTTCAACCATCCCGCTGATGGGGGCTGTTATCTGGCTGTATTCTAATTGTGTTTTATAGGAATACTCCGCCTGTTCATATTTGATTTTCGCACTGTCCAGCTGATTCTGATATTGCTCATATGCCTGCCTGGAGATTCCATCACTTGCATATAATATCTGCTGCCTGCCCAACTCATCCTGGGCCTCCCGCAGCGCCAAGGCCGCCGAATCCAGATTGCTTTTTGCGCTTTCCACCTGTTTGGTGTCTATGGTGCAGATTACCTGGCCTTCCGTCACAAAATCGCCCGCCTTAATGTTTACAGACGTTACATCTCCGGACGCTTTTGGATAAATATACACTACATCCGAAGGCTCCACCTTACCAATCAGACTGGTTGTCAGGCGGATATCGCCAACCTCGGCAACCGTTGTCTCCATAAGGGGCAGCGCCACTGCCTGGGCAAATTGCTCTTTATTCATAATCCTCGGGATTACTATGGCGCATATTGCTGCCACAACAATTACCAATATGATGATTATCTTTTTCATGATTTTCAGTCCTCCTCTCCGTTAACAGCCAGCCGGTCAATATAAGACTTTATTTGAACCATTTTTAAATGGAATGTTTTCTCTATCTGTTCCTTGCTTCTCATTCCCGTCAGAAATTCCTGGAACGCAATCAGCAGGCAGTCATAACAAATTTCCAGAAATATTCCAAACTCCTCCTCCGAGAAGCAGTTTTTGTAGCGCCGCGAAACATGCTGGTAAATCCAGGACTTATACTCACGGTATTCCTTTACCGTAGGCATGGCATATAATATGCCATGGGGCAATTTATTTTCTTCTATGGGAAGATTAAATAAATGCTCCAGGCTTTTTTCCAACATATCCCACAAATCTCCCCCGTTTTCCGCCAGCACCTTTTCATTATCCCGCCACATGGTTTCCTGGAGATGTTGGATTGAAAAAGAAAGGATATCGTCCTTATTTTCAAAATATGTATACAGACTTGCCCTGGAAATGTTTGCTTTGGAAGCAATCTTTCCCAACTGGATACTTCTGTATCCTCTTTGCTGTATTTCCTGAATTATCGCCTCCCCTATCTTTCTTCTTTTCTGTTCTGAAATTCTATAAAACCGTTCCGTAGGCATTTCGGTCCCTCTCATTCTTTCTAAATGTTAATCAGATTTTGCTCCTCACAAATCGATGCCTTATATCCAAGTCCCTTTACTTTTTTAAGTTTAAAATCCTGATTATATTTAAAACAACGGATTAATTCATCCATACAGCTATCCACTTTCTCGCTGTCACATAGAATCCCGGAAGCCAGCATTTTATCAGCCAGCTGCTTCCGGGTAAATGTCTTTCCTGGAAATGAGACAAGCCTGCAAAGTAATAAAAATTCTGCGGCCGGCAGGGTAATGGTTTGGTTTTGGTTGGCTACTGTCAAACAGTCTTTATCCAGACATGTATTTCCCAGACAAATCCTTTTTGCACTCAGAATGCCTGCCCTCCGTAACAGTTCCCCGCTCTTTACCAACAGCTCCTCGGCATCAACCGGCTTTATCATATATTCATCCACATCTGAATCTAATCCCGGATTACCAAACTGGCAATCATCCTCTGATAGAATCATAAGCACGGGAATGACCGGATTCTGTTGACGGGCTGAATGGAGGAACCCGCCATCTTCTATAACGGTCCTGTCAATATCCGTTATAATCAGATTGATGGGTTCTGTTTTGAAAAAGCGTATTCCCTCCAGCCCATCTGCCGCAGTTACAACCTCATATCCGGCTCTGCTTAACACAGTATTGTAAAAACGCCTAAAAATCAGATTCCCTTCAACCACCAATATCTTCTGTCTCTGCATATTTTTGTCCCCTATGTATGGATGAATCAAACTTTCCGGTCCAATACCAGTTCCTCAATCCAGTCTACACAGCGCTCTATGCCAACAACGCTGCTGTCAATTGCCAAATGATAGTTGGATAGCTCTCCCCAATTACTCCCAGTATAGTGTTTGTAATATAGTTCCCGCCTCTGATCCATCTGTGCAATACGTTCCTCCGTTGTTTTTCCTTTCTGTTTGGGATAACGCTCGTTTATCCGTTTTGCCCGGCTCTCCTCATCTGCAAAAATAAATATCCTTAAACAGTCCTCCCGGCTTTTTAATATATAATCCGCGCACCTTCCTACAATCACACATGGACCATGTTTTGCAATGTCCAGAATCACCTTATTCTGTGCTATAAAAACTTTATCGTAAGGAGTAACTGGATTCGTTGAATTTACGGAAGAAGCAAGGGCGAGATTGAACATAAAACTACTATTCTTTGAGGCATATTCACCTGTCTCCTGAATATATTCTCCTGACAGCCCCGTCCTCTCCATGACTCTTTCAATAATCTCCTGGTCATAAAATGGAAATCCCAGCCTTTCGGCGGCCAGTTTTCCTATGGTATGGCCGCCACTTCCAAATTGCCTGCTGATTGTCACAATGCTTTTCATAAAATCAAACCTCCTCTGCCATGGAAACCGTCTTTTCCTGAAGCAATATCTTCCCCGGGGTTACCATCTTCTTTGAAACATACAGATATAAAATCACTGCCAATAGGAACGACAGGATATCCGCTGCCGGCTGGGCCCATATAAGCCCATGGGCTCCGAACAGCACTCTAAATAGGAACAACGCCGGAATGTAAATTAAACCCTGCCGGCTTAAATTAATAATCAAGGATGATACCGCTGCGCCCATAGCCTGAATCGCATTTGTAAGGACGTAATAGACTCCAAACAAAGCCCCTGTTGACAAAAGTATTTTCGCAAACTGCACACCGTACTCAAATGCGCTGGGATCCGTCAAAAATATACCCACAATGTTGTTGACAAACAGATAGCAGAATCCAGTAAGCACACATCCCATCAAAAGTGCCGCCACCATGGAGAAGCGCATGACCCCGCGATACCGTTCCCAGTTTTTGGCACCGTAGCAATACCCCAGCAGCGGCTGAATGCCCTGTCCTAATCCCATGGCAATCATAACGGTAATCATGGTTACCTTCATGGCAACGCCGGCCGCCGCAACCGCCATGTCCCCATAGCTGGACATCATACTGTTCATAATAATCTGCGCCACACTCATGAGCAGGGAGCCAAGCGCTGCAGGCACCCCTATGGACAGCACACCGATGAACACGTGGTCGCGTAAGGTAAAATCCTTCAAGCTGATACTGAGCATGGTCTGTTTGCGAAGGAAATACAGCAGATAGTAACCTGCTCCAATCACATTTCCTATCACGGTTGCAATCGCGGCACCCTGGATATTCCAGCCGAACCCGAGAATCATAATCGGATCGAGAATCACATTTGCCAGGTTTCCAAGAAGCATACCCATCATCGCCTTTGTGGACTGACCTTCTGCACGCAGGACATTTGAAAAACAGTTTGAAATTAATACAAACGGCCCGCAACAGGCAACTATGCTTAAATAACCCCTTGTCAGTTCCCTGGTGTTCTCACTTGCGCCTACAAGACCCAATATCCCGTCCATGAAAATCCATAAAACTAGCGCCAGCACAATCCCTACCAAAATACAGGACCACATACAGAATGAGCACACCTTCTTTGCATACTCTTTCCGTCCCGCTCCCATGGCTCTGGAGATAACCGACGTCCCTCCAATTCCAAACACGGTGCCGATTGAAGTAAAAATCAAAAATACCGGTGTTGCCAGAGAGACTGCCGCCACCTGAAGGTCATCGTGCGTCTGTCCTATAAAAAATGTGTCTGCCAGGTTATAAACCAATACCATAATCATGGCGGCGATTGCGGGAAGGGCATTTGCCAATACTGCCTTCGGTATGGGCATTGAGCTGAATACCTCTAATGAATTTTTTTCTTTCATCATATACCTCCTTTTAATAGCACACTTTTGAAAGTGTACTATTGATTTATTTTATATGAAAGCCCGCATTTTGCGGGCGTTTCATCATTGATTATACGGCCGTAAGGATAGCCATCTGTTCCGCTATCTTCTGCATTTTCAAATCCGATTGGTATAACATCTCGGCACAGCATTTTAATTCTTCATCCACTTTATAACTATCCTTCAAATCCTTTTTGTAGCGGAGATTATGCTCCAATGAGGCCCAGGAATCCATAGCGCTGGTCCGCAGTTGTATTTCACAGCGTGTTTTTTGTTTCCCATCTTTCAGAAGAACCGGCACATTTACAATTAGATGCAGACTGCGGTATCCGTTAGGTTTAGGAGTCTTGATATAATCCTTTTCTCTTACTAAATCAAGATATTCGTCCTCCAGAAGTAATTTTCTCACCGCATACACATCCTCAATATAGTTGCATATCACCCGGACTCCTGCAACGTCGTCCAGATTATCACGGATGGAGGTGACGGTCACAGGACAGCCTTTTCTCACTAGTTTTGAATAAATGCTCATAGGCTCCTTAATCCGGCTCGAAATAGTGTGAATCAAGGGTCTCCAGACTTTTGTCCGAAATTCAGTATCAGCAATTTCCAATCTCATGGTAACACATTTTGCCGCGCTTTCATAATGCATAATCTCATGTTGAAAATCTAACATGAAGTTTATAAATTCTCCGTTTTCCTTCCACCCTCCGCTTTGAGGTTTCTGATTATTCATATCCATTTTTGACACCCCTGCTATTCCTGCTTTCCTTCTGCCGTCTGGTCCCAGCCTTTTACTTCTGCATTTCATTATGGATTTTTTTCAATAAGGAGATAAAGGTTGTTCTCTCTTCAGGCGTCAGCGGATCTAGCAGGTCTTTCTCCATCTCATCCACATCCTGCTCGGCATCTCTGCAGCAGGCTATGCCCTCCGGCGTTATTCTGGCAATTTTAATCCTCTTGTCATTTGGATCAACAATACTCTCAATCAATCCTTTGTCTTCTAACCGTTTTGCAATACCGGCTGCGGTAGACTGCGCTACATTCAGCTGTTTTTCCAGTTCCTTGAAGGAACAGGATTTCCCCGGCAACGTATTAAGCGTTATCAAGGTCCGCACCTGCATCAAAGTCAGCTCCTTTTTCCGCAGCGTATTATTCGCATGTTTTTCCAAAGTGTCATGGAGATGCTTTATCATCCCCCCACACGAATCAAGATTCTTCACGATAATACCTCCCTTCTCATAAGCATGGAGGAAGTATATCATATCAACAGCGTGGTGTCAATAGCATACGATTGATTTTTTTATAATACATCTTCAGACACCACGCGTCCAGTATGTTAATCAATATCTGTCCACCAAACATCCTCACCCATGTGGTGGTAATATTATTTGTAGATTTTGAACCGCCAGCTGCAAATGCCAATGGTGCAGTATAAGAAAAGATTCCCAACAGGACATACCGTTCCGCCAAAATGAATAGCATTTTAAAATAGTTCCAAGCCACAACAAAATGCATGATTAACAAAAGCATCTGAATGCTGATTATATCGATTCCCAATACAGATACCACTGCCTCCGCTGCTGTCACATATCCGGAAAAAGAATTAACTGTGATTGCGCTTCCCGCTACCCACTGGTAAGGAGTTCCTACAATGTTCAGAATATAATTGACAATATCTTTTGCGTAGACAATCATAAAAAGGCTGATGGCCGACCGAAGTACGAGTTCAATTGAATCCTCCGATGAGGTTGTTATCTTGCTGAATATTCCCTTAAACAACTGCCAGATTAAAATCATAAGAAGAATCATTACCGCAATCGGCATAATGCCATCCCGGTATAAATTACCGGCAACGCCAAACAATTCTTCAAACAAATTTAAATTACAGGATAAAATTTCCGTAAACATACTGCTTGCAACATCCATCATATCTATGATAAATTGGGAGCACATTTCTTTAATACTTTCAAATAATAGTTCTAAGAGCCAGCCCATTTTATTATCCTGTTACAGGATTTTACACACCTCCTTGCTGGGAGAGCACCAGCCTTTTTTATACATTTCGTATCGTTACGCAGAAAACATACTCTTTGGAATAATACTTTCCATATAGGTTACAATACCGCCAAGAGTCATTAGGGCGGCCCAACAGATAATAATACGCTTTAGCCAGGCTCGTGATTCATCCACGGTTTTTCCTGACTTTGAAAAATTCATAAGAAAGAGACATACAGCTGCACACACAACTGCACCTACCGTTGCAATTCCAGCAACATCTGTATACACTTGCTGCATGGCGGATTTGGCCGTATCAAAAATATCTGCATAGGCAGTCTGGCACCTAAAAAGCACCATCATGCTGACTACGTAGGACTGTCCGGTAAGAGCCGGTATGTTTATATGCTTTTTTTGATTAGACGCCAGAAAATCCGTCTGTCTGTCCATGCTCAAATTAATCACTCCTTTTTGGGTACAAAAAAAGCAACCATCACAATGATGATTGCCTTCCCTGCATATTTTACAATTTTTATGGCTCTCCACGGAAATATGCCCATGCATAAAAACTGATGATATCATTATAAAAACTTTGGAATCTCAAGTCAATGCATGTTCCGTCCCAATATAGTCTCTTTCTTATCTCTTTTTTGTTCTTGTCTAAGCCGCACCTTTTAACTGCCCACACTCTCTGCTATTTCTTTCGATTGTATAGTAGTAGGAGGTAGTTTCAATCCGTACATAATCCGCTGCAACCTCCAGAATGCGATGTACCCTATCCGTCCACATTAGATGACCATCATATCGATAACATACTTCTTCCCCTACTTTAATTGGTAACTGTACTTCTCCTGCTGTTATCACGATTCTTTTTGCCTGCAAATTATTCTTCATCATAGCAGCCTCCTTTTCAACTGGCTAACTGATTCAACGATAATACACTCACCTTGTCGGTATAATCCACCTTTTTTCCGTTTCCAAAAGCAAATTCCAGCTTTTTAACGGAAAAAGGGATAGTCTTTCTTAATCGGAAGTCTAATAGTTCTGCTTTCACTTCCGTAACCACTGTTTTGAGCAACCTGGAACGAAAAAAATTATAATCCAGAATCTCCGCCTGCTTACTAGTACCTAAATCCCTTATTTTCTCATCTTCTGTCCTGATTCCTTTGGCCTCCAGTCCAACTAATATTGTTCCATCAGACATACAGCTTTTTTTCTGCGTTGCCTGACCGATTGACAATTCCATTTGTTCTGGATTTTCCATCTGAACTCCACTTAATAGTAAAACACAGTTATCTGGATGGCTCACTGGTTCAAGCGTCTGGATTTCAAGTTTCATTTTCTTAAATTTGTCACGTTTCATTTGATTCCTCCTTTGAATTAAGCTCTGTTTCCTAATCGCTATCCTCCTTCTGTATTGTTGCTCTTTTTTTGCACAAAAAAAGACGCTACATTTTTCTAAAAAATGAGCGCCATTCTATAGCTTAATAAATATAAAACACCCAGAACAAACTGATGCTCTGATTGCTTCCTTCAATGCAGAAAGAACAAACTTTTATGTATTACTTATTCAAGTACTACATAAATCAATACACCATCATTTTATCACCATATATTGTTCGTGTCAATATTTAACCACAATATATAGTATGTCTTTATTTTTTATTTATTACCACACTTGATAACTGCTTTATAACATTGTTTTGCAAATTAATCGTCCCTTTCGCTCTCTCACTGAGCATCATCTCTTCTTCCTGCGCAATCATATTAAATAATGATAATATACTTTTCTCTTGTATAATCTTTCTACATATGTCCCTATTCTCAAACAACTTAACTCACCTCTCTTGTCAACATAATAAAAAGGATATTACACGTCTATTACCCATGTATCACGATAATGTTCTAATAGCATTCGACTTTCCACCTCGTAACCCCACAGAATACCTTCCACCGCTTTTAGAGCACTTTCTCTCCACCGAAAGTAGGTACTTCGATTTATACGCACATTCTGAGACAAATGCGGTTCCAACTTATTTATAATTTCTGTTATATTGTTTGGCTGATAGGCAGACATATAAGTATAATATAGAATCCAATAATATCGTTCTCCCTGCGGATGGTATTTTCTCATAAGCTCTACAGCCTCATCAATCAATTTCAAAAATTTGTTGGAACTGTTGATTGCGTCCACTCTGGATTTAATATTTGCTTCATCATCATTTATATCCATGCCAGCCTGATATATTGACTCTAAAAAGTGATCCACGTCCGTCCCATACTCTTTTTGAAACCGATGTTTCACGTGTCCAATCTGCACTTGCATACGCCAGGAAACAGAACGATAAATTTTAAATAATATAGCAACATCATGGTAAACCTGATTATCTTTACTTTCAGTCGTTATAACTCCACTTTTACCCATTATATTTATCCTCCTTTATATCTTCTACATTTTGGTAAACATATTTGCTTTGGAGAATAATTCTAATGGCTGGTCACTTTGCGACATTATTTCGCAAAGTGCAGATAAATGACTTTACGACATTATTTCGCAAAGTCTCCATGTATTAGATTAACCGACTTTGTGACTATTACTCCAAGACTCCAGTAAGTCATATATCACAGCCTCAATCTGCCCTTTTGTATATTCCTTCGGAAAATAATCCCTTAGTTTCTTAGGGGATAATGTAATCTTCGGCAAACTGGGCATCTTAGAGTCCGAAACCAATATTTCTGTCACTCTTTTTTTATTTAAAGTCCCTGCTTTGCTTTCATCCTTTAAGGCCTCTGCCTGTATCTCATTAGGAAAAAGACATTTATCTAAAATTACTCCCAGTACCCAACTCTGTTCTTCAGCAGTAATAAATGATAACTTTTCTGCGGAAATCAGCAAGAGTTTTTTCAAGTCCACATATTCTAAAAGTTCTGGCAACAAATAAGTCAGGCGCACATACCGTTGCACTGTTCTTCCTGTTTTCTTCGCGCCTTTACCTATTAAATCTGCGGTATATTCTTCTCCCTTGACTCCCTGATGGCTTAATGCCAATAAAAAACAGGAGTGGCTGCCGCCGACAGACCACTCCCATATATCCCATTTTCCTTAACCAAACCAATGCCGTCTACTTCCCCAGTTTACCTTCCAGCACTTCAACCGCCTTCTGGATCTGGTTATCCTCCTCCGGCTTCACCACGGCCTGGGTCTTAAGCTTCTCATCCAGTTCCACTGCCACGTCCGGCTCAATCCCCTTTCCATGGAGGTCGAATCCGCTTGGTGTATAATAATGGGCAGTGGTAATCTTAATTGCAGAGCCGTCACCCAGAGGAATCAGGTTCTGTACGATTCCCTTTCCATAGCTGGTGGTCCCCACCACGGTTGCCCTGTCATAATCTTTCATGGCTCCTGTAAATACCTCGGAAGCGCTTGCAGAGTCTCCATTTATCAGGATGACCATGGGCAGGTCAAGCTCATGCTTGTCGGACGCAGTATATACATCGCCCTTCTCATTCTTATCAGCCGTGTACACAATCAGGGTCTTGCCCTCTCCCTTGTCGTACTTGGAAATATCATCTGGAAGAAGGTAATCCGCCATCTTCACGGCTCCGTCCAGGACACCGCCCGGATTGCTCCTCAGGTCGATGATCAGACCTTCCATGCCGTTTTTCTGAAGTTCGTCCACAGCAGCCTCAAACTGCTCCACTGTGATGATGTCAAACTCGCTGACAGCAATATATCCAATATTGCCATCCATCATCCTGTGCTCCACGGTGGGCACCTCAATCTTGCGCCGTTTCACGGTCAGGTCCACATACTCATCCTTATCCGCGCGGTAAACCGTAATCTTTACAGGCGTGCCTTCCTCGCCCTTGATATAGTTATTCACCAGCACATCCAGGCTCTCAGAAGCAACCATGGTTTCCCCCACCTTATAGATGATGTCCCCAGGCTGCATGCCTGCTTCCAGGGCAGGCGATCCTTCAAACACCTTTACGATGGTACAAAGGCCGGTGGTGCGGTTCTGGCTGATCATGGCGCCGATACCTGAATAGGTGCCCTTGGTGCTGTCCTGCAGCGACTTATAATCCGACTCCGAATAATACACAGAATATGGGTCGTCCAGACCTGCCAGCATGCCCCTGTAGATGAAATCCTCCACATTATCCGCATCCTCTTCATACAGGAAATATTCCCCTATAATCTGCTGGATTAAATCCATCTTGGCCGTCACACGCCCAAAATCCACGCCTTCCGGCTTCTTGGCCCCGCTTGAAATCGCAGGCGCCCGACCCTCTGTCTGGGTACCCGGCTGATGGTTCAGCACCTTTTTTCCGAAAATGTATATGCCGGCCGACATCCCCACCACAATCAGGCCCACAAAGGCAGTAACCAAGGCTCCGGCCAGTACCCCTGCCCAAAACCGGTTCCTTCCATTGCCCTGGCGTCCCTCGTTGTTCGGACGTCCCTCATTATCCGGGCGTCCTTCATTGCCCGGCCATCCTTTATCAGGATCCGGCTGCGGGCCGGGATATCTGCCGCCGGCGCCACCTGCCGGATTGCTGTTCCCATCCATATTTCTTTGTTGATTAAAATCGCGATTATCCAATTTAAGTCTCCTATCTGTCCCTTCTAATCTATACTTATGACGTATCAGGGGCTAACATAACTGCGGGGATTCACATAAGTCCCTCCTGAACGGATCCCAAAGTGCAGGTGGGAGCCGGTGGAATAGCCGGTGGACCCCACCTTTGCAATCACCTGCCCCTGCTTCACCTTCTCCCCCACCCCCACTAAAAGCTTGGAGCAGTGCATATAAACCGTGCTGACGCCGCCTCCATGGTCAAGCATGATATAATTGCCAGCTGAATAGCTGTATGTAGAAATCACCACCTCGCCGTCAGCCGCCGCAATGATATCCGCCCCTGTTGCAGCGCCGATATCCATTCCCTTGTGGTTGCTGGAAGCGCCCTCTGTGGGCGATTCCCTGTCCCCAAAATTGGAGGTGATACGGCTGCTGGACGGACAGGGCCACTTAAAACTAATATTCCCCAAATTTGATACGGTATACGTTTTGCCGGCCGCCTCTGCCTTTTTCCTGGCTTCCTCTTCCCTGCGCTTCATCTCAGCCTCGATTTTCTTCATCTGGTCTTCCTGGGCTTTGATGTCCGCATTGTACTGGTCAATCTCAGACTGGGCCGATGCGATCTTGGAATTATAGGAATCCAGCTCTGACTTTTTGGAATCCATCAGCTTCTGCATGGACGCCTGTTTGGCCTGGGTGGTCTCCTGCAGCACCAGGAGTCCCTGGTGTTCTTCCTCAAGATTCTTTTCCCTGTCCGCCACCTCATCCTTTACAGCCGCATATTCCTTTAACATCTTCCTGTCATATTCAGCAATCTGGCTCACATATTCAGCCCTGTTGAGAAGCTCGGAAATGCTTCCGGACTCCATGACCATATCCACAAAACTGCTCTCCCCGTTTTCATACATGTACTTAATGCGCAGCTTCATGGTGCTGTACTGATGTTCTTCCACACCCTTTGCTTCCTCTAACTGTGCCTTTGCTGTCCCTATCTCTGACTCCTTAACCGCAATCTGTGCCTCCAGACGTGACAGTTCATCTGACAGTTCCGATAAGCTGCCATCCAGCTTCTTTACATAGGCAGCCGTATCCGCTTTCAGCGTTTCCAGCTGGTTCAGGGTGCTCTCTACTTTTTTCTTTTCCTCTTCCAGGGCCGAAACCTGCTTTTTGGCGTCCTCAATCTCCACGTTCGTGGCATAGGAAGAAAATGCGCACATCCCTCCCATGAGAAGGCCGCCGGCCAGGACCGCTGCCCTGATTCCTCTGTTTCCCTTCATGGAACGCTCCTTTCCCAAAGTTTCAGACACGCCCTATACCTTCAGATGGCGGTGGATCGTGAAAAAGCTTACAAAGAAGCCGATTCCAATCCCCAGCGCACCTGCCGTACCCGCCATATAAGGGAAAATATCCCCCAGGGCAATGGGCCTGAAAAGCCCTGTTATCATCTGATACTGTTCATTTACATAGATAACCGCTTTCTGATACAGGAAATACATCCCAATCAAGGGGATTACCGCCCCAAAGGCGCCTAACAGCACCCCTTCCACCACAAAAGGCGCCCGTATCATATAATTGGTAGCCCCTATGAACCGCATGATTTCATTTTCACGCCGTCTGAAGGAGGCTGCCACCGAAATTGTGTTGCTGATAAGGAACACGGCCACTGCCAGCAGCACGCCGATAATGACCACGGACAACGCCCCGATCATCCTGCCCGCACTGGTAAAGCCCGCGACCGCTGCGCTGGAATAGCGCACCTTGCGCACGCCCTCCATACCGTTAAGGCGTTCCACGATTCTCTCCTGGTCATCCAGGCTGTTTAAGAAAATCTCATAGGAAGCAGAGCCTGACAGCGGGTTATCATCCGCAAACCCTTCAGCCAGTTCCTCCATCCCCTCAAAATACTGTATTTTAAAATTCTCCCATGCCTGTTCGGCCGATACATAATTGACCTCCCTGACCTCTCCCCAGCTTCGGATATCATCGCCTGCTGCCAGAATCTGTTCCTCCGGCAGCTGCTCGTCAAAGAACACGGTTATGCCAACCGTTGTCTGTGCTGTCTCCGAAACATTCTGCACATTGGCCACCAGGGCAAAAAAAAGACAGAATAAAAAAATACATGCAGAAATAGTCGCTATGGAAGCCAGCGAAAACAAAATATTCCTGCATATATTAATGACGCCCTGTTTCAGGCAATACCAAAATGTACTAATCCTCATTGCTGTTTATTTGCCCCTCTCATCACTGATAATCGACCCCCGTTCCATGGTAATGACACGCTTATTCATCTCATCCACCATTTCCTGACTGTGTGTGACCACAATCACAGTTGTCCCCCTCTGGTTGATTTCCTCCAGAAGCTTCATGATTCCGTGGGTGTTAAAGCTGTCCAGATTACCTGTGGGCTCATCCGCCAGAAGTACTTCCGGATTATTGATGAGAGCCCTGGCAATGGCCACCCTCTGCTGCTCTCCTCCGGAAAGCTGCCTGGGATACGCCTTGTACTTGGAAGACAGCCCAACCAGACGGAGCATCTCCGGCACGGTCTCTTTAATCACCCGGCCAGGCACCCCGATTACCCTTTGGGCAAATGCCACATTCTCAAACACAGTGCGGTCTTTCAGGAGTCTGAAATCCTGAAAGACCACGCCTAGTCTTCTCCGATATTTGGGAATATACCGTCTCGGCATCCTTCCCAGGTCCATATCGTTTACCACGATACGCCCCTTTGTGGGTTCCAGTTCCTTTAAAAGCAGTTTCATCAGCGTGCTTTTGCCGGAACCGCTCCTGCCTACAATGAATACAAATTCCCCGTCATCAATGGTAAGGGAAATATCCTTCACGGCCTTGCTGCCGGTTTCATAGGTCTTGCATACGCGGCTTAATTCTATCATCTGTTACTCCGGTCTAATAGTCAAGGCTCTCCATATACTTCATATACTTTGCAACCATCAGCGCAATCTTAAACGTGATGGCATCCTCAAAGATACGAAGATCCAGGCCCGTGCTCTTCTGAAGCTTATCCAGACGGTATACCAGAGTGTTGCGGTGGATATACAGCTGTCTGGAAGTCTCAGACACGTTCAGGCTGTTCTCAAAGAACTTGTTAATGGTGGCAAGTGTCTCCTCGTCAAAGTCATCCGGTGACTTGCCGTCAAACACTTCGCGGATAAACATCTTGCACAGCGGAATGGGAAGCTGGTAAATCAGGCGTCCGATTCCCAGGTTGTTGTATGCAATCACATTCTTGCTGGCATAGAAAATCTTTCCTACATCCAGGGCCATCTTGGCCTCCTTGTAAGAACGTGATACTTCCTTAATATCGTTAATCGTGGTTCCGTAGGAAACCCGCACCTTGGTCATGGCCTCGGTGTTCAGCATATCCAGGATGGTGTTGGCAGTCTTATCCAACTCGCCGTAGGATTCACCCTGACGGACTTCCTTCACAAGTATGATGTTCTTCTCATCCACGGCCGTGATAAAGTCCTTGGTCTTGGATGCAAACAGGCTCCTTACGGTCTCCAGTGCATTGACATCCTTCTCATTGTGGGTCTCGATGATGAATACAACACGCTTTACGTCCGTGTCAATGTGCAGCTTCTTGGCCCTGTTATAGATATCCACCAGAAGCAGGTTGTCCAGAAGCAGGTTCTTGATGAAGTTGTCCTTATCAAAACGCTCCTTGTATGCCACTAACAGGTTCTGGATCTGGAATGCCGCAAGCTTTCCTACCATATATACATCATCGCTTGCACCCTTGGCAAGGAGGATGTATTCCAGCTGGTGTTCATCGAACACCTTAAAAAACTGGTAACCCTGAATCACCTGGCTGTCTGCCGGTGAATCCACAAACACCAATATGGAGCTTTCGGAATCCTCTGCATCTGTAAATGTGGATGCCAGCACTTTTCCCTCTGTATCACATATACCCAAATCAATTCTCGTAATTGCTTTTAATCCATCAAGTGTGGTCTGAAGTATCTGATTTGAAATCATTCTATAATCTCCTTTTCAAACGTATTCGGAGTAACTAATATCCCTATTTTCATATTTTAATGCAAAATTACAAAAAAAGCAAGAGAGTTGTATACTCTCCTGCTTCTTTTTACCTTAATTTTCATTTACGGAATATGAAAGTTAGTTAAGAACTACAAGTTCCGTGTCCTTGTCAAAAATATGGATCTTCTCTAAATCCAATGCCAGCTGGATGGTATCGCCTGGTCTGGCTGTGGTACGCGGGTTTACCTTGGCGGTAAAATCAGCGTCATCAATATCAAAGTACAGCAGGACCTCGGAACCTAACATCTCGTATACGCGGATGGTGGCATCAAAAACGCTCTTGGGTGACATGGAAAGGAAGGATTCCTCATCATGCAGGTCTTCCGGACGGATACCAAGGGTAACTGTCTTGCCCACATAACCTGCTTCCTCCAGCTTCTTTGCCTTTCCTTCCGGAAGCGCAACCGTGTGTCCGCCAAAGCTGAGCGTCACATCACTGCCATCCTTGCCCACTGCCGCATCAATCATGTTCATCTGAGGTGCTCCGATGAATCCTGCAACGAACTTATTGCATGGCTTATCATACAGATTCTGCGGGCTGTCCACCTGCTGGATCACGCCGTCCTTCATGACTACAATCCTGGTTCCCAGTGTCATGGCCTCGGTCTGGTCATGTGTTACATAGATGATGGTTGTCTCCAGTCTCTGATGAAGCTTGGAAATCTCAACACGCATCTGGCCTCTTAACTTGGCGTCCAGGTTGGACAGCGGCTCGTCCATCAGGAATACCTTGGGACTGCGGACAATGGCGCGGCCCATGGCAACACGCTGTCTCTGACCGCCGGAAAGCGCTTTCGGCTTACGGTCCAGAAGATGCTCCAGGTCAAGGATCCTAGCTGCATTACGTACTTTCTGGTCAATCTCGTCCTTTGGTGTCTTTCTCAGTTTCAGGCCGAATGCCATGTTATCATATACGGACATATGAGGATAAAGGGCATAGTTCTGGAATACCATTGCAATATCCCTGTCCTTTGGTTCAACATCGTTCACCAGCTTGTCATCGATGTAAAGTTCGCCGGAAGAAATGTCCTCCAGACCAGCAATCATACGAAGGGTGGTAGACTTACCACATCCTGAAGGTCCTACGAAAATAATGAATTCCTTATCTTTAATTTCCAGATTAAACTCTTTAACTGCAACGAAACCGTTTGGATATTTCTTAGTTACATTCTTCAGTAATAAACTAGCCATCCTGTCTTTTCCTCCTAAAATTCGCTTTGCTTACATGCATGAACGCCTTTCGTGTAACTGTTAATATCATACATGAAAGCAATTGAGGAATCCATATTGTAAATCCACAAAATCCATTTTGGGGATTTAGCTAATTTGTATACGAAAAAAAAAATGTGCTGTAAATCACAATGCATTCCAATATTTTCCGTAAATTTTTTGTTAATTATGTTAATCAAACCCGGAAATCAATGAAATTCAATGAATCCTTCGCCAAAAACTTCTCTTGCATCACTAACAATCACAAAGGCTTTGGGGTCAAACTCGGCCACAATTTCTCTGATTTGCACAATTTCTTTCTTGGAAACCACACAGAAAAGCATCTTCTTCTCCTGGTCCGAGTACATGCCCCTGGCTTCCAGGCTGGTAACCCCCCGGCCCATGCGCTCCATGATGGCATCCGCAATCTGTCCGTATACATCAGAGATGATGTATGCCTGCTTTGAGAATTTAAGCCCTTCAATCAGTCCGTCCGTCACCTTTGCAACACAGAAAATGGCTATCAGGGCGTACAAGGCGCTTCGGATTCCAAACACGGACGCGCCGGCTATCACGATCAGCCCGTCCAGCACCTGCATGATCTGGGCCAGGGTATAATGCTTCATCCGTTTCTGGATCAGGGCTGCCAGCATATCGGTGCCGCCCGTGGTACAGCTGGTCAGGAACACCATCCCGGTGCCCACGCCGCTTATGATGCCTCCGAACAGGGCTGACAGCAGGATGTCATTTCCCATGTATGAGCCTTCGGGCAGGATATAGAGGGAAACGGAAAGCATCACGGTTGCAAATAAGGTGCGCTTGATGAATTTCCATCCCATGACAAACAGGCCCGCCGCAAACAGCGGGATATTGAGAAGGGTATTGGTCAGCCACAAAGGCACGGACCACAGCTCCTTTGCAATGATGGCCAGGCCGGACACGCCCCCTGTCACCATGCTGACCGGGTCATATATATTTTTAATTGCAAATCCGATAAGGAATGTCCCTGCCACAATAAGGATATAATCCACTGCCGTGCTTCTCCTGTTCATATTCACATCTCCCTCTCCACCCTAAGGTGTATTTGTAAGCCGCGCCCTGATTTGGGAACCTCGCCCTGCCGTCCGTGTGTTCCCGTGTTCTCCCTATACCCTGCCCCGGCACACCCTGGTACATAAAAAGGCAGCCGCCTGATATGGGGCTGCCTGATCATTCCATCTGCGGTTGTGCATATTAATCTGCATCCATCTGCATTCCCCCGCATCTATCCGCATTCATATACGCTCAATGGTCTTCTCCGTAATACGGATCCTGCCTTCCTTCAGAAGGCGGCCAACCGCACGCTTAAATGCGTTCTTACTCATGTGGAACTCGCGCATGATCACATCCGGATTGGCCCTGTCATTGAATGGAAGCACCCCGTCAAAATCATCAATCACCTTGAGCACGGCCTCTGCATCCGTCCCCATCTGCACATGGGCCTTCTCCCGGGCACACAGATCCAGCTTCCCGTCGTCGCGCACCCTGGTCACCCTGGCCTGCACTGTATCGCCTTCCCGGAACCTCCCGAAAAGCTCCTTCTTTGGTATCAGCCCATAATATTTATTGTCCACTGCCACAAATGCCCCAATGGTATCATTAATCTCATAAACCGTGCCATTCACCCAGTCATCCGCCTTATACGGGGACTGGTTGCTCATATGGGAATATACCCGCATGGTGGCTGCCAGGCGCCTGCTCTTGTCCACATAAAGGGTAACAAGGCAGCGCTCCCCCTTGCGCACCGGATGGGTCTGTTCCTTGAACGGCAGCAGCAGGTCCTTCTCCAGGCCCATGTCCAGAAAAGCGCCAATCTTAGCCACATCCTTTACCTCCAGCATGGCTGTCTCCCCCACCTGCAGCTTGGGGGCGGCCGTGGTGGCAATCAGCCGGTCCGAGGAATCCTTGTAGATGAACACCTGTATCCTATCCCCTACCTTTGCCCCTTCCGGCACCTGCTTCTTTGGCAGGAGGACCGATGCCTCATCCCCTGCGTTCTCGCCAACGTATACGCCGAAATCTTTTTCCCTTAATATCTCAAGTTCCTGTACTTTTCCTAATTCAATCATCGTTCTCCCCCTCTGGTCCGGCCTCTTCTTCCGGTTCGGTCCGCAGCCATATCACTGCGCAGGCGTCATCCTTGGTATTGTTTAATGCAACCGTCCACACATGGTCCGGCTCCTGGCTGACATGGGGAATGATGACATCACCCAGCACAGCCGCTTTCTTATAGTCTGCCCGTATTTCCCTGATTTTAAGCCCTTCCGGGATAGATTCCCTGGCCATATCCACATACTGGGCATTATTCACATGATGGTTGGTGTCAATATGATGCCGCGCCACCACAATCGGTTCCCCTGTCTCATAAATTTCCGGCACCGCTATCTTCCTGGGCGCCGGGCCCAGTTCAAGGGGCGCCTCCCTGTCTCCGTACGGCTCCGTGTCCTCCGGCCGCACCCGGATTGGCATGTTCTTCTCCGTATCATAGAGGAACCACACGGATGCAGCCCTGACACAGTCGCCGCCCGTTTCATCCCGGATCACAAAGTCGCGGTATCCGTAAATCCCCCTGGAGGAACAGTGCCATGTCCCTACCACCAGACGTTCCCCAAGCTTTGGATAGCGGTCAACCAAAATCCTCCAGGAGGACAGAAGCCACGCCCTGTGGCCGGTGTCCAGGTACTCCACCCCAACCCTTGCATCCTCTGACTGGAAGGTGCTGCAGTCCTGCATATAGTTGATGATCCCGGTAAGTGAGAGCTGCCCGCGTTCGTCCGTCTCACTGTAACGGACCCTGCTGTTAATCGTATACATATTTACCTCGTTCTGTGTTTCGTTTTGCCTTTCATCATGAATCCTATCATGAATCAGCGTACCAAGCCATTGTATCACATATAAAGCGGATTATACAAGCCCTTCCGCCACCGCGGCAGCCTCCCGGGCAATCTCCAGTTCCTCATTGGTCTTTATGACCAGCACATTGACCCGGGAGGTGCCGTCCGATATCTTCACAGCCTCTGCCTGCTCCCGGTTCTTTACCTCGTCAATGGCAATGCCCAGGTATTCCAGATAACTGCATATCTCTTCACGTATATCGGAATCATTTTCACCGATTCCGGCCGTAAAGACAATGTTGTCCACGCCGTTCATGGCAGCGGCATAGCTGCCCACGTACTTGGCCACCCTGTATGCGAATATCTCCCTGGCCAGGGCCGCCTTTTCATGGTATTTGATTTCCGCGTCCTTTAACTCCCGAAAGTCACTGGAAAAGTTCTTGGATATGCCCAGTACGCCGGATTCCTGGTTCAGTATGGCCACAATCTGGCGGATGTCCAGGTCCTCTTTTTTAGCAAGGTACTCCAGCGCCCCTGCATCCACATCCCCGCAGCGGGTTCCCATCACCAGCCCTTCCAGAGGCGTGAAGCCCATGGAGTTATCCACCACCTGCCCGTATTTGACCGCACAGATACTGGCGCCGTTTCCCAGATGGCAGACAATGGTCTTCACCCGCCCCGGGTCCTGTCCCATGAACTGGGCCGCCCTGCGTGAAACATACTTATGGCTGATCCCATGGAAACCGTAGCGGCGTATTTTATGCCTTTCGTAGTATTTATAGGGAAGGCCGTACAGAAATGCCTTGGGTTCCATGGTCTGGTTAAATGCCGTATCAAACACCCCCACCATCAGGGTGTCCGGCATCAGCTGGCGGCAGGCCTCCACACCCACCAGATTGGCGGGGTTATGGAGGGGCGCCAGGTCATTGCACTCTGTCATGGCATGGATGACTTCTTCGCTGATGACAACAGAGCCAGTGAACTTCTCCCCTCCGTGGACCAGCCGGTGGCCCACCACGTCAATCTCGGAAAACGCCCGGATCACACCCCTGTCCGGGTCTGACAGCGTGTCAAGGATGGTATGTACCGCCTGCTTGTGGTCCTCCATGGGAACCCGCTCCTTCAAGGAAACGCCTGTATCTGTTTTATAGGTAAAGCGGCCGTCAATCCCAATCCGTTCACAAATTCCCTTTGCAAGGACCCGCTCGGTTTCCGAATCAATCACCTGGAATTTCAGTGAGGAACTGCCGCTGTTGATAACCAGAATTTTCATGTGACCCTCCCTTTTCCCCTTGGAAATGCCTGAATACCCATCCTGTTGTCCCAGGAAAATACTTGTTAGGGAAATTATATACCAGTTCCCTGACGGTGTCCATAAAAATATGCGCCCGCTAAAGCGGACGCATATTTTTATGAAATGGGTATATGGAATGGATATATGGAATAAGAATCCATCCATGACGCAAGGGTAAACCAGATGATTGTCAGCCCGCCTTCTTGCCGGTGCCAAAGAGCATTTTCAGGAAACCGAACAATACCATGCCGATGATGGCCGTTGTCAGATAAATCTGTACACCGGCAATCTGTTTCACCACATAACCAAGGGTCTCCTGGCCCGCGCCCGTGAAAAAGGCAGCCGCCTTGTTGGAGGCCACGATCCCGATTGCCATGGGGAAGGTAAGCCCTGCAAAGCCAGGTGCAAAGGGAACTGCAAAAAATACGGGCAGCTTGATGATGATGAATGCCAGGGAGGCAAGAACAAAGAAAAACAGGATGCCCACAAGAGCCATGCTTGGTTCCTGGGCCAGGTTCAGGTAGCTTGCCAGGCAAAGGCTGCAGGGAGCCAGCACAATGGCCTGGGTGTGGCAGAACGCCGGTTTTACTTCCCTTGTGGCCAGCCTCCACACCATGAAGGGGATGGTAATGGTGTAAATGCACAGGCCCCAGACCAGCACGGCCTTAGCCATGAAAGGAGGCAGCATGGCAGCCCCCACCACGGTGGATACCATGATTCCGTTAAATGTAACGAACCAGCTTGGGACAAAGGTATCAAGCTTCACTCCGCCAAACACATTATTAAACAGGAAAACCAGGATATGTACGGCGTGGATACAGACAGCCGCAATCAGGATGATCCTGGCAGGCCCCGGAGCCCAGTCCTTATAATAGCTGCACAGGATCATGGTTACCATGGTGATTCCCGCATAGAGGCTGGCCGGGACCGTATTCTTATATTCCCCCTTTGCAACGGAAGGGTAAAGGATGATTTTTCCCATATAACACAGCAGCACCGCCGTGGCCGCCCACATGGTCAGATGACGGATCCAGTCATATCCAAGTCCCTGATAGATATTGCTCAGCGTTGCCGCGCCCAGCATGGTGGCCACTACCGGGATGGGCATGTTTTTCAGTCTCTCTTTCATAGGCTTAAGCCTCCTCATAATAGAATTCAAAGTTCTCCTTTGTATGGAAGAAATCTGAGTAATCAATCTCAAATAATGGCTTCTTCACTTTTGATACATCTATCTTCCTTGCAATCAGCTGGGTAAGCACACCGCCGTAGGACAGATCTCCCTGAAGGATGGCGCCGTATATCTTTCCGTTTTTATGGATGACCTTCCGGTAAATGCCGTCCTTGTCTTCCATGACCACATCATAGCTGTCATCCGGCCTTTCCGGGATTCCCAATGACATGGTGGGGATGCCCAGGAAATTCATGGTGGACTTGCTGGCAAAAAAGTCGTCCATGGTAGCCCTCCTGCCATTTGCCCCATGGCCCATTGCCATATTCACCGCAGCCACCATGCCCTGCTTCACTGCCGCGGGCCAGATGGGGGAACGTCCGGTCACATCGCCTGCGCCGTATATGTCAGGAACACTGGTCTGCCCGTACCGGTCAATCACAAGGCCAAACCGGTCGCACTCCACATCGGACCCTTTCAGGAAATCAATGTTGGGGCGCACGCCTGCGGTGACGACCAGCATATCACATGCCAGTTCGGAACCGTCGGTCAGCTTCAGGGATGTGACGGTTCCCTCCTGCTGACACACTTCCCGGATGCCCACACCCAGATGCAGGACGATACCTTTATGTTCCATGGCCTTTTCATAGGTTCCTGAACTTCTTGCATCCAGCTGTTTTGCCAGCAGATGCCCTTCCATCTCAACCAACCCCACCTTTTTCCCAAGGCGGAGGAATCCAACCGCTGCGTCCAGCCCCGTAAGGCCGCCGCCCATGACCACGATGTGTTCCGCCTTCACGGCCCCTTTCTTAATGGCTTCCACTTCGTCCAGGTTATGGAAGCCGTACACGCCCTCTGTTCCCAACAGTCCCTTAACGGCCGGCAGGAGCGTGTGGGAGCCGGTAGCAATCAGGAGCCTGTCATAGGCAATGCTGGTCCCATCTGAAAGGCATACCTGTTTTTCTTTATCATCCAGCCCCGTACAGGTGACGCCTTTTCTCCAGTCTGCCTTGTACCTGTCCTCAAAATCATCCTCTGCAAAACAGAGTTCCTCCTTTGTCCGCATATTGCCCAGATAATGGTGCAGGATACATCTGGAATATATCGAGCTGTCCTTAGATACCAGGATGATTTCAGCTTCCGGACACTGCTTTCTCAGCTGCCGCACGCCGTTTATCCCTGCGGCAGACGCGCCTAATACCACATATCTCATTCATCCACCTCCTCCAGTGTGATTGCATTCATGGGACAGATTTCCACGCACATGGGCTTAGGGGTACCATCCTCCGTCCGGTGCACGCACATGTTGCATTTCATGATTTCCTTATGCTCCAGCCGGTCGCTCTTTAACACGCCGTAGGGACAGGCCATGATGCACATATAACAGCTGGCGCACTTCTCCTTGTCATATTCCACAAAACCAGTATCCGGATCCTTATGCATGGCCCCGGTCATACAGGTGTAGGCACATTCCGGGCGCTGGCAATGACGGCAGAATATGGGCGCGCATTTTGCCCCGCTGTCAATGACCACCCGGTTCCTGGCATCGCAGCTTTCATGGCTGACCACACAGGCTGTGACACAGGTCAGGCAGCCAATGCAGCGGCTCCTGTCAATTTTTATCCGAAGCATATGCATTTCCTCCTTCTATTTTCTCAAACCACACAGGTGTTGCCTTGTAGGACGGCTCCTTGGAATATGGGTCGTAAATGGATGGGGTAAGCCGGTTGCACTCAATGTAATGGATGGGCGCGTAAAGCTCCCCGGGCCTTACCTGCTCCGATATCCTGACCCTCAGATCGGCCTGCTGCCCGTTGGCGGAGTGGACCCGGACCCAGTTGTTTTCCTCAATATGCCCGGCGGCGGCCGTGTCCGGATTCATATACAGGTATGCCTCCTTTGCCGACACATCCCCGATAAACCGCACCTCGCTGGTCCTGGACTGGGTATGCCACTGACCCACGCTGCCGCGTCCCGTGTTGAGCACATATGGGAACCCTTGCGTCGCAGGCAGCGGGTTCTCCTTAGGCGCTTCAAACTTAAACTGCGCCTTCCTGCTGGGTGTAAAGAAACAGCCGTCGCCGTAAAGCCTGCGCTCATCCTCGTCAAGGACATCCCCTTCCCTGAACGGCCACTGGATTCCGTGGGAATCCTCTAACATTTCCCAGGTAATGCCGGTAATGTCACAGGGCATGCCTTTTGAACATTTCTTCATCAGCTCAAAGCATCCCCTGGGGGTTTCCCAGCCATTCAGGAGACTGCCCATACCCAGGGCCTTTCCAACGCCCAGGATGGCCTCGTAGTCCGTAATCTCATTTTCCCCTTTCTCAAGGCAGGGGCGCATGGCGGAAAGGCGCCTCTCCAGGTTGATGTAGGTCCCCTCTTTCTTGATTCCCGGAACCACGGGGAAGAATACCGTACATTCCTCAGCGCTTTCAATGGTATCATAGATATCCTGGACCACAAAGAGCTCCAGCTTCTTCACCGCGCTGGCAAATGTCTCGTTGTTGGTCCAGCTGTGCCTTGGATTGGTGCACAGGATCCATAGGCCTTTAATCCTTCCCTCATTGATTCCCTCAATAATCTGGTTATAGGTGGCTGTGGGCTTCTCAGCCAGCACGCCCTCGTCCACCCCCAGCGCCTTTGCCACACTGGCGCGCCTGGCCGGATTGGTGAAATCCCCGCCCGCATAAAGCACAGCCGTATTGCTGTAGGCCCTGGAGCCCATGGCGTTGCACTGGCCTGTGATGGAATTGGCCCCGGTTCCCGGACGGCCTATGTTGCCTGTCATCAGCGCGATGTTGATGATGGACTGGGCGGTGCGCACTGCCTCGTATCCCTGGTTCACGCCCATGGTCCACCAGAAGGAAACACGCTTCCCGCTGTGGATCAGCCCGGCCAGCTCAAGGACCTGCTCTTTTGAAAGCCCGGTCGTCTCCTCCACATTGTCCAGGGTGTAATCCTTCACGAACTCCTTAAATTCCTCATATCCTTCTGTGTGCGCTTCTATATATTCCTTACAGACATATCCCTTATCAATGAGCACCCCCGCCAGGATGTAGAACAGCCTCAGGTCCCCCCTGCATTTAACCGGATACCAGTAATCCGCGTTCATGGCTGTTTCTGATTTCCTGGGGTCAATGACAATCACCTTCTTGTCAGGGTTCTGGCGCACCCGTTTCCACAGGATCGGGTGGGCCACCACCGGATTGGCCCCCACGAATATGATGGTATCGGAAAGCTCCAGGTCCTTAAGCGTATATCCCGGCGCGTCAAATCCATAACTCTGCTTATGCGCAACCACTGCGGTTGCCATGCACAGCCGGGTATTGCCGTCCACATTGGTCCCCAGATAATTCCTCATCACATGGCCGAACAGTGCAAATTCCTCCATGGTAAGCTGACCCGTGCTGATTCCGGCCACGCTCTCTTTCCCGTATTTCTCCTGCAGTTCCTTCAGCTTATCCGCAACATGAGAAAAACCCTCATCCCATGTGACCTCCTTCATGGAACCGTCTGCCTGGCGTATCTTTGGAAGGGGCGATGTCTTTACCACGGTCTGCTGTCTGTCCAGGGAAAGCCCCTTGATGCAGCAGAACCCGTCATTGACCGGATACCCCTTGGTGGGCAGCACCTTCACGATCCGCCCATCCTCCACGTAAAAATCCATGTTGCAGTCCAGGGCACAGTAGTTGCAGGTTGATTGTACCTTTTTCATGCGTTCCTTACTCCTTCCCCATTAATATTTTATCCCGCTCCAGTAAATCCGCTCCTCAAGTTCAGCCAGGTCCGGCAGGGACACGTCCTTAAGGGCCCACTTCTTAAACTCCTTAAACCCGGTCCGGTCCACGATGTACCCGATATGTTCCTTGCCGCCGGGCGCCTCCGGGTCAATGTATTCCTTCACATACTCATAGGTGTTTGTGATGATTTTTAAAATCCCCTCCTCATCCGCCCACTTGATGAAATCCTCCCCCATGCGCGGATTCTTCTTGCCGGTCCTTCCAAGAAGGGTCAGGCGGTAATACTTTTTTTCACTGCGCACCCATGCCCTGGTAGGACACTGGATGACACACTCGCCGCAGCCAATGCACTTTTCATGATTCCTCTGCACCCGGTAGTTTACGGTTTTCAGGGCGCCGACCGATTTTTTCTCACAGGCTTTCACACAGGCGCCGCAGCTGACACAGCGGTCCTGCCTGTATTCCGGTTTTGTCATTCCCATGATGCCAAAATCATGCATCCTGACCTTGGCGCAGTCATTGGGACACCCGGTCAGGGCCACCTTTACATGAAGGTCATTGGGAAATATCGCCTTTTCAATCTTAAATGCAAATTCGCTGGTATCGTAGCAGGCATAGGGACAGACCTTATTGCCCACGCAGGCGGAAATATTCCTGGTACCCGATGCCGGATATCCGCGGCCCGGCTGGTCCTGGTTAATCCCGATGCCCTGTATGATGGGCTGTAAAAGCTCATTTACCTTATCCATGTCCTCATACCGGATGCCTGGAATCTCAAACCCCTGGCGTACCGTCATGTGGACGCTGCCATTACCATACTGCTGGGCAATCTCCTGTATCATTGACAGGTACCTGGCATCCAGGTGTCCGCCCGGCACCCTGACGCGGGATGCGGTCAGTCCGCGCTCCTTGGTGACGCGGAAGGCATTTTTCTTTAACTTCTTTGTATTGATATCCATTACACGCCTCCTAATCCAACAGATTCTTTCCCACCGTATAGGGGAATACCGGTCCGTCCACACAGACGTATTTATCCCCGATGCGGCAGTGTCCGCATTTGCCGATCCCACAGCACATCTTCCGCTCATAGCTCACCCAGATATTCTCCTCCAGGAAGCCGCGCTCCAAAAGCCCTTTGACAGAGAAACGCATCATGGCCGGCGGTCCCACCACAATTGCCTTTGCGGATGAGGCATCCTTAAGGTCCAGGTCAGGTATGTACTTTGTCACAAGTCCCACCCGTCCTTCATAGCCATCCTCCGCCCCGTCCACGGTAAGGAACAGGTCCATGGTCTTTTCCCATTCTTTAAAGTCCGCCTGAAACAGGATATCACCGGGACTTTTAAAACCAGCAATCATCGTCATGCCCCTTCGCTCCCCGGGATGATGGGAAAAATACTCCGCCACCCCGCGCACCGGCGACACCCCGGTGCCTCCGGCAATGATTACAAGTTCGCTGTCCTTATAATCATCCACATCAAAGCCATTTCCGTAAGGTCCGCGCATGAACAGGGAATCCCCTTCATATCGTTCAAATACCTCTCCGGTCACCCGGCCCACCCGCCGAATGGTCAGGTCCACGTAGTCCGGCCCAATCCCGCTGACCGAGATAGGTGCCTCGCCGTACTTTGGAATGGACACCTGGAAAAACTGTCCCGGCTTCACTTTCCCGAAATACTCCATGGAAAAGGTGTACTCAATCTCCGTATGTTTTTTTACATTTACTATCTTTGACAAAAATGGTGCATACTCCTGTCCCTTCATCAGCGCACCTCCTTTTTGGTATTCCCGGCGCCGGCACATACGCCCTCCCGGACCCTATTCCCTTGGTTCCTGCGCGCCTGGTCCCCGCACGCCGGATCTGCGTTTCCCATATCCGCCAAACGGTTCACGCAGGCTGAAAATGAGATATATTCCGGACAGATGTCGTCACACCGGCCGCAGCCCACGCACATCTGGTATCCGAACTGTTTCTTAAAATCAGATATCTTGTGCAGGACCTTAAAGCGCATGCGCTCTCCTTTGGAATCCCGGTAACAGCCTCCTCCCGCCACATCCGTGTAGCCATCCACCATGCAGGAAGCATGTACCCTGCGCCGCTCTCCCGCCCTTTCGTTGTCCTGGTAGAATATATCCTGCATGGTAAAGCAGGTGCAGGTAGGACAGGCAAAATTACACCGGCCGCAGCCAATACAGCGGCTGTCGTAATCCTTCCACAACCCGGCCTTTACATGCTCAGGCCCGCATTCCTCCGGTATCCTTACCTTCACATGGTTTTCACTGACAAAATCAGGCCCTGCCTCAGTCCTATCCGCGCCCAGTCCGTCCAGCAGCCCCTCCAGTCCATCCATGGTGCCTGTGATTTCTGCCCGGACCTGTCCGTCAACCTTCTTTATATTCATGGCAGCATCATATTCCTCTGTCTGGTTGGTTCCCATGGACACACAGAATCCGTTGTCACAGGATTTGCTGCAGCCTAAAAGCACAAGGCGCAGCCCCTTCCTCAGCCGTGCATAATAGCTGTCCCCAAAATGATTTTCCAGATAAACCGCATCCAGCCTTTTAAGGGCGTGGATATCGCAGCTTCTCATGAACAGGAGCGCCGGTTTCTTCCTCTCCGGCTCAGCCTCCTTTACCTCCCCTTCCGTAAAATAAAAAAGGATCTGGGTAATAGGCAGGATTGCCTCCTTAAATGAATACGCGGACTTCGTTTCCCATTCCAGTTCCTCAAACCGTTTCAGCCGCCCATATCTTACCACATCCGTATCCGAATACATTCCTTCCCCGGCCATGCACTTCGGTCCATAAACCACATAATCCCGGTTCCACATCTCAAACAACTGATGCAGCCCATCTTCCCGCAGACAGTAACCCATGCAGCACATACTCCTTTTCCTTGTTAATAATTTAACTATAACAGATAAAAACAAAAAATGCCGTGATTTATATCACGGCTCAGACTGTAGACAAAGCCCAAGGCTCACGCCTTGGATTTTTCGTTAAAAGAGCT
>ERZ773260.985-NODE-985-length-39174-cov-12.810680_pt1 | contig 39174 bp, 39 predicted proteins | sample MGYA00511387_ERZ773260 | MGnify/ENA primary metagenome ERZ773260 (study PRJEB29015, sample SAMEA2737745) | human gut metagenome | biome: human gut; feature: human-associated habitat; material: faeces | place: China | collected 2012 ...
CCTTCTGCTCGGGTTCGTCCTTCTGTTCGGTTTCACCCTTCTGCTCGGGTTCGTCCTTCTGTTCGGTTTCACCCTTCTGCTCGGGTTCGTCCTTCTGTTCGGTTTCACCCTTCTGCTCGGGTTCGTCTCCCATCAATGATTCGGTTTCACCCTCGTCAAGGGTTTGTTCCTCTTCTGTTTCTTCCTCTTCTGTTGGCTCATCTATGATTTCTTCTACGGTTTCTTCCGTTTCTTCCTCCGGCTGGCCGTCGTTTGCCGCGTCGTTCTGCGCGTCCGGCTGATCGACCGCCGGTATTCCCTCTGTATAGCCCTCAGCCACCGTCAATCCGGGCAGTATGGCCAGCCATGCCGCCAGCGCCAGCGCTGCTTTTCGATTCTTGTTCATGCGTTTGCCCTCCTTGGTCGCCTGATGTCCGATATGAATTAGACGACGACGCCTCTCCGTTTGTGGACAGGTTTTAGATGTTATTTGAAACAAAACCACATCTTAAACAGTATATCACATTTTTCCGTGCTTTTGTTTGCGGGTTTCCTTTTATTAGACGAATGAGCGCAGGAAATTCTTTCATCCGGAGACAAAAAAATTGGGCAGAGCCTGCCTTTCCCTCTGCCAAAGTCTGCAAAACGCCAAAAAATCCCGCGCCGCATCGTTCGCCCGGATGCAATAGCGCGGGAAGAATCTATCCATACTGAGGAAAAAAACCGTTTAGCTGGCCATGTTTTCGGAGGATTCCAAAATTTCGCGCGCAACGTCCGCGATTCGCCGGCCGGAATCCATGCTCGTCTTCTGAATCTTGTAATGCGCTTCGGATTCGGTCAAATGGAACACATCCATCAGCTTGCCCTTCGCGCGGTCAATCAGCTTGCGCTCCTCCAGCGTGCGCGCGAGCTTTTCGGCCTTCGCGCGGAGCTGCTGCATGCGTATGCGGCAATGGGCGAGCGTTTTGACGCTCTGCACCAGCGCGTCCGCGCTGATCGGGTTGCGCAGCATGACGACGTTCTCCGTTTCCTCGCCCGCGTAATCCTGCGGCACGATCATCACCACGTCGGCCTCCTCGCCAAGCTGGCGCGCCAGTTCCTCCCCGGTCATATCCGGCAGGCGGTATGTCGTCAGCAGCATCGCCCCGCCCTGCGCGGCGCGCACCGCCTCCATGCCCGTGTGCACAACGCCGCTGGGCATGATCTGCGCGGCGAGCAGCATGCTGCTGAGTTTGGCGGCCACGCCCTGCGGCGCGGCGATGTAAAAACGATCGGAAAATGACGCCCCCATTGTTTCATCCTCCATGTGATTCAAAGTACGGTTTGAGCAGCGCGATTGTCAGCCCGTTGACAGCCTGCGGTTGTTTTTGCGCGGCAAAGTCAGGCAATTCGGTCCTTTCTTCGTCTGTGGGGAAAGCAATTTGTCTACGATCCGATTATACCGTTTCTTTGCGCGGTTTTCAAGATATTTTTGACTTTTTTCGTTTCAAATCCTGCACTTTCTTCTTTTATTAAACTCCCTTTACATAAAATGCGAATAAATATTCATAAATTAAGCAAAATCGCCGCTTTGCTTTTTTGCATAGCGGCGATTTTCCTTTTTTATTTTTCCTGCGCCTTCAGCGCCGCGCCGACAAACTCGCGGAACAGCGGATGCGGACGGTTCGGGCGGCTTCTCAGCTCCGGGTGATACTGCACGCCGACAAACCACGGGTGGTTCGGCAGCTCGACGATCTCCACCAGATCGCGCTCCGGGTTCACGCCGCCGATGCGCATGCCGCCCTCGACGAACAAATCGCGATAGGCGTTGTTGAACTCGTAGCGGTGGCGATGGCGCTCGAAGATATTCTCCTCGCCGTAAGCGGCGAAGGCGACGGAATCGCGGCTCAGGCGGCAGGGATATTTGCCCAGCCGCATCGTGCCGCCCTTCTCGTCGATATGCTGCTGGTCGGGCATCAGGTCGATCACCGGGTACGGCGTGTTGGGGTCAACCTCGCTGGTGTGCGCGCCGGTCAGGCCGAGCACGTGGCGGGCGTATTCCACCACGGCCATCTGCATGCCCAGACAGATGCCCAAAAACGGCACGCCGTGCTCGCGGGCATACTGCACGGCGGCAATCTTGCCCTCCAGCCCGCGCTCACCGAAGCCGCCCGGCACGAGCACGCCGCCGCAGCCCGCCAGCTTCTCCGCCGCGTTCTCCGGCGTCACGCTCTCGGCCGCCACCCATTCCACGCGCACCTTCGCATGGTGGGCAATGCCGCCGTGGGTCAGCGCCTCGACGATGGAGAGATACGCATCCGGCAGCTCGACGTATTTGCCGACAATCGCAATGCGGACGTCCCTTTCCGGGGTCAGCAGCCGCTCGACCATGCCGCGCCATTCGGTCAGGTCGGCCTCCGGCGCGGGGATGCCCAGCAGGCGGCAGACGCGCTCGTCCATGCCCTCCTCGTGAATCATCAGCGGCACTTCGTAAATGCTGCGCGCGTTGAGATTTTCGAACACGCAGTCCGCCGGAATGTTGCAGAACAGGCCGATCTTCGCGCGCACATCGCGCGTCAGCGCCTTTTCGCTGCGGCAGACGATGATATCCGGCTGAATCCCCAGCCCGGTCAGCTCCTTGACGGAGTGCTGGGTCGGCTTGGTCTTCAATTCGCCCGCCGCGGAGATATACGGCACGAGCGTCACGTGGATATACAGCACGTTTTCGCGGCCGACCTCGTTTTTCAGTTGGCGCGCCGCTTCGAGGAACGGCAGGGATTCGATGTCGCCGACCGTGCCGCCGATCTCGGTGATGACCACGTCCGGCGCGTCCTCCCGAAGGGAGACCGCCAGCATGCGGCGCTTGATCTCGTCGGTGATATGCGGAATGACCTGAATCGTCGCGCCCAGATATTCGCCCCTGCGCTCGCGGGTGATGACGGTATCATACACGCGGCCGCTGGTGACGTTGGCCGCCTGCGTCAGATTTTCGTCGATGAAGCGCTCGTAATGCCCCAAATCGAGATCCGTCTCCGCGCCGTCGTCGGTGACAAAGACCTCGCCGTGCTGATACGGGTTCATCGTGCCGGGATCGACGTTGATATAGGGATCAAACTTCTGCATGGAAACCCTGAGCCCGCGGCTCTTGAGCAGCCGCCCCAGCGAAGCCGCCGTGATGCCCTTGCCCAGCGAGGAGACGACGCCGCCCGTCACAAAAATAAACTTGGTGTGCATCCTATACCTTCCTTCCGTCCGCGCGAACGCGATCATCAAAAAACTACCGACCTATTATAATCACCACGCGCCCGGATTTCAAGAAAAATTTGGGAGAAAAACCACATTTCCTTCAATTTGTTCTATTTTTTCATTTTATTCGCTCAAAAAGCGAAAGAATTTAACATTCATCTCCCGTATAAGCACCTTATGCCATGGCCTTTTCTGCACAGTCCCTTCCACTTAGCCACAAGAGGGCTGTCCAAAAAACAAGACCGTTAAGCTCAACCCAAACATTTCAAGAATCAAAAACTCAGCATTTTTCAGGATATGGGGCTTTGCCCCATCGCCCCACCAAAGGGCTTTCCGGTCGCCCTTTGGAAACCTTCGGGCAAAAATTCTTAGTTTTTCTTGAAATATCGGTTTTATTGGCTTAACGGCCTTTTTTCGAATTATTTATGATACAGGCTGTTCTTTTCATAGACGGGTTCGCAGGTCAGGCGCATGCCCAGCCGCTTGAATACCCCGTCGTCCACGGAGGAGAGGATGACCGTGGAATGTACCTCGCAACACTTGAGTTTGTCAAGCGCCTGCATGGCTTTCAGCGCGTTCGGGTCGCTGGCCGCGCTGATCGCCAGCGCGACGAGCATCTCGTCGGTGTGCAGGCGCGGGTTTCGGCTCTTCATGTAATCGGTTTTGAGCGTCTGGATGGAGGCGATCACGTCCGGGGCGATCAGCTTGATCTCGTCATCAATGCCCGCAATCGCCTTGAGCGCGTTGAGCACCGCCGCGGAGGCCGCGCCGAACAGCTCGGTCGTGCGCCCCGTGACAATCTGCCCATCCGGCAGCTCGATGGCGAGGGCAGGCTTGCCCGTGCGCTCGGCGACCGCCATCGCGGCGGGCACGACGGCGCGGCGCTCCGGCTCGATATCCAGCGTGCGCATCAGCAGCTCGATCTTGGCCACCTCGTCCTCGGCGTTCTGCCCCTGACGGACGCGGCAGGCCGCCTGGAAGTAGCGGCGGATGACCTCCTGCCGGGAGGCCTCGCGGCAAACCTCGTCGTCCACGATGGAGAATCCCGCCATGTTCACGCCCATATCCGTCGGGCTCTTATACGGACATTCGCCGTAGATGCGCTCAAAAATCGTCCGCAGCACCGGGAAAATCTCGATATCGCGGTTGTAATTGACCGTCGTAACGCCGTAAGCTTCCAGATGGAACGGGTCGATCATGTTCACGTCGTTCAGGTCGGCCGTCGCCGCCTCATAGGCGAGGTTGACCGGGTGCTTGAGCGGCAGATTCCAGATCGGGAAGGTTTCAAACTTCGCGTAACCCGCCTTCACGCCGCGCTTGTGCTCGTGGTAGAGCTGAGAGAGGCAGGTCGCCATCTTTCCGCTGCCCGGCCCCGGCGCGGTCACGACGACCAGCGAGCGCGTGGTTTCGATATAATCGTTGCGGCCATAGCCCTCGTCGCTGACGACCAGCCGCACGTCGGCGGGATAATTCGGGATTCGGTATTGACGGTAGACCTTGAGGCCGAGCGCCTGCATGCGCTTTTCGAACACGTCCGCCGCGGGCTGACCGGCGTACTGCGTCAGCGCGATGGAGCCGACGTACAGGCCGAAGCCGCGGAAAACGTCGATCAGGCGCGCCACGTCCTTGTCGTAGGTAATGCCCAGATCGCCGCGGCGCTTGTTCTTCTCGATATCGCCCGCGTTGATGGCGATGACGATTTCCGCCTGATCGCGCAGCGCCAGCAGCATTTTGATCTTGTTATCCGGCGCGAAGCCCGGCAGCACGCGCGCCGCGTGATAATCGTCAAAGAGCTTGCCGCCAAACTCCAGATAGAGCTTGCCGCCGAACTGGTTGATGCGCTCACGGATATGCTCCGATTGCAGACGGATATACTTTTCGCTGTCAAAACCGACCTGATTCATCTGTCTCTCTCCATTTCTCGTTATTCAAACCACTTCGACTGTTTAGTATATCAAACTCGCGGACGGCTTTCAAGCCGAAATCAGAGAAAGTTTTTGACAAAAAAAGTCCCGGCAAACCTGACTTCTTGACAAGCCTGCCGGGATAGCGTACAATGTAGTCAGGTAGGTTACGCCCTACGAGGTATGCGGCTTCCGCCGCAACAGCAAAATGGGTTTAGAGTCCCGATTTTACCGCCAAGCAGTTTGCTCCTGCGAGGCGGCCTTTTTTTATCGCTTGACTAACGCGATACCAAGTGCCACAGCACCAATCACGATACCAATCACGGCAAGAAGAGCGTTAAACAACTCTACATTCGTCATTGCTATCACCTCCGCTTCTGTACGCTGTTGCGAAGGGATGCTTACCTCGTAGCCCCACCTGACTACGCCGTATATCATAACACGCCGCCCTGTTTTTGACAAGGCGGCGTGTTATCAGATTCTATTCGATTCGGAAATGAACGAAATGCTTACTTCGCGGTGGCAAAGCGCGGCTTCTGCTCGACGAGGTAAGACGAGCCGTCGCCAATGGCCATCTTCATGTCTCCCATCGCTTCACAGCCGGAAGAACAGACGCGGCGTTTCGTTGTCTTTAGCCCTTCACCGCACCGGCGATCACGCCGTCGATGATGTATTTCTGGCAGACGAGGTACATCACGATAATCGGCAGAACCGTAATCATGATGCAGGCCATCATCGGCCCCATCTCCACGCGGCCATAGCTGCCGCGGAAATACTGAATCGCCATCGGGATGGTGCGGTATTTCTTGATATCCAGCACCAGCGTCGGCAGGAGATAGTCGTTCCAAACCCACATGGTTTCCAGAATCGCGGTGGAGATCATCGTCGGTTTCAGAATCGGGAACACGATCTTGAAGAAGATTTGCAGCGGGTTGCAGCCGTCGATCATCGCGGCCTCCTCAATCGCAATCGGAACGGATTTCATAAAGCCGGTGAACATGAACACCGCCAGACCCGCGCCGAAGCCGAGGTAGATCACGCAGATGTTGAACGGCGTGTTGAGCTTCAGCGTGTCCGCCGTCTTGGAGAGGGTGAACATCACCATCTGGAACGGCACGACCATCGAGAACACGCAGAGCAGATACATCGCCTTGGAGATCGCGGAGCTCACGCGGGTGATGTACCAGCCGCACATCGAGCAGCACAGCAGAATCAGCACGACCGAGGTGATCGTGATCGTCGCCGAATAGCCGAAGGATTGCAGGAAGTTGAGCTGGGTGATGCCGTAGGCATAGTTGTGCAGCCCGGCGAACGTCGCCTGAGTCGGCAGCTCGAACACCGTCGCGGTGGAAATCGCCAGCTCGTCCTTGAGCGAGTTGATCAGAATCAGCAGCACCGGATAGAGCCACACGACGCAGAGCGCCGCGAGCAGCACGGTCAGCAGCACGTTGACAACGCGGCGGGAGCCGGAAACGGCGCCATCATGGTATTTGGCCATTACTGCTGCACCTCCTTGCGACGGGTGAAATAGAGCTGAATGAGCGCGATGACGATGACCAGCAGGAAGAAGACCACGGCCTTCGCCTGACCGATGCCCTTCCACTGCGCGCCACTGCGCTGGTAGAACGTGTCGTAGATGTTGAGCGCGAGCATCTGGCTGGCCTTGGCCGGTTCGCCGCCGGTCAGCGAGAGGTTCTGGTCAAAGAGCTTGAACGAGTTGGTCAGCGTCAGGAAGGTGCAAATCGTGATGGAGGGCATGACCATCGGCAGCTTGACCCTGAAGAGCGCCTGCGCGCCGGTCGCGCCGTCAATGGCGGCGGCCTCCAGCAGGTCGCCCGGCACGTTTTGCAGCCCCGCGATGTAGATAATCATCATATAGCCGATCTGCTGCCAGCACATCAGGATAATCAATCCCCAGAAGCCGTATCGCGCGTCCAGAGAGAGCAGCGGCCTGCCCAGATTGGTCAGAATGCCGTTGAGCAGAATCTGCCAGATATAGCCCAGCACGATGCCGCCGATCAGGTTCGGCAGGAAGAACACCGTGCGGAAGACGTTCGTGCCCTTGAGCCCGCGCGTCAGCGCCAGCGCGATGGCAAAGGCGATGACGTTAATCAGGACGGTGGAAACGACGGTGAATTTCGCCGTAAACCAGAAGGCGGAGACGAACGTGCTGTCCTGAAAGACCTTCAGGTAGTTATCCAGCCCAACGAACGTCGTCTTGCTGATGGTGGTGAACTTGTGGAAGGACAGGAAAATGCCCCACAGGAACGGCCACACGAAGCCGATGATAAACGCCGCCAGCGTCGGCAGCAGGAAAAACGGCCAATATTTTTTGATTGCTTTTTCCATATTTCGGTTCCTTTCGGAGGCAGGAATGGGGCAGCCTGCAAAGGGACATGACGCGCATGCCGCTTTGAAGACTGCCCTTTTCGCGGGCAGTTTGCTTTTTTACAGTCTTTTTTCAGTCTATCTCAGTTTGAAGAAGAAAAAGGGGAGGGCGAAGTGCCCGCCCCTTTTGGTGCAAGGTCAGTTAGTGGCTCAGCTTGTACTCGGTCGCCCAGCCGTCCACGAACGCGGTCTTCACAGCGTCCCAGTCGCCGGTGCCGGCAGCGTAAGCGGTCAGCGCGGAGCCGACGCCGTTCTTCCACTCTTCGGACGGAATGGTCGCGAAGTTCCAGCTCACCGGGAGCTTGCCCTCGGCGGTGTACTGCGCGTCAATCTGCACGAACGGGTTCGCGGACTGATATTCGCCGGTGAAGGTATCGAACGGGGCGACGAAGCCCATGTCCTGAGACATGCTCTTGCGGCCCTCGTCAGAGGTCACGACCCACTCCATGAACGCGAGGGTCGCGTCGATGTCCGCCTGCTTGGCGGTGCCGTTGACGCACCAGTAGTTCTCGGTGCCAGTGCACAGGCCCTGATTCTCTTCGCCTTCCACGCCGATGTAGATCGGGAGCATGGTCAGGTTCTCAGCGCCGAGGGAGGAAACGTCGTTCCACGCCCAGGTGCCGTTCTGATAGAACACGGCCTTTTCGCCGACGAACTCAGCCACAGCGTCGTTGCCGGTCTTGCTGGCCAGCAGCTTCGGGTCGCAGGTGGAATCGGTGATGTACAGATCCCAGATCTTCTTGTAGTTGTCCAGATAGGTGCCCTTGATGGCCTCGGTAGCGCCGATGCCGTCCGCCTTGTACTCGTAGTAGATCGGCATGTTGGCCAGATGGGTCTTGAAGCGCCAGTCGGAAGAACCGTCCATACCGGCGGAGGTGAAAGCGCCGTCCACGCCAAGCTCGTCCTTGCGCGCCTGGATATCGTCGGCAACCGCCTTCAGGGTTTCAAAGTTGGTGATGTCGGAGGCCTTGTAGCCGGCCTTCTCCAGCAGCTTGGTGTTGGCAATCAGGCCGTAGGTCTCGATGACGTAGGCCACGCCGCACACCTTGTCGTCCTCCTTGAGGGCGAAAGCGTCGGAGGTCAGGTGCTTGGTGATCTCGGCGTCCTTGAGATCATAGCAGTAATCCTTCCAGTTGGCCAGACCGACCGGGCCGTTCACCTGGAACAGCGTCGGCGGATCGCTCTTCTCGATTTCGCTCATCAGCGTGGTTTCGTAGTTGCCGGAAGCGGCCGTCACGACGGTCACCGGCACGCCGGTCTTCTCGGTGTAGAGCTTCGCGAGCTCCTGCCACTGTGCGTCCTGCTCAGGCTTGAAGTTCAGGTAGTACACCGAACCCTCGGCCGAAGCGGTCATGGCCAGAGCAAGGCACAGGCACGCGGCCAGAGCAAAGGCGATGATTTTCTTCATAGATTGTTACCCCTTTCATTTTGTAGAGAGTTCTATGGTCGAAGCGTCCTCCCGCTCCAAACATACGGTTTCACGACGTTGTTTGCGAAACACTGTGCAACGTCCATGCACTCATTATAGACCAACCTTTTCAGAAATGCAAGAGCCTTTTTGGAATTTATGAGCCTTTTTTACAAATCGTGCGCGGCATAAACCGACACTTTGCAGATTCACCCTTCTTCATTCTTCGGCTTCATCCCCCTTTGTTCGCCAGAATATGCAACTTTGTGCAAATATTTTGCGCAAATTGAGCGCACACGGTTGACAGCGCGCCCATCCTCTTTTACAATAAAGGCAGACATGAGAGCGGGCTGTGTCACGCGCCGCTTTCCCCCTATCTTCTGCGCAAAGGAGCGTTTCTGTGGCCGTAACCATTCGGGATGTGGCGGCGCTGGCAGGCGTTTCGCCGTCCACCGTATCCAGAACCTGCCAAAACAGTCCCTCCATCAGCGAGGACACCAAGCGGCGCGTCCGTCAGGCCGCCAAGCAGCTCGGCTATCCCATGGGCGGCGACCCGGCGCAATCCCCCGCGCCGCGCACCATCGGCGTCATCCTGCCGCCGAGCGCCAGAGAGGTTTACGAAAACCCCTTCTATCTGGAGATGATCCGCGGCATCAACCAGTTCTGCAACGCGCATCAATGCGTCAGCACCATCGTCACCGGGCGCGACAACGACGAAATTCTCGCGGCGATCCGGCTGCTCGTCTCCACCGGCGCGGCGAATGCGTTTATTCTGCTCTATTCCCGTCAGGGCGATACCGTCATCGACTATCTGGTGCAGGCGGGGCTGATGTACGTGCTCATCGGCAAAGCCTATGCCTACGCGAACAAGACGGTCTACATCGACAACGACAACTTCCTCGCCGGGCAGGAGGCGACCGAATACCTCATCCGCCGGGGGCATCGGCGCATCGCCTATCTGGGCAGCGACAACGCCTATTTTTTCACCGCCGACCGCAGGCGCGGCTATCAGGCGGCGCTGGCGCTGGCGGATATCCCCCTTCTGGAAGATTACTGCGTGGAAATGCCGACGCTGGGCAGCGACGACGCGGCCGTGCACGCGCTGCTCAGCCGCGCGGACAGGCCGACCGCCATCGTCGTCAGCGACGATCTGCTGGGCATGACGCTCGGACGCGCCTGTCTGGCGCACGGGCTTTCCATCCCTAAAGATATTTCCATCATCTCGTTCAATAATTCGCTTTTCGCGAAATTGACTTCGCCCCGGCTCACGTCGGTGGATCTCAATTCCTTTCAGCTGGGCATCGAGGCGGCCAGCCAGCTCATCAGCCACGTCGAGCGTCCGGAATTGATGGCGACCAAGAGCATCATCCCGCACCGCATCGTCGAGCGGGAGAGCTGCCGCGATCTTTGAGCGCGCGCCCATGCGCCGTCAAGCCCAAATTGCTGCAATATAAAACACGCTCCCTTCGGCGGTAAAACGTCGAAAGAGCGTGTTTTTTTGCTTTACAAAATACTTTGAAGCGTCATCGCGCAGAGCATTTCCCGCGGGAAAGCGCTCAGCGTGCGCAGCGCCAGCGGCGAAAACGAGCCTTCGCGCAGCAGCACCTGATACAGGCAGGCGATCACCAGCCTGCGGTCGATCTGCGGTTTGGCAAAGAGCACACCGATCCGGCCGCCCAGCAGCGAGCCGAGCATGGATTCCGCCTTTTCAAGCGGCAGGCGCGCGCGAAGCTCGTCCCGCAGCGCGGCAAACGTCAGCACCTGCGCCGGGTTGACCTCCGCCGCCTGCGCGCAAAGCTCACAGCCGCGCAGGAAATAGTCGATGCCGTCCGCCTTTTCCGGCAGCTCCTCCTCCAGCAGGGAGAAGAACGGCGCGGCGCTCTCCCGCTTCCGCGTCAGCGCGTTGGAATGGGCGAACGCCATCTCCACCTGCGTCAGGCGGACGACGTAATCCTGCGCGCGGGTGTAGAGCGCCTGCGCGTCCACCGCGTCAAACGCATAGGACACGCCGCGCATGCGCCCGAACGCGCGCATCACGTCGTTATAGCCGAGGGTGCGGTTGCGCGCCGAGAGCGCGCTGTCCAGCGTCAGCAGGCCGCCCAGCGGCTGCGAGGTGCGGATATAGGTGACGTTCGGCCTGCGGTCATACTGCGTATGGGAGCGGTGCTTGCCGATGTCGATGGCGATGATATCCCGCGCGCCGCTGCGCACGGCCATTTCCACCGGCGTGTTGTCGCAGAAGCCGCCGTCGATATAGCGGTCGCCGCCGATCTGCTTCATCGGGAAAATCGGGAAGCAGGACGCGCTGGCCATCAGCCAATCGTGCAGCGAACCGGCCTCCATCTCCTCCAGCCGCTTCTCCACCATCGCCAGCGACGGGAAGCGCGTGGTGACCACGCCCAGACGAACGCCGCTGCGGCGAACCCTGTCCTCGTCGATCAGCCGGTGCAGAATCTCCATCAGCGGGGAAACGTCCACGCCCTTCTGGTGCGCGTAGCGGGTGATGAATTCCAGCAGCTTTTCCGGGTGATCGAAGATGTTTTCCGCGTCGTCCGCGATGGCGAGGCTTTCCTCGCTCACCACGTCGCTCAGGCGGATGCTGCTCCACAATTCGGCCGCCGCGTCCATGCTGCCCTGCGCGTACATCGCCGCGTGCAGCGCGCCGACGGACGTGCCAAAGACGCTGCCTGCCTTCACGCCCAGCGCGTCCAGCGCGGCAATCGCGCCGACCTCATACGCGCCCTTCGCCCCGCCGCCGCCCAGCACGAGCGCCGTTTCGGAGGGAATGAACGCGCGCATTAGGCGCGAACCTCGATTTTCGCCATATCCGCCAGCATTTCAGCGGTCTTTTCAATGCCCATCAGCCCGGAGTTGATGCAGACGTCGTAATTCTGCGCCTTGCCCCACTTCTGATCCGTGTAGCGGAAATAGTGGTTGCCGCGCTCCTTGTCGGATGTGTTGATGGCCTTGAGCGCCTCCGCCTCGCTCATGTTGTGGCGCGCCATGATGCGGTTGACGCGCACCTCGCGCGGCGCGTAGACGAAGACGTTGATGGTGTTGTCGCGCCCGGCGAGGATGTAGTCCGCACAGCGGCCGACGATGACCGCGCTCTCCTTCGCGGCGATGTCGCGGATGACCTGCGCCTCAGAGATGAAGATGGATTCGCTCAGCGGCAGATACTGGCTGGAGAAGAAGCCGCTGGAATACACGGCGCTCGCGGCGAGGTTCTGCATGAAGCCGCTGCGCACGCGCTGCTCGTTGTTGGCGATGAACTCGTCGGACAGGCCGCTCTTCTGCGCGGCCAGGGTGATGAGCTTTTTATCGTAATACGCGATGCCGAGGGTTTTGGCGACCAGCTCGCCGATCTCGCGGCCGCCGCTGCCATACTCACGGCCAATGGTGATGATTAAAGGATTCCTCATATTGATGACCTCCTCATCCTGTTTGTTGTCTTTATTATAACACATCCGTAAACCGCGGGACAAACTTTTTTCTTCTTCCGCTCTCCGCAAAAATCAGCTTCCTCCCTGAAGGAGTCCGTCCCCATTTGAAGTTTCCAAACGATTGTGCTACAATAAAAACATAAAAAAAACGACACAGAGGAGCGTCAACCCATGACCATCAGATTATACGACAAAGACGTGGATATGCTGGACTTTTCCGCCGTGGTCAAAACCTGCGCGCAGCGGGAAAACGGCTATGTCGTCACGCTGGATCAGACGGCGTTTTTCCCGGAGGGCGGCGGACAGGGCGCGGATCACGGCACGCTGGGCGGCGCGCAGGTGCTCGACGCGCACGACGTTCACGGCGAGGTGGAGCACTTGGTCAGCGCGCCGCTGGCAATCGGCAGCGAGGTGCGCGGCCATGTGGACGCGGCGCGTCGGCTGGACATGATGCAGCAGCACAGCGGCGAGCACATGTTTTCCGGATTGGTGCACGGCCTTTTCGGGTATGATAACGTGGGCTTTCACATCGGCACGGAGGCCGTGACCATGGATTTCAACGGCCCGCTGACCGAGGAGGACGTCCGCCGCGTGGAGCTGCTGGCGAATCAGGCCGTCTGGCGCGATCAGCCGGTGGAGGCGTTCGTACCCGGCCGCGAAGCGCTGGCAAACATCGAATACCGCAGCAAAAAGGAAATCGACGGGGACGTGCGCATCGTCCGCATCGAGGGTGTGGATACCTGCGCCTGCTGCGGCACGCACGTGCATACCACCGGCGCCGTCGGCCAGATCAAGGTCGTCGGCGTGCAGAAATACAAGAGCGGCGTGCGCGTCTCCATCCTCTGCGGCCGCCGCGCGCTGGCCTACGAAAACGCGATGCTCGATCAGGCCAAGGCCGCCGGTCACGCGCTTTCCGTGCCGACGGAGGAGCTTTCCGGCGCGGTGGAGCGGATGCTCGGCGAGCGCGACCGCCTGCGCGCGCAGAACGACGCGCTGGGCATGCGCATTTTCGATCTGCTGGCACAGCGGGAGGCAAAAAACGCGATCCGCGTCGTGGCCTGCGACGCGCTGCCTGCCGCGCACGCGCGCAAGGCCGCCGGTCAGCTCGCCGTCGGCGCAAAGGCGGCGCTCGTGCTCATCCCCCGCGAGGCGGGCTGGAGCTTCGCGCTGTCCTCCGAAACGGAGGACGTGCGCCCGATGACCAAAGCCCTCTGCGCGGCGTTCGGCGGCAAGGGCGGCGGGCCGAAGGACATGACGCAGGGCGTTCTCTCCTCCGGCACGGAGGCGGAAATTCGGGCAAGCCTTGAAGAATAACGGGATAACTCCCGCTCAGCCCGGACACGCGATTTCAAGCACCTGCTCGATCATTCGATGAAAGAGCTGCGCTTCCACCGTGTCGGCGGCGCGGTAATAGACCTCCTTCCCCTCGCGGCGGGCGACGATCAGCCCCGCCGCGCGGAGGGGGCGCAGGTGGTGCGACAGCGCGGGCGAGGACATTTCCATACATTCGGAAAGCTGGATCACGCATTTTTCGCTGTGGCAGAGGATGAAAAACAGGCGCACGCGCGTCGGGTCGCTCAGGTATTTGAAAAGCTGCGCCGCCGCCTCAAACGACGCGGTATCCTGCGGCGCGGGATGCAGATGATGTTCGCTCATACGACATTCTCCCCTTTTGCTCCGTTTTCGCCCAAACGGAAGGTCCTTTCGCCCAATCGGAAGAAGTTGTGCGAAAGCCCTTGCGCGGGCGCTCTCAATGCATTATACTACGGTCACAACGAATAAACAAGTGCTTAATCGTTAAATCCATTGACTGATACTAATTCGCAGTTAAAATGCTTAACAGAGCGCATCAGATTTTTTGTTCTGACGAAGCCAAGTGAAGTGAGGCGTACTGGAGGTACGTTGAACGGAACGAGGCAAAGTCAGAGCGAAAAAGATGGTGCGCGGATTAAGCCATTTTAACAAGAATTAGTATGAAACGAAAAGGAGTCACCGACATGAAAAAGAGCTATAAGATCGAAGTGGACTGCGCCAACTGCGCCAACCTGATGGAAGAAGCCGCCCGCAAGACCGACGGCGTGGCCGGCGCGACCGTCAATTTTATGACCCAGAAGATGATCGTCGAGTTCGCCGAGGGCGCGGACGCAAAGCAGGTCATGCAGGCGGTGCTCAAGGCCTGCCGCAAGGTGGAGCCGGATTGCGAGATCGAGCTGGGCTGATCCGCCCGCATCCCCAAACCGGCGCTGAATCGAAGGAGATCAAACCATGAACAGGAAGCAAAAAAAGATGCTCGCGCGCATCCTGACCGCTGCGGCCATGCTGATCGCGCTGAAGCTGATCCCCGTGACCGGCGTTTTGCAGCTTGCGCTGTATCTGGTCGCCTATCTGGTCATCGGCTATGACATTCTGAAAAAGGCGTGGCGGGGCATTTTGAACCGTCAGGTGTTCGACGAAAACTTTCTGATGGCCGTGGCCACCGTCGGCGCGTTCGCGCTGGCGATCGTCTCGCGCAGCGGCGACTATGTGGAAGCCATCGCCGTCATGCTGTTTTATCAGATCGGCGAGCTGTTTCAGAGCTACGCCGTCGGCAAGAGCCGCCGCAACATCAGCGCGCTGATGGATATCCGCCCGGATTACGCGAACATCGAGCGCGACGGCCAGCTTGAAAAGGTCGATCCGGACGAGGTGGAGATCGGCAGCGTGATCGTCGTGCAGCCAGGCGAAAAGGTGCCGCTGGACGGCGTGATCCTCTCCGGCGCGTCCAGCCTGAACACGAGCGCGCTGACCGGCGAGAGCCTGCCCCGCGACGCAAAGGCGGGCGACGAGATCATCAGCGGCTGCATCAACATGACCGGCGTGCTGCGGATTCAGACGACGAAGGCCTTCGGCGAATCCACCGTCTCCAAAATCCTCGAGCTGGTCGAGGATTCCAGCTCCCACAAATCCAAATCCGAAAACTTCATCTCCAAATTCGCCCGCGTGTATACGCCCGCCGTCTGCTACGGCGCGCTGGCGCTGGCGGTTCTGCCGCCCGTCGTCCGGTTGATGCTGGGGCATCCGGCGCAGTGGGGCGATTGGGTTTACCGCGCGCTGACGTTTCTGGTCATCTCCTGCCCCTGCGCGCTGGTCATCAGCATCCCGCTGAGCTTCTTCGCGGGCATCGGCGGCGCGAGCAAAGAGGGCGTGCTGATTAAGGGCTCGAACTATCTGGAAACGCTGTCCAAGGTCAAAACGGTCGTCTTTGACAAAACCGGCACGCTGACGCAGGGCGTTTTCGAGGTCAGCGGCGTTCACCACAGCGAGATGGAGAACGAAAAGCTGCTGGAATACGCGGCGCTGGCGGAATGTGCCTCCTCCCACCCCATCAGCAAGAGCCTCCAGCGCGCCTACGGCAAGGCCATCGACCGCGACCGCGTGCGCGACATTCAGGAGATCAGCGGCAAGGGCGTTTCCGCCGTGGTGGACGGCCACGCCGTGCTGGCGGGCAACGACAAGCTGATGGCGCTGCGCGGCATTCCGTTTATCGGCTGCCACAGCGTCGGCACGATCATCCACATCGCCATCGACGGGCAGTACGCGGGGCACATCGTGATTTCCGACGTGGTGAAGCCGCACGCTAAAGAAGCCATCGAGCGGCTCAAGCATGCCGGTGTGGAAAAGACCGTCATGCTCACCGGCGACAGCCGCCGCGTGGCCGATCAGGTCGCCGGGGCGCTGGGCGTGGACGAGGTGCACAGCGAGCTGCTGCCCGCCGACAAGGTGGCGCAGGTCGAAAAGCTGCTCGCCGGCAAGGGCGGAAAGGATAAGCTGGCGTTCGTCGGCGACGGCATCAACGACGCGCCGGTGCTCAGCCGCGCGGATATCGGCATCGCCATGGGCGCGATGGGTTCGGACGCGGCCATCGAGGCGGCGGACGTCGTGCTGATGGACGACGACCCGCTGAAAATCGCCAAGGCCATCCGCATCTCCCGCAAATGCATCGGCATCGTGTATCAGAACATCGTCTTCGCGCTGGCGGTCAAATTCGCCTGCCTCGCGCTCGGCGCGCTGGGTCTGGCGAACATGTGGGCGGCGATTTTCGCCGACGTCGGCGTGATGGTGCTGGCGGTGCTCAACGCGATTCGCGCGCTGCGGGTGCATAACCTGTAACGGGCGCGAGATGAATATGGGAACAATATAAACGCAGGCGCGCGATGCGCGCCCCTACAACGGGGTTTTTCCCTCGTCCATGCAGGGGTGCGCATTGCGCGCCTGTTGAATATCGAAAAATCTTTTTCGATGCTGGTCAAAGCGCAACGGCAGGCTTGTTTAGCGCTAAATACCGTGCTATAATATTTTACGTCGGTTTTACCGACAGGCACGGCGCGGGCTTAACACCATTCCAACTCGGAATCAAACCGAAGGGGGGTGAAAGCCATGCCGAACCTTCTGCTTGCGATATCCGGCATCTGCATCGTCGCATTCGTGCTTCGTGAGACGCTGGAAGACTTGCAAAAGAAAAAGGAGGAACATGACCACCATCATGTTTCCTCCGACAAGCAGGGCTAAAGCTCTGTAAAAGCCCGCTGCTGTGCCTATAGTATAACATCGTTTCAGCCGTTCGTCAAGGGCGGCTGTTTTCTTTTTTCTCCTTCCGGTATTCGCTGGGCAGCACGCCATAGGCGCTCTTGAACGCGGCGGTCAGCTTGCTCTGGCTCTCGTAGCCGACCTTTTCCGCGATCTCCGCGAGGGAGTCCGTCGTCGTGCGCAGAAGCCGCGCGGCGTATTCCATGCGGTGCTCCTTCATGTGCGCGGCGAGCGGCTGGCCATAGACGGTTTTGAACAGGCTCTTGAGCGTCGATGTGTTGATGTGGTATTGCTGGGAAAGCATCTCAATCGTGCAGCGCTGGCTCATATCCGACATCATCTGGTCGTGAATCCGCCGGATGAGCGCGATCTGCTCCGCCTGATAGGCGCTTTGGGTCACGGGCGGCGCATCCATGACGCTCAGCAGCAGCATCAGCTCCTGAAACTTGAGCTTGGCGTATGGAATCAGCAGGCGCTCGGGCAGGGTGTAGAGCGGGTCGAGCAGCGCGCCGACCTGCTCCGCCGAGGAGAGCACGGAAAACCCGTTTTCTCCGCAGAACCGCGCCAGAATCTGCGCGCCGGAAACGCCCGCCTCGCGCATAAACGTCGGGCGCTCCCCATCCAGCCGCGCGACGTCCACGCGGAAGCTGAACCCCAGATAGCCGTCAAACGGAAACTGCATCACCGATTCGACGCCGGTATGCAGCCCGTGGAGCGAGAGATCCCCCTCGCCCAAATACAGCGCCGGTTCCGCGCCGCTGGTATAACCGACGCGCCCGGCGTAGCAGTGGTTGATTTCCAGCATCGCCGCGCCGGGCACATCGTGGTGAAAGGCGACCGATTTCGCGCTGTAAGCCTGCAGGGTCAGCTCCACGCCGGGGTACAGTGGCCAGATATCCAGCCGCCCCTTCTCGTCCCGCCCGATACAGGCGCAGGCAGGCGGCGGGAAAAGCGGCGCGCCCGAGGCCGCCCGAATGAGCACCTCGCCTCTGGGCACATCGGCCAGACGGCGCTCCAGCGCCTGTTTCCAATCCTCCGGCATAGCAGCCGCTCCCTTCGTCTTCGCTTGAAACTTTTGTTAGTTTTTGCAAACAAATTGTATCATTTTTTTCTGTCGGAACAGCCTGATTTTCGTTCCAGCGGGTTTGACGCGGCTTCCGAAAAGTGCTAAAATGAAAGAATCGGCGTAAAAACTTACTCCTTCCACCGCCTGCGGGCGGTCCCCCTCCCTCGAGGAGGGAGGTTTGGGGAGCGTTTTTCCTAAGCTATAATTGCGCAAAAGCAAAATCAGCGAAAAAAACGTGCCGGTTACGGCAGTTCGTCAAAGGAATCAATCACCGCGTCGCAGCAGGCGCGAATCGCCTCGCGGTCGCGCGCGTTGGTCGCATCCGTGATGCCGACCACGCCGAGCCCCGCGTTTCTCGCGCCCTGCATGGCATACAGCGAATCCTCAAACATGACGCAGTCTTCCTTCGGTACGCCGATGATCTCGCTCACGCGCTCAAAGAACGCATTCTGGCTCTTGTTGAGGTTCAGCATGTCGGTGGTGAAAATATAATCCAGATCGCTGACCAGATTCGCGCAGTTGAGGCCGATCATCGCCAATCGGGCGGGCGTCGCCGTCGCGATGACGCATTTCACGCCCCGCGCGCGCAGGCGCTTCAAATAGGCCGCCGCGCCAGGCTTATGCGGCACGCCGCCGCTGTAAACAGGCTCCATCGCCTCGCAGGCTCTGGCGCAGAGCGCCTCAAAATCGGTATCGACCCCGAACTCGCTCCTGAAATAATCCACGACCATCGTGCCGGACATGGACATCATGTCCGCTTCCTGTTTTTCCGTCGGCTCGATGCCCATTTCGCGGACGAACGCGCCGTTCATCCTGCGCCACTGGGTCATGGAATCGAGCAGTGTGCCGTCCATATCGAAAATGGCGGCCTTCATCGTTTCAAGCATATTGATCCTTTCCGGGGCGCTTCCGCACAGGCGGCGCGCCCGATCCAATGGTTTTATTATACCGATCTTCCCCCGTTCAGTCAAGGAGGCCGTTTATGACCCGCGAGCAATACATCCGCATGACCGAGGCCACGCGCCGCGTCGCCGACCGCCTACCGGGCAGGGCAAAGGCGCTCCGCGCGCCGACGCTGCTCTGCGCGGCGATTTACTGCGCGTCGCTTCTGTATCTGATGTTCACCGGCGACGGGCGCATCGTCCGCGCGGTGCTCGTCCCCGCCGCCTGTTTCGCCGTGGTGACGGCGCTGCGCCCGCTGATCGGCAAGCAGCGCCCCTACGATCGCTACGGCGCGCCGCCCGTCGGCGCATACAGCCCCGGTAAGGGCAAAAGCATGCCCAGCCGCCACACCGCCAGCGCCGCCGCCATCGCCTGCGCCGTCGTCTACGTCTTTCCGCGTCCGGCGGTCGTCGTCTGTATGGCGCTGCTCTGCGCGCTGATCGGCGGCCTGCGCGTGCTCTCCGGCCAGCATGATCTCAGCGACGTTCTGGCCGCGCTGGCGCTGAGCCTCGCGCTCTCGCTGGCGGGATATCTGCTCTGATTTCAACCCGTCCGTCTGCTAAAGCATTACTGAAGCCAAGGAGAATTAAGCCATGACAGCCGAACAGCGCAACCACATGCTCCTCTGCGACCCGGTGAGCCGCGTCATCCCGAAGCTCGCCGTGCCGACGATCATCTCCATGCTCATCACCAACATTTACAACATGGCCGATACCTTCTTCGTCAGCCAGCTCGGCACCTCCGCCTCCGGCGCGGTGGGCGTCATCTTCTCCGCCATGGCGATCATTCAGGCCGTCTCCTTTATGATCGGCATGGGCGCGGGCACGCACGTCAGCCAGGCGCTCGGCGCGGGCAATCGCGAAAAGGCCGACGCCTACGCCTCCACGTCGTTCTTCACGGCGTTCATCGTGGGCGTCATTCTGGCGTTTTTCAGCCTGACGAACATCGACGCCGTCGTTCGCTTCCTCGGCTCGACGGAGACCATCGCCCCCTACGCCAAGGATTATGCCACCTACATCTTCTACGCCATGCCGTTTATGATGTGCTCGTTCGTGATGAACAACCTGCTGCGCTTTGAGGGGCTGACGATGTACGGCATGGTCGGCATCACCGCGGGCGGTATTCTCAACATCGTGCTCGACCCCATCCTCATCTTCGCGCTGGATATGGGCACGGCGGGCGCGGCGCTGGCGACGGCGCTCTCGCAGGTCGTCAGCTTCTGCATCCTGCTGACGATGTGCAACACGAAGGCGGACGCGCTCTCCATCCGCCTTTCGCATTTCAAGCCCAGCCTTCGGATCTACGGCGGCATCTGCTACAACGGCATTCCCTCCCTCGGCCGTCAGGGCATCGCGAGCATTTCGAACATCCTGCTCAATAACGCGGCGGGGGTTTACGGCGACGCGGCGATTGCCGCCATGTCCATCGTCTGCCGCTACGCGATGTTCATCAATTCCTCCGTCATCGGCTTCGGTCAGGGCTTCCAGCCGGTCTGTGGCTTCTCCTACGGCGCGGGCAAGTTCGGGCGTGTGCGCGAAGCCTTCTGGTTCTGCGTGAAGGTCGTGACCGTCATTCTGGTCGTGCTGTGCGTCATCTCCCTGCCGTTCTCCGGCCAGATCATCGCCCTGTTCCGCCGCGACGATCCGCAGGTCATCGAAATCGGCACCTTCGCCCTGCGCCTCCAGCTTCTGACCCTGCCGCTCTGGGGCTATATCACCATGTGCAACATGTTCACGCAGGCCATCGGCTACGGCGTGCGCTCCACGATCATCTCCACCGCGCGTCAGGGCATCTTCCTCATCCCGGCGCTGCTGATTTTCCCGCGCGTCTTCGGTCTGCTCGGCATCCAGATCAGCCAGCCCGTCGCGGATATCTGCACGCTGGCGCTGTGCATCGCCATGATGAGCGGGATTCTGCGCCAGCTCAAAGCGCGCGAAGCGAACGCGGGCTGAGCCCGATCCTTTGTCAAAGCAAATGAAACGCTCCCCGCGTTTCCTCCATTTCCGAGGACGCGGGGAGCATTTTTATTTTTCTTCGAGTAAAAAACCATCGGAAAACGCGTGTTACGCCTTACCCCACATACCCGATCAGCGTCTTGAGCGTGGCCAGCGCGCCTTCCACATGACTGCGCTCATAGCCGTGGGAGGCATACACACCCGAACCGATCAGGCCGTGGCGAATGTCGTAGCCCGCGCGGAGGGTCGCCTCCACGTCGCTGCCGTAGCGCGGATAGACGTCCACCGCGTAGGGCGCGCCCATCTTCTCCGCTGCCGCAATCAGCCCGCGCACCACGTCGTAATGATACGGGCCGCCGCTGTCCTTCGCGCAGATGGAAACCATGCGCTCGTCGCAGGTCAGCCCCTCGCCGACGCAGCCCATGTCCACAGAGATGGCCTCCGTCACGCCCGCGGGCACGCTCGCGCTGCCGCCGTGGCCGACCTCCTCAAACGAGGTGACGTGCACATAGACCGCGCGCTCCGGCGTGATCTGCTCGTCCTTCAAATACTTCGCGTAGCCCAGCAGAATCCCGACGCTCAGCTTGTCGTCGAGGAAGCGGCTCTTGATGTAGCCGCTCTGCGTCACGCGGGTGCGCGGCTCGAAGCAGACGTAATCGCCCGTGCGGACGCCGAGCTTCTTCACGTCCTCCGCGTCGGCCACCGGCTCATCGAGCACAATTTCAACCGTGTCAAACGTGCGCTGCGTATCGGCGTATTTCTCGTTGACGTGGGTGGATGCGTTGATGAGCTGCGCCGTGCCCTCGATCACGCCGTCGAACTTGGTGACGACGCGGCAATTCTCCGTCTCCACGTTTTCAGCGCGCAGGCCGCCGATGGGCGTGATTTTCAGCCGCCCGTTCGCCTTGATCTGGCAGACCATGCCGCCAAGGGTATCCATGTGCGCCTCCAGCAGCAGGCCGTTTTCCCGATCCCGGCCGCCGAGGCAGACGAGCACGCCGTCCTTTCGGGTCGTCTGCGGCGCATAGCCCAGCGCCTCAAACCGCGCTGCTACGTGCTCCGCCGCCTTTTTCGTCATGCCGCTCGGGCTGTCGATGGCCAACAGGTTTTTCGTCTCCTCGATGATAAACGCGCCGTATTCGTTCCAGTTCATGGGATGTCCTCCTTGTCACTCCGTCTTCAATTCCTGCACTTTATTGATGATGATGGAAATCGTGCCGTCCCCGTTCTCCACGACGGCGAAGCTGTTTTCGTCGTCCGCCAGTTCGCGCGGCAGGGTGATGGAAATGCCGGTATCCGTCTTGATCTTCACCCGCTGGAGCTGGGCGACGACGCGCTTGTTCTCCACCGGGATGACGGGTTCGAGCTGCTCTTCCTGGATCTGGCGGGCGACCTGCTCGATGATCGCCTCGCGCTCGGGGTCGGAGCGGAAAACCTCCTCCGCCACGTCCTTCACGTCGATCACGCCCTTTTCCTCGATGGATTTGCTCATCGCGCGCTTGACCATCGGGGTCAGCATCGGGGTGTCCATCTCGGACGGCGCGGCCTCGGCAATCGCCTGCGCGACGGCCTGCACCGCCTCCTTGGTGGATTTCGTTTCCGCCATCGCAAAGAGCGCCTGCGCGAACAGCGCGCGGTTGCCCACGTTGGTCAACACCTGCGCGTCCCGCAGGCGGATATCGCCGGTGGACAGGTTGACCACGAAGCCCGAGCAGCCCTTGCTGCCCGGCAGCGGGAGCACCGTGCCAAAGGGGACGACCTGCGTGCCGGTCGTTCCATCCTCGGCCACGTCGAGCCGATGCACCATCGCGCCGCGATAGGGGAGCTGCGCCACGCACAGGTGCGGGTTGCCGTCCTTCTCAAAGGAAAAAATCGCCATATCGAAACCTTCGCGCGGGATTTCGAGCGCCTGCATGGTCTCGTCCATGCTGCGCATCAGCGCGTCCGCCGCCTCCTGAAACGGCGTGAGGATGAAGCGGCGCAGCATCTCCTCCTGCGCGCTGTTCGGCTCCACGCAGGTCGTGCGGCTTCCGTCGGAGGCCATCAGCTTATCCGCCACGGTGGACAGATACGCCGCGGCCTCGTCACCGGGCTTGCCCACCTTGTCGGGAAAAATCGGCGCCGCTGTGCTTCCGTCGTACAGATACAGCGCGGCGCGAGCGATAATGTTCATGCGTTTCTCTCCTTCAAACAAGCGAAAAATTCAAGCGGGCGATCAGGCCTGCTCCTCCGTCAAAATCCGCGACAGGCTCACCGTCAGGCTGAGCATCGGCGCAAAGAGCGGGTCATCCTCCATGCCCATGATGCGCTGAATCTTGCTCAAGCGGTAGCGCACCGTGTTCGGGTGCTGAAACAGCGCCTTGGCGGCGGCCGCAATCTCCATGTTCTCCTTGACGTAGACCAGCGCCGTCTGTTCCAGATTGGTGTGGTTCTGCGCGTCGTATTCGCGGATGGCGGAGAGCACCCGACGGCAGCGGTCGCAGACGAAGGGGTTTTCGCTCATCGGGAACAGATAGGCGTAAAGCCCCAGCTCGTGCGCGCCGAGCGCCGCCTTTCCGCAGAGCTTCGCCGCCCGCGCGGCGTACACCGCCTCGCACATCGACGTGCCGAGCTGCGCGCGCGCCTCCCGCAAATCGCTCTGCCCGATGACGACGGCCTGCGCGTCAATGCCCGCGCGCGTCAGCATGTCACCAAAGCGCGCGCGCGCTTCCTCAGCGGTCAGTCCGTCCTCCTCGCGGCAAAGCGCCAGCATCATCCGCCGCCACTCGATGAACGTGCAGCGGCGCGCCGCGTCCGCGTCCGTCTCCAGCAGCGCGTAGAGCCTGTCATCCAGCGAGACCACGCGCTCCTTGGGGTTGACGGCGTACAGCCGATAGCGCCCGTGCCCGACCGGGTCGATGCGCCGCGCGCGCTCCCGCGTCTGCTCCTCGGTCAGGTCGCCGCGCATCAGCGCGTCAACGTCCTGCTCGAAGCCGGAAAAATGCCGCTTGCCGCGGATGAGGTCGGTCACCTGCAAAATGACCTCCTCGATATATGTGTCGTCAAAGAGAAACACGGGCGTACCCAGCCGGTTGGCCAGCGCGATCACCGACTGCGGCAGCTCGCTGAAATACGCCGTTTTCACCATCAGGCTCGCGATGCCCTGATTCATCAGCGCCTGAAGGGAGTGCGCCACGAGCTGCGCATCGCCGCGCGCGTAAGCCAACGTGGTCACGACCAGATCGCCGCGGTAAAAATCCGGAAGCTGCACGCGGGAGGGGTCGTATTCAAACAAAACGGCCGCCGTCACGGTGCGCTCCAATCCGTCCCGACCGGCGATCAGGCGCAAATGCTGAATGTCTTGAAGCCGAAACAGCTCTCTAATGTGAATCAAGCCCGTTCCCCTCCTGCGCTTTTTTGCGGATGAACCGCGTATATTTTATCATTTTTTGCTTTTTCCTGCAAGATAAAAGACGACCGGATTTCTTCTTCCGGTCGTCCCTTCGGCAGTCCGCCGCTTGAGCGGGCTGCACAGCTTGTTGATATAAGCAAACTTGGCTTGGATAGCAAAATCAAGAAATTCGGCTATTCTTTCATTTGCGGGAAGGGCTATTCTCCCCCTTCGGGGGGAGAATAGCTTTTGGTCTACAGTCTGGGCAGTCCGCCGCTTGGGCGGGCTGCAAATTACATGGTGATCTCTTTCTTGCCGCTCACCTTGAAGAACACCGCCAGCGCGATGATCGTCGAGAACGTCAGGATGGCGGAAATGGCGGAAGCCACGCCGTCGTTGCCGCGGATGATCTGGGAATAGATTTCCAGCGTCATCGTCTTGGTCTTGCTCGTGTAGAGGATGATGGAGGTGGACAGCTCCGTGATAATCATAATCCACGAAAGGATTGCGCCGGAGATGACGCCGGACATCATCATCGGCACGGTAACCTTGAAGAAGGTCTTGAAATCCGACGCGCCGAGGTTGATGGAGGCCTCCTCGATGCTGGGCGAAATGTTGCGCAGGATCGCCGAGGAGGAGCGGATCGTATACGGCATACGGCGAATCGTATACGAGAGGATCATAATGAACGCGCCGCCCGTCAGCAGCAGCGGCTTTTTGTTGAACGTGGTCAGCAGCGCGATGCCGAGGATGGAGCCCATGACCGTCTCCGGGAACATGGAAACCACGTCGATCGCCGCGTTGAACACGTTGCGGCGGCGCACCACCACGTAGGAGACGAACAGCGACACCAGCACGATCACGAAAATCGCGGCGAATGCCAGCGCGTAGGTGTGCACGATGGAGCTGCCGACGGTGGAAAACGCCTCCTTATAGCTGCCAAGGCCGAAGCCCTCGGTGTAGAGCTTGCCGCTCGTGTTGCGGAAGGAGGAATAGATGACGTAGCACTGCGGCATGATGGCCAGCCCGACCAGAATGTAGCAGTACGCATGCGCGAGCACGTTCTTCACGCCGTGGAGCTTTTTCGCCTCGACGGGATGCAGCGCGCTCATGGAGAACACCTTGCGGTTGGCGATGTACTTTTGCAGCAGGAACACCGCCGTCGTAATCACAATCGCGATGATGGAAATTGCCGCGGCCATGCCGTCGCTCGAACCGATTTCGGAGAGGAACTCCTTGTAGACGACGACCGGCAGGGTGTTGTAGTTTTCGCCGATGAGCATCGGGGTGCCGTAGTCGGCGAACGTGCGCATGAACACCATCAGCGCGCCGGAGAGCAGCGTCGGCAGAATCAGCGGCAGCACGATCTTGAAGATCTTGCGCACGCCGGAGCAGCCGAGGCTCTCGCTCGCCTCGATCAGCGAATTATCCAGATTCTTGAACGCGCCGGAGACGAACATGAACACCAGCGAATAGAGCTGCAGGCTCATAACGATGACGCAGCCCTTGAAGCCGTAGATGTCGCCGAGCCTGAAGCCGAATGTGTTGAGCAGGAAATTGGTGATGGTTCCGTTGCGGCCGCAGAGCATGATCCATGCGTAAGCGCCGATGAACGGCGCGCTCATCGAGCTGACGAGAATCAGGATTTGCAGCGCGCCGGCGAAGCGAATCTTCACCGTGGACATGATGTAGGCCAGCGGCGTCGCCAGCAGCACGGTAATCAGCGTCACGGTCGCGGAGATCTTGAGGCTGCCCCAGATCGCGCGCTGATAATATTTCTTGTGGAAGACCTTGGCGAAATACTGCCAGGTGAAACCGCCGTCCTCGCCGATGACGCTCTTGCTGAGCATGCTGATGAGCGGATAGAGCAGGAACAGCATGTAGAAGATGCTGACGCCGACGGTGACGATCATCCACAGATCCCAGCGAATCTTTTTGCGGGGCACTTTAGCGGACATCGTTCACAACCCCTTTCGTCAGGTTGGTCTTGCCGTCTGCGGTGAACACGTTGATCTTGTCCTGCTTGAGGGTCAGCTTGACCTTCGTGCCGTTGGGGATGATGCTGGAGATCGAGCTTTCCTCGACGATCTCGGCGTTGGTGCCGTCGTAGAGCTCCACGAAGTACGTCGTGTTCAGCCCGAGGAACACGCTGGAAACCACCGTCGCGTCGATGCCCTGCTGGCCGTCCGCCGCGAGCACAAACTCCTCCGGGCGAACCGCCACCAGCACATCCTCCGCCGGGGCGTTGCCGCAGTTGTCGTAGGGCGTCACGTAGCCGTTGCCGAAGTGCAGCGCGCCCTGCGCGTAGCGCGCGCTGAGCGTGTTGCTGCGGCCGATGAAGTTGGCGACAAACTGGTTCGCCGGGCGCTGATAGATGCTCTTGGGCGTGGAGACGTGCTGAATCACGCCGCCGGACATGACCGCGATGCGGTCGGAAACGGCCATGGCCTCCTCCTGATCGTGCGTGACGTAGATCGTGGTGATGCCGACGCTGTTCTGAATCTGGCGGATGGCGTTGCGCATCTCGATGCGCAGCTTCGCGTCGAGGTTGGAGAGCGGCTCGTCCATCAGCAGCACGTCCGGCTTGATGACGATGGCGCGGGCGAGCGCGACGCGCTGCTGCTGGCCGCCGGAAAGGCGCTCGGGCAGGCGGTCGGCATACTGGGTGATCTTCACGGTCTCCAAAATCTCATCGACGCGCCGCTTGATCTCGTTTTTCGGCAGATGGCGGTTTTCAAGGCCGAAGGCGACGTTCTCGCGCACGGTCATGTGCGGAAAGACGGCGTAATTCTGGAAAACCATGCCGATGTTGCGTTTGTTCGGAGCTATATCGTTGATGACCCTGCCGTTAAAGGCAATGGTGCCGCCCTCGATGGAGTTGAAGCCCGCGACCATGCGCAGCAGCGTCGTCTTGCCGCAGCCGGAGGGGCCGAGCAGCGTGAAGAACTCGCCCTCCCTGACGTCCAGATTCAGGTCGGGGATGATGACGTTCTCCCCATATTTCTTGACGATGTGCTCAAAATGAATCCCTACGCTCATATCCGTTGATTCCTTTCGCGTTATTTTCCCGTTTAGCCGGGCCTTCGGCTCGTGCGCCTTCCGCCCTATAAAAAGCGAAGGCGCGGCCTGACGGCCGACGCCCTCGCCCGAAGGCATGTGGAAATTACATGTCCATCATGATATCCTGAACCTTTTCCTTCAGCTCGGAGGTGTGGGCGATGACGTAATCGCTGTCCTCGTAGATGAGCTTGATGTCGGCCAGCGGGGTCATAACGTCGTTCTTATACTCAACCTCGCGCACGTTGCGGCTGGTGGTGTTTTCCGCCAGGAAGCGCTGCGCCTCTTCGGAGAGCATGAAATCGACGAACGCCTTGGCGTTCTCAACGTTCTTCGCGTTCTTGACGATACCGATCTGCGCCGGCAGGAACACGGTGCCCTCGACCGGGTAGACAACCTTGATGTTGGTCGCGCCGTCCTTAATCAGGGTGACGCAGGGGTCTTCGTAGGTCAGGCCGACGGCGTATTCGCCGTTATAAACGCCCTTGTACACCGCGGAGGAGCCGCTGGTAATGGCGACCTGCTGGCCGACGAACAGATCCTGCACATACTGCCAGGCCGCGTCATCCTCATAGCCGCCCATGGCGAGCAGCATGTTGGTGAGCTGGCAGAACGCGGAGGAAGAAGAAGCCGGATCGGCGGAAGCGATCTTGCCCACCAGCTCGGGCTGGAGCAGATCGGCGTAGCCGTTCACCTCGATGCCCATTTCCTTGAGCATGTCGGTGTTCACCAGCAGCACGGAGCCGTCGATGGTGTAGTTGGTGCAGTAGCCGCGGGTGTTCTTGTACGCATCCATCAGGTACTGATCCTGATCGGAGACGTAATCCTGGAACAGATCCGCGTTGGCCACGTAGTTGGCCAGCGAGCCGCCGTACATGAGATCGAAGGTGCTGTATTCCTGCGCGATTTCGCTGCCGATGCGCTTCATGCAGTCGCCCGTGCCGATGGACTCGACCTTGACCTTAATGCCCGTCTGTTCCTCAAACACTGGGATGATGGAGAGCAGGCCGTCGCTGTTCGGGGAGCAGATGTTCAGTTCGCCGTCGGCCGAAGCCAGCGCCGCGCCGCCGATGAGCATCATGGACGCCAAGGCGGCAGCAAGGAATTTTTTCATGGAAAGTTTCCTCCTTTTTGTTTTAGGCAGTGGATGGTTCGCTCATTGCCTTTGCGATTATTATATCACTTCACTTGGTTATGCACAACCATTATTTTACCGAAATTTTACACACCTTGCGCAAAAAAGTGAAAAACATTTGTGGTTCTGCCCCAACTTCCGGCCAAGTCCCGCGCTCGTTCCTTCGTCCACCGCGCGATAAGATACAGAAAAGCTGCCGTTTTCCCGTTCGAAAGCAGCAGCTTTGGGTTTTTCATTTTCCTTATACTAATTCGCAGTTAAAATGCTTAACAGAGCGCATCAGATTTTTTGTTCTGACGAAGCCAAGTGAAGTGAGGCGTACTGGAGGTACGTTGAACGGAACGAGGCAAAGTCAGAGCGAAAAAGATGGTGCGCGGATTAAGCCATTTTAACAAGAATTAGTATTACAGCGCAAACAGCAGAATCGCCAGAATGTGGCAGACGCTGCCCAGAATCACGAACACGTGGAACACGCAATGCATGAACGGCTTGGTTCTGCCCTTGCCGTAGAGCACCGCGCCCACCGTATACAGCAGCCCGCCGCCCAGAATCAGCAGGAAGCCGCCCCAGCCGATGGCCTGAATCAGCAGCGGGAGCTTGAGGACGATGCACCAGCCGATGGCCATATAGCAGACCATCGAAAAGACCTTGTATTTGTTGAGGTCAATCGCCGTGAACGCAATGCCCACCGCCGCCAGCGCCCAGACAATGCCCATCAGCACCCAGCTGGCCACCGGGTCAATCGGCCGCATCGCGCTCAGCAGCAGCGGCGTATACGTGCCCGCAATCAGCACGTAGATCGTGCAGTGGTCAAACACCTGCATCACGCGCTTGCCAAGGCCGGGCTTGAGCCCGTGGTAGACGCTGGACATCGTATACAGCAGGATCATCGAAACGCCGAACACGATTGATCCGGCCAGACCGAATCCGTTGTGATGCAGCGCGGAAACGATGATGCACAGCACCAGTCCCGCGACGCCCACCGCGCCGCCGACAATGTGGCTGATCATGTTGAACAGCTCTTCGTTTTTCGTATAGACCGGCATTTCGCGATCCATGAGTTTGGTGCGTGTCATCGCGTTTCCCCCTTCGAGCAATCCATCTAGTATTGAAAACTAGATTGTAGTTTAGCACGTTCGTCAGGGAATGTCAAGGGTTTTGCGAAACTCCTTTCGGAACAGAAAAACCGGATCAAAACAGCGTCGCTCAAACGAACCTCCCGCCAGATCCGTCCCCGCCTCAAGCCTGTTCAAATTCGTGCGCGACACGCTGCAGGAGCTGGCGAATCGGCAGATGCTGCGGGCAGGCTCGCTCGCACTTGCCGCATTTCACGCAGTCCGACGCCCTGCGTCCGAGCGCGGTGTGCGCCGCGTAATCGGCGTTTCCGTCGGGGTGCATCTGCCTGTCGTTCATCGCTGCGAACAGCTCCGGGATGGCGATGTGCTTCGGGCATCCGTCAACGCAGTAGCGGCAGCCCGTGCAGGGAATCAGGTTTCCGCCGCTTAAAATCGCCCGAACGCGGCCGACAGCGGCCTTTTCGCGTTCATCGAGCGGCCGGAAATCCCGCATGAACGAGAGATTATCCCGCATCTGCTCCATGTTGCTCATGCCGGAGAGCACCATCATCACGCCGGGGAAGCCCGCCGCAAAGCGAATCGCGTAGCTTGCCGCGCTTCCGCCGTGCAGCGCGTCCAGCTCGGCCTTCGCGGTTTCCGGCAGGTTGACCAGATTGCCGCCCTTGACCGGCTCCATGACGATCACCGGCTTGCCGTGCTTCACGCAGACCTCGTAGCATTTGCGGCTCTGCACCTTCGGGTCGTCGTAATCCGCGTAGTTGAACTGGAGCTGCACCGCCTCGATCGCCGGATACTCCGTCAGAATCTGCTCCAGCACCTCCGCGCTGTCGTGGAAGGAGAGGCCGACGTGGCGAACCCTGCCCTCCGCCTTCAGCGCGAACGCCGTCTCATACGCGCGGCAGGCCTTGAAGTGGCCGTAGTTCTTCGCGCTCTGCGCGTGCATCAGGTAAAAATCGAAATACGTCACGCCGCAGGCTTCGAGCTGGCTTTCAAACAACGGCCGGATGTCCGCCTCGCTCTTAAAAAAGCTCCCCGTCAGCTTGTCCGTCAACACGTAGCTTTCGCGCGGATAGCGGCTCGTCAGGCAGGCCTTGAGCGCCTTTTCGCTCTCGCCCTGAAGATAGCCGTGCGCCGTATCGAAGTAGTTGAAGCCCGCCTCCAAAAACGCATCGACCATCCGTCCGGTTTCCTCAAGGTTCACGCTTTCCCCGTTCATCGGCAGGCGCATGCAGCCAAAGCCGAAATTCTTCTTGATGCTGTCCATCCTGTACACCCTTCCAAAGCCCAGTTTCGTTGAGCGAATCCCCCTCTATCATACAACCTGACCTCGGCCTCAAGTCAAGCCCTTTGGGCAATTTTCTTCGCGCGGTCGTGCCAAAAAGAAAAACCCCCCGCTAACGGCAGGGGGCTGAATTTCCGGGAAAGGGAAATTACTTGACTTCGACCTTCGCGCCCGCTTCTTCGAGCTTCTTCTTCATGGTCTCGGCCTCTTCCTTGGAAGCGCCTTCCTTCAGGGTCTTCGGAGCGCCTTCGACGATGTCCTTGGCTTCCTTCAGGCCCAGGCCCGGCACGACCTCGCGGACGGCCTTGATGATGGCGACCTTCTTGGCAGCGTCGAAGCCAGCCAGAACGACGTCAAACTCGGTCTTCTCCTCAGCGGCAGCGGCCGGAGCACCAGCGACGCCAGCAGCGGCAACCGGAGCGGCGGCGGAAACGCCGAACTTCTCTTCGAGGGCCTTCACGAGCTCAGAAGCCTGGATCAGGGTCAGGCTTTCGATAGCGGAAACGATCTCATTGATTTCCATAGTAAGTTACCTCCATTATTGTAGATTTGTTTGGTTTGAAGATGCCGTCTATCCGGCTGTCTTTTGCAGATTACTGCTCGCCGGCTTCGGCCTTCTTGTCGGCAATCGCCTGAATGACGTAAGCCAGAGCGGTCGCCTGAGAATTGAGGCAACCCATGATCTTGGCGATGAGCTGCTCGCGCGGCAGGATATCGGCCAGAGCCTTGACCTCTTCCACGCTCTGCACAGCGCCGTCCATGATGCCGGCCTTGATGGTCAGCGGGGACGTCTTCTTGTCCTTCTCAGCGGCGGTGATGAACTCCTTGATGAGCTTCGGAGCGGACACCGGATCGCCGTTGCCGAAAACGAAAGCGTTCGGGCCTTCGAGAATCGCGTCGTCGATCTTGATGCCCTTGTTCTCCAGCGCGCGCTTCATCAGCGTGTTCTTGAGAACGCAGTAATCAACGTTCGCCGCGCGGCACTTGGCGCGCAGGGCGGTGATGGCCTCCACGGTCAGCGCCTTATACTCGACGATGACGATGGACTCGGCCTTCTCGATCTTCTCCTCGATTTCGGAAACAACGACTTTCTTCGCTTCAAAATTCTTGGACATGTCATTTTCCTCCTTCCCGAAAGGTTTCGGAAAAGAAAAGCCCCTGCGCTGGGCGCAAGGGCAGAAAACCGTTTTCACGGAAAAATCGCACTCGCACCTCGGCTGGCGGAAAACCCTTTATGACGCGCAAGCGCGTGACCAACTGTCTTAGGCACAGAACTTTTCAATTCACGGGTGTTATCATATCATATTTATCCGGGATTGTCAACGATTTTTTACGGAATTTTATAGCCGGTGACTTCAAAAATCGCGTTTTGACCCATTTCCTCCGTGATATAGGGCGCAAGCGCTTTCCATGCGGAAAAACAGCCGTCCTCCAACAGACCCGGATGGTCTGCCACGCTGTCTTGCAGCGCATCGAGCATGCGCCCTTCCGAATCGGTGACGATGACGCTGAGCGCCGTAAAACCCTTGGGATCAAACGCATCCGTCGTTTCCAGATGCAGTTTTCCGTCCGCAATCCACGCCTTTGCCGCTTCAACTCTTTCCAGATGTCCCTTTGTTTCAGAAGAAACCCGCGCGTCAAACTGAACCTGCAAGCGCGCTGCCTGCCGGATTTTTTCAGCGACCGCGCCCAAGCCGGCGGGCGATACCGTCTTTTCGACGGTTTCCTTAGTTTCCCAATCGGCGATCCACGTTTTCACTTCATCCGTTCCCGCAAAGAGCACCACCCGTTCGCCCGGCCGAACCGTTCTGTTCGTCTTCCAAAATGCGCCGTCGATGGCAGGCACGCTCCAGCGCACCAGTTCTTCCTCCCGCGCGTTGCAGGCGATCAGCCATGTGTCGTCAATGACGATTGCCTCCTCCGACACGTTTTCCAGTTCGACAAGAACAGACCATCGTTCGCCCGCATCATTCCACGGAATGACGGATTGGCGCGTGACCTTAAACCCCTCCGGCTTGGTTTGAATGGCTTGATTTGCGGCTTCCTGTTCGGTCAGACATTCTTTGGAAAGGCAGACGTTAAACATCGTCCCCGCCATGCCCGTCGCGCAAACGCACAGCATCATGCACAGTGCTCCCGCAAAAAACAGTTTTTTCATTTTCTTTCCTCATTTCGTAATGAAATGGTTTTTTACTTCATCTTCCCGTTTCCGGAACGCGGGAAGCCGTGCAAAGAATTTGAAAAATCTGTTTCGCGCGAAAAAGTGTCTGTGGCCTCACGGCGGAGAGAATAGGTTATGGAACCATCCTATACCCCACCGAGCCCGTCTCCGCGTTATCCTCCTGCTCAAGCGTCACCCAGCTTCCGATGCGCTTTTCAAACGTCCATGTTTCGCCCGCGAGCAGCTGCTCGCCCTCGTCCAGCGACGCATTGAATCCGTCGAGCAGCATCCCCTGCGCGTCCGTCGCCCAGATGCTCACGTATCCGTCGGTTTCCCCGCTGTCGTCCGCGTCCTTCGTCAGCGTCGCCACGAAATAGTGGTCGCGCAGCTCCGCGTCCGCGTCCTGTTCTTCGGCGATTCGCGTCGGCGACCGCTCGATGTTCAGCCAGATTTCAAACCGTTCCGCCCCGTCCATCGCCCCCGGCTCGATCTCCGCGCTCAGGAGCGATTTTCCGCCCGCCAGCAGCGCCGGGCTGACGCTCATATCCACGGCGGTTTCCAGCCGCTTCCCGTCCGCGTCAAAGCCGACGAGATACGCGCCGTCCACGTGCATTTCCTCTGCGCTTTCCGCCAGCACCAGCAGCATCCGAATGCCGCCCGCCTCGTCCACGTCGGTCAGCGTCTGCGCCAGAACGCGGAGCTTCCCCGTCTCGTCGAGGATATCCCGCTGCGCCGCCTGCTCAAGGGTCAGCGTCTGCGCGCCGATGGGCAGCGTCATGCGCGTTTCGTTCTCCGGGGTGATCTGAGCGACCTGAACCGTCCGGTTCTCCTGCAATTCCTCAAGCCGCTTGGTGTGGTCGTTGCCCGAAAGCCCCAAAACCGTCGCCGTGCCGCCGAATACGAGCACCGCCGCCAGCAGCGCCGCGACCGCCGCGCTCCGCTTGGGCGCGCGCTTTTGGGGATGCAGCTTCTCGCGGATCGCGTGCAGGTTCTGCGCCGCGTGCGTCTCCTCCTTCGCGCCGCTCAGCTCGGCAAGCAGCGCCTCGCAGGCGTTCACCGCGTCCATATCGACGTCCGCCGGCGCTTTGCGCAGCTCGCCGTCGATTTCCGCCCGCAGCGCCCTTCGCGCGTCGTCCGCACCGAGCGCCCCGTCCTTGATTTTCCGGCGCAGCATATCCATTTTTTCTTTGATGCTCACGCTGTTCCCTCCATCCGATATCCGATGTCTCCTATCCGATATTCCATCCATCATGTCCGCTCGTCCTCGGCCAGCCGCCGCGCCTTCTTTCTCAGCCGCGCCAGCGCCGCCCGAATCGCGCCGATGGTCGTGTTCTGCCTTTTCGCCAGCTCTTCACAGCTCACGCCGTCCACAAAATGCGCCTGAACCAGCCCTTTTTCCCGCTCGTTGAGCGTGTCCAAAACCCGCTCAAGCGTTTCCCGGCTGCCGATTCTGTCGGGCAGCGCGTCGATGGCCGTCATCAGCTCCCGCTCCGTCAGCGCCGCGTCGTCCTCCAGCGGCACATGCCGTTTTTGCCGTCTTCGGTAGGTGTTCAGCGCCGTCATCAGCCGATACCTGCAGACCTTGAACAGCCATGCCTCGATATACGGCGCATCCTTCAGCGTGTCGTATTCCTCGTAGGCCTTCAGAAACGTCTTCTGGATGCTGTCGTCCACCAGATCGCGGTATTCCCCCCGGTGCCGCACGTAGTTCAGGCTCGCCCGTTCCAGCTTTCCCGCGTATTGCAGGTACAGCGATTCGATAAACGCCTCTTTTTCTTCCTTCATCGCGCCTACGCCCCTTTTGCCCTTCTATATGGAATAGCGCACGAGCCGCCAAAACGATACGCCCTTTTTGCGATTTTTTTATATTTCTTCGATTCGATATGCCCAAGCCTCGCAGGTCAGCTCGCCCGTGCCGATTTCCAGCGTCGCGCTGTCCTCCAGCCTTTTGCGCCAGATGACGCTGCTGCCCGGCAAAAGCCCCATGTCTTCCGTGGCGTATGCGCTTTGCATCATCGCGTCGAGGATTCGCCCGTCCGCGTCTTCGAGAATCGCGCCGCAGACCGCGCCGTAGAGCGTTTCTTTCGTCGTGTTCGTCAGCTCCACGCAGAGGTATTGCCCCTCCCGCCACGCGCGAACGCCATCCAGCCGCGTCCAGCGCGTGTAGGCGCGCGTGCTCGTCTCGACGGTTATCTCGATGCCGCTCACCTTGCCGATATCCTTCGTAAAGTCATACATCCATTCGCTGACGATCATCGTCTCCCCGGGCTCGATCACGTCCGGCAGATGGCTGACATAGCGCTCCTCGTGCAGCGCCTTCCCGTTCGCGCCGACCGCCTTCATCTGCACCGTCTGAATCGGCAGCCGCTTCCCGCTGACATTGCGCAAAACGGCGTAGATGTGCGCCTCGGCGTCGTGCTCGTTTTCCAAAATCACGCCGTATTTCTCAACCGTCAGCCGCTCGTCCGCGCACGTCACCCGAACATCCTGCGGGATGCTCGCTTCCGCCGAATCCCCGCCGTCCATCATCTGCATCCAGATCGGCTTGAGAAAATCCAGCCCGTCCGCCGAAGCCGCCGCGCCGGTCAGCAGCAAGGCGGCCAGCAGCGCGCAAATTCTCTTTTTCATCGTTTTCCCCTCAATCAGAAAGAGACCTGCCCCCTTCCTTCTCTTCGGCTCAGCCTTTCATGCGAAAAGCCGATAGCCGGAAGGAGGCGCGGCAAGTCTCTCTCGTGTATGCGTTTTTAATCCAGCTCGTGCAGCGCGTATACCGTCGCGTTGCCGCTTTCAAGCGTCGTGTCGTTTTCGTAATCCCGAACGGTTGCGCGCAGGATCATCGTGCTGCCGGGGAAGATGCCCGTCGCGTTGCCCGTGCTGACCCTGCATACGTCCAGCAGCCTGCCCTCGTCGTCGTCCACCGCGATCACCGCGGAAACGCCGTAGATATCGGTGTCCAGCGTGTTCTCGACCAGCGCATACGCGATGCTGTCCATCATCATGCCCTGCGCGTCGATCTTCTGGTATTCGGTATAGGTGCTCGTTTCACTCTCCACCGTCACCGCGAAGCCCGCGATCTCGTCAATCGGGGTCTCAAAGCCGTAGAACCAATCCCAGATGAACATGCTCTCGCCGTCTTCCACCATGTCCGGCGCGCAGTTGGAATAGCTCTCCTCTTCAACGACCTCGCCCGCCGCGTTCAGCGCCGAAACGGTCGCGCTGCGGGGATAGAGCGTCCGGCCGCTGACGTTCTTCACCTCGATCATCACGTTTGCTTCTTTGGAATACTTGTCCTCGGTCAGATAAGCGGAGGAACGCACCTTCTGGAAAAAGGGATCCTCGATCTTCACCGGCTTGCCGTAGCTGCTCTCGTCCTCGCTCTGCGCCGCCGGGGTTTCCGGCTCCGCCGTCTGCGTCTGCACCGTGCCGCCCTTCAGCCTGCTGGTGAAATCCTTGAGGCTGTTCGTCTCTTCCGCCATCGCAAACGCCGCGCTCATGCTCATCGCCAAAACGAGCGCCAGGGTCATTCTTCTTTTCATCGCCGTTCGCACCTTCCTTGTGAAAAAAATTTTTCGGTTGTCTTTTCTTTAGGATAGCACCGCCGCCTGTCGCTGTCAATAAAAAAAAATCCGCACAGACCGAAATCTGCGCGGATTTTACGTTCTATTTACAAATTAGAACTTGAGCGGGTTGACCTTGATGCCCGGGCCCATCGTGGAAGACAGGACGACGGAACGCAGGTAAATGCCCTTGGCCGCGGCCGGCTTGGCGCGGTTGATGGCGTTCATCAGCGCGGTCAGGTTGGCCGTGAGCTGCTCGGCGGTGAAGGACTTCTTGCCGATCGGGCAGTGGATGATCGCCTGCTTGTCCAGACGATACTCGACCTTACCAGCCTTGATCTCGCTGATGGCCTTCGCCACATCCATGGTGACGGTGCCGCTCTTCGGGTTCGGCATGAGGCCCTTCGGACCGAGGACGCGGCCCAGACGGCCGACAACGCCCATCATGTTCGGGGTCGCGACGACGACGTCGAAGTCGAACCAGTTTTCGCCCTGGATCTTCGCAACCAGCTCCTCAGCGCCGACGTAATCCGCGCCGGCCTCCTCGGCGGCCTTGGCCTGCTCGCCCTTGGCGAACACGAGGACGCGAACCTTCTTGCCGGTGCCGTGCGGCAGCACGACAGCGCCGCGAACCTGCTGGTCGGCCTGACGCGGATCGACGCCCAGACGCACGGAGATCTCCATGGTCTCGTCGAACTTGGTCTTCGCGGTCTGCAGGGCGAGCTTCACGGCCTCGTCCGGATCATACAGCTTGCTGCTTTCGATGAGCTTCGCGCTCTCGAGATACTTCTTGCCATGCTTCATGTTTATGTTCCTCCTTGTGGTACAAACGGCTTAAAATCCTCCCACAGTTTCCGGCCTGCTTAACGCAAGCCGCCTCGCGCGGCAAGCCGCGCTTTTCACCGCCTGTTAGGCGTCGGCGACAGTCACGCCCATGGAGCGGGCGGTACCCTTGACCATGCTCATCGCGGACTCGATGTTGGCAGCATTCAGGTCGGGCATCTTCTTCTCAGCGATCTCGCGGACCTGCGCCTGCGTGAGCTGGCCAACCTTGGTCTTGTTGGGCTTGCCGCTGCCGGACTCGAGACCCAGCGCCTTCTTGATGAGCACCGGGACCGGCGGGGTCTTGGTGATGAAGGTGAAGGAACGGTCGGAGTAGACGGTGATGACGACCGGGATGATCAGGCCGACATCGTTCTTGGTGCGCTCGTTGAACTCCTTGCAGAAGCCCGGGATATTGACACCGTGCTGACCGAGCGCCGGGCCGATAGGCGGCGCAGGATTGGCCTTACCGGCCTGCACCTGCAGCTTAATCATGCCAGTTACTTTCTTAGCCATGGTAATAATCCTCCTCAATCTGTGGTCACGCGGAACATGATGTTCCTCCCACGTCCGGCCTGCCGCTAAAAGCAGACCGGGCTGACGCCCATCTCTTGGCGAAATGAGCCTTTTCAACAACCGGGGATCGCCCGGGGGTTGTCTGTTTCGTCTTTCCGGAGCGGGGGCTTACAGGCGCTCCACCTCGGAAATGTCGTACTCCACCGTCGTCTTGCGGTTGAGGATCTCGATGGAGACCTTGACCTTGTGCTCCTCGGCGTTGATCTCCTCGACCGTGCCGATGGCGTTCTCCACGCTGCCGCTCTTGATCCGAACGTTGTCGCCCGGCTCAAGGTCGATGCGGATGGTGCCCTGGCAGCTGGTCATTCTCTCATATTCCTCGTCCGTCAGCGGAATCGGCTCGCTTCCCGGGCCGACAAAGCCAGTGACACCCCTGGTGTTTCTCACCACATACCAGGTTTCATCTGTCAGGAACATTTTTACCATGACATAACCGGGGTAGAGCTTGCGCTGCACATGCTTTTTCTTGCCGTTTTTCACTTCGATGGTCTCTTCCATCGGAACCTTGACATCCAAGATGCTGTCGTGCAGACCATTGTTTTCCACAGTTTTCAGCAGGTTTGTCATGACCTTATTCTCATAACCCGAATAGGTATAGACAACATACCAATACGGCTTATCCGTTTTTTCCTGCTTAATATAGGTGCGCTTGCTCTCCTCGGGAGGGGAAGGGCTGCTTTCCTCCTGGAAAATACCGCCTAAATCCTGCGGATTCATATTCTCTTTATCCACGATCAGAAAGCCTCCTTTTCTTAAGCGGTGATGAGGCTAAACAAGGAATGCATTCCAAAATCGAACAGGCCGATCAGCGCTCCCATCAACACGATAAACACCACGACTGCCAGCGTGGAACTTGCGAGATCTTTGCCTGTGGGCCAAGTGACCTTTTTCAGTTCATTCCAGATATCCTTGAAAAAGCGGGCAGGAGAGCGCCTCTTCTTCTTGTTTTTGGCTTTGGCAATCTTCTGCTGTGCCTTTACCTGTCTTTCTTTATCTTTGCCCAGTAAAACATTCTTTGCCATTCATCTTCACCTACAAAGCCTATCTTGTCTCTTTGTGCAGGGTATGCTTCTTGCAGAATCTGCAATATTTATTCGCTTCCAGACGCTCGGGATCGTTTTTCTTGTTCTTCATAGTATCATAATTTCTCTGCTTGCATTCCTGGCATGCCATTGTCACTTTTACGCGCATATCTACACCTCCGCTGCCTATCGCTAGGCGTTTTTGCATAATCTAAAAAGCGGCCGCTTGGCCACTCTCAT
>ERZ773260.994-NODE-994-length-38887-cov-34.349300_pt1 | contig 38887 bp, 30 predicted proteins | sample MGYA00511387_ERZ773260 | MGnify/ENA primary metagenome ERZ773260 (study PRJEB29015, sample SAMEA2737745) | human gut metagenome | biome: human gut; feature: human-associated habitat; material: faeces | place: China | collected 2012 ...
ATCCCCGGCGGCACACCCCATACCCGCCAGCCTTTCCACCGCCAGCGTTTTCAGCTGATCCAACTCCTCTCCTGTCATGCCTTTGTAACGGGCGATGCGACCTAGTTTCAACAAAAAATCATTCTTTTTGCCATCCATAAAGGGATTGTGGGAAAGAAAATCATTGAAAAACGTCCGCAAAAGCCCCGAAGCCGGCGCCGGAACCCCGGAAAGATCCGCCTCTGCCGTCTGCGCCCCGGCATCCGATGCTCCGGCATTCTGCGGAATATTTCTTTCAGTTTCAGGAGTCTTCACCTTCAATTCCTCCAGAATCTCTCCCACCTTTTCGGGATGTTCCTCCATAAACCTCCGCCAAGGAAAGACCTCGGCATCCGGACGGAAGAAAGCCTCCGGATCATAAGACACGAAGCAAGGACGGGTGGGATTTTTACAACTCATATCACACGGAAAATCAAGAAGTTGGGCCACATGCCATGCCACAATGGCGTATGCAAGACGATATTCGTCCGCGTTTTCGGCTTCCACACGCACCACAAGCTTCACCCCGTCATACGACACACTCCGCCATGCGGCCTTCACCCAGCCTGTACTTTTCAGTATCCGCCAGAATGCCGGTATACGGCCATGGGAGTGGTCCACATCAAGCATGGAATCCCCACTCCACTGCTCCAGGTTTTCTTCGGCATGGCTCCCCTTGCAGCGTCCGGCAATCACCATGGCCGCCAGACTTCTTTTAAACTTTCTGGCCTCTGCTACCTGCCCCGAAGCCATCAGGAGCTGATACTCTTCAGTTTGCGCTTTCCAACGCTCGCTACGTATGTATCCCACGAACTCCTCCAAAGTCATCTCGATGGGATGTTCATCGAACACCGAGAAGTAGAAAGAGCATAAATCACTATAAACCATTTACTTATGGGTTTAAATTATCAAAAGGAAGGCATTTCCTTCCACCATAGGAAACAAAAGTACCCAGCAATCTCATACAATCAAAAGTTAAAACTGTACACTTACAAAGAGTAAATCGCTGTAAAACAAAACTTTATGTTTTGGGAAGTGTACAAATAAAAAGCATGTTCCTATTTAACGTCTTTTTACCATTTATTCTTTGTCCTTCTTTGCCTTCTCCTTCTTCCGTTCAAACTCATGTATATCTGCCAAGGTATCTTTGCAGAGATGTTTCAAGACTCGCATCTCTTCATCGGTATAGCCTTCACCTGACTGACGGTAATGCAACATCAGCTTTTCCAGCTCTCTAAAGAACTGTAATCTGCCATGATTTTTCTCATAAACTTTAATTTTTCCATAACGTTAATATGATTTAAAATATAAAAAATACAAAAGTAGGAAGAAATATGTTATTCTTGTTAAATTTTTCATTTTTTGCGAACAAATAGTTTGTTATCGTAAAATATTGTCTATATTTGCATCAAAATTCAAAAGCAAGCTTACCTGACAATGACACAGGTAACAGCGTAGCGTGCTCAAGAGGTATCATTTCTTTCAACAATTAGAACATCTAACATTATTTTTCCTCCTCTGAATTATGAAAAAATGGCTAGTAGCGTATGTCCGGCTTCATCACGAAAAGAAGACGGCCGAACGGCTGACTGCAATGAATATAGAGAACTTTCTGCCTATACAAGAAGAAATCCGCCAATGGACTTACCGGAAAAAGAAAATAGAACGGGTGGTTATCCCTATGATGATTTTTGTTCATGTGGATGCTGCGGAACGTTCACAGGTACTCACGCTATCGGCTATCAGCCGGTATATGGTGCTGCATGGTGAACATACTCCGGCGGTGATTCCTGATGAACAGATGGAACGGTTCAAGTTTATGCTGGATTATTCGGAGGAAGCGGTGGAGATGTGCCAGGCTCCTATGGTTCCCGGGGAATTGATACGGGTTGCTAAAGGTCCGCTGAAAGGGTTGGAAGGAGAACTGGTGGAAGTGGATGGAAAGGCAAAGGTGGTGGTGAGATTGGATTTGCTGGGATGTGCGGGAGTTGATATGCCGGTGGGATTTGTGGAGAAGATAGAATAAAGTAGTATTTAACAAATAATAAATATATAAATCAAAGACAAAAAAATATCCCAGCTTTATACAAGGCCATTTAATAATACACACAATAAATTTTTCACCTAATTCTAGTAGTATAAAATAGATTAAAGTTTACAGATTGCATATAGCAATAAGATTTTCCCAAAATATCATAGTCTCCTATAGGAAACTAAAAATCAATTAGGAGCAAGAAAAAACAGCATAATTTAAATTAAATGCAAGACAATCGTACCTTATATGAAAAGAATGTTCAAGACCGGAGTCAATTGCACTACCTAATTGGACTTATGATTCGCTGGAAACAAAACTTCAAATATGCACGTGCACGAAAAATTGCACGCAAGCGTGGAGCTATTATCGGTGAAGGTGTTATTATGCCTATAAGTTTAGCCAAAAAAGCTAATTCCAACTTAACAATAGGAAATCACAGTTCTATCCAAACAACTAAAATAGATATACGCTCTTCTGTAACAATAGGAAGTCATGTAATTATTGGAGCAGGGACAGAAATTATCACAACATCGCATAATATAGACTCCCCTGATTGGAATCTAAAAAACTATGGCATTACTATTGAAGATTATGTTTGGATTCCTACAAACGTTCTTATATTACCTAGTTGCCGTAACATAAGTTATGGTAGTGTTATTGGTAGTGGAAGCGTAGTTGTCAAAAACACAGCCCCCATGTCAGTAGTGGGGGGTAATCCGGCAAAAGAATTAAAAAAGCGAAAATGCGTACACTCCAATTTGATTGTAGAATCATTATTAGGTGGTGATTATGACATATATAAAAAGACCCGAAAAAAGCGCCATTATTAGAAACTATGCCTGAAAACTTCAATAAAAATAGAATTTTAAAAAATTCGCTACTACTCTATTTACGAATGTTATTTACTATGTGGTTAAATCTATATGCCACACGGTTGGTATTAAACAATTTAGGTGTAGAAGACATGGGAGTTTATGGAGTAGTAGGTAGTATAGTAAGTATGTTTACTATATTTACAAGTGGCATAACTAGTGCAGTACAACGTTTTCTTACCTATGAATTGGGAAGTCAGAAAGGGAATATGAACAATGTTTTCTGCTCATCTTTAAATGTTATCTTTATTTTATCTTTCTGCGTGCTACTTTTACTAGAAATTATAGGAGTATGGATACTTTATCATAAAATAAATATTCCTGCCCCAAGTATGCAAGCTGCATTTTGGGTTTTTCAGCTATCGACATTAACCTGTATTATAAATATGATTAGCATCCCATACAATGCTTTAATCATAGCACACGAAAAAATGGATGCTTTTGCCTTTATTTCCATTTTACAGGTTATATTAAATTGCAGTGCAGCATATTGTCTTTCCTTTATTTCAAACGAAAGATTATTAATGTACGGCATTATGATGGCAGGCATTAGTATTTTAATAAGAATCATCTATCAACTATATTGTCATTCTCATTTTAAAGAAACACATTATCGCTGGAAAATAGATCCAGAGCTATTAAAATCAATTAGTAAATTTGCAGGTATATCAACCTCTTCCAGTATATTGCAAATGATTTCCACTCAAGGGATTACTTTTGTTATTAATTGGACTTTCGGAGTTACGATTAATGCTGTATATGTCATTGCTTTACAACTCAAAAATTCTATTTTATCATTTGCCCTTAATTTATTAAAAGCAATTTCTCCACAAATAACAAAAACATATGCTAGTGGAGAAATGGAAGTTCATAAAAAATTAGTTTATACAGGTAGTAAGATGGAAGTTTATTTGATTTATTTCATCATGATTCCTTTTCTTTTTCGCACAGAATATATTATGAAACTTTGGCTAGGAGAAGTTCCAGAATATACAATAGCATTTGCCCAATGTATAGTATTTATTAGTTTAACTTATGCAGCTTTTGAACCTATAAGAGCAGCAGTTCTAGCAACTAATAAAATAGCTAAATTCATGATTATCCCAGATAGTTTTTATATACTAGTATTACCTGTCAGTTATTCTATCTGTAAAATAACTGAAAATCCTATTTATATGATTGTATGCATTGTCGTTTTTGATATACTGACTTGTTGCTTACGTACTTACTTTGCATCTAAAGTTTGTATAATAAAAATAAAAGAAATGCTATTTTCAATATTCTTTCCCTGCTTACTTGTTGCAAGTTTATCTTGCTTTTGTTGCTACATATTATCTATTGCAACCCCATGCACGATTAGTGGTTTTGGTATACTTTTAATTTGCAATAGCTTTATTTTAATATGTATTATTTATCTCGTAGGGTTATCATCAAAAGAAAAATACGCGATTAATAAATATACACAAGGACTAATTCACATTTAAATAGCGAAAAAAAATAAATATATTTTACTAATCACCAATTCAGTTTATTATAAATCAGTTCTCATAATAATCTTTTATAATGACAAAAAACAGTCTAGAAAAACGAAACTTTAATCGTTATAAGAATTATATTAATGCAGTATTTAACAAAATCAACAATTGACTAATATAAGATTCAAACAAAATTCAGTTAGACTACAATAAAAGTATACCTATAAGGAAATACCCCTTTAGTGCTTACAAAATATTAATTAACAAAAACACACAAAACAAACAATTTATAAATTGTTTTTCAAAACAAGAGATGATACTATACTTCTTATAAAGAATCAAAAAAACTCATTTATGGTTCTCGCATTGTTATATTTTAAAGATATAAACAACGTTAATACGGGAGTATTATTCACTTATAATAACGCTGTTCTAAAAGCACATAACAGAAAAGAGATTCAAGCATGGGTTATATAGGTATCTATTTTCCCAAGAAATAAGGATTTAATTTTCGTAGAATACTACTCCCCCACTAATAACTAAACACTATAAGACTACTCAAGTTATCAAATATATGGCTAAGATATCAACAAATATTTTAATAAATACAACATTTTTCTATTTCTCCATAGAGAAAAATAGAATCTGATACAGAATTCTTCACAAATGAATAAAATAAATACAACTGATATGAAAATTAATATAGCATCAACTCACAGGTTTCATCTTTTGGATCTAGCTAGAGAATTAGAAAAGCAAGGACATGATGTAAAATTCTACTCCTATGTACCCCAAAAAAGATGTATCCAATTTGGGCTTAATAAAAAAAGCTGCCATTCTTTCACATGGATAGTCTTACCTTTTCTTTTATTAGAAAGAATATTACCCCAATACATTAAGATTAACAGGTTACGAAATATTGTGATTGATTATTACATAAGTTTATTTATGAGACCATGTGATATCTATATCTCTTTAGGTTCTGTATATAAACAATCTATTATAAAAGCCCAAAAGAAGTATAAAGCAATTACTATATTAGAATGGGGAAGCAAACACATCATTGAACAGCTTACAATGTTCAATAAATTAGAAACTTATCCCCAATATAATCTTAAACGTGAATTAGAAGAATATAAGTTAGTCGACTATATTTCAATTGCAACAGACCATGTAAAGCAAAGTTTCTTAAAACATAACATCTCAGAATCAAAATTGTTAGTAAATCCATATGGAGTCGATTTAGCCCAATTTTATCCTACTAAACTTAACTACAATTTTGATGTTATCATGGTCGGAGGTTGGCGCAAAGAAAAAGGTTGTGATTTATTAATTGAAGCATGTAGAAAATATAAATTCAGTCTTCTCCATGTTGGTTCATTGGTCAATATGGAATTTCCTCAAGATACTAATATGAAGCATCACGATGCTGTAAATCAATGTGAACTTATAAAATTTTATTCTCAAGCAAAAGTTTTTGCACTCCCTTCTCGGGCTGAAGGGTTAGCAATGGTACAAGCTCAAGCTTTAGCATGTGGATTACCAATTGTTTGTTCTAAAGAAACAGGTGGTAGAGATTTAAGAGCTTTACTAACTGAAAAAAAATGGATTATAGAAATGAAAGAATTAACTATTGATGAATTGGGTCGATGTATAATAGAAGCTATTAAATTAAGTGATACTCAACAAGGAATACGTAATTATGCACACAATGATATTAATAAGTTTACATGGGAAGCCTACGGGAGAAGGTATAATGATTTTATAAAAGAAACCACCATGAGATATAATTCTATAGACACACTATACGATTGATATTTGCTGCTATTAGACCTGCTTCTATCCGTTAAGTAGCATCTAAACTAACTTTAAGAAACCAATAAATAGCGAGATACCCCTCAAGCTTACTAAAATGAAAAAAAAAGATTTTATCATACGCGTATTAAAACAGTCTTATAGAATACTTACGCAAAAACAATTTCTACCTCCTTTATGTGATTGTGACCGACAATCATCAAATGATAAGATATATAATTTATTAGCATCAAACCAACCTTGTATGATTGCCCGATTTGGTACAACAGAATTAACCTGTCTGACTAACTATGTAGCTATCCACAGTAACCATAGCTATTGGCAAAAATATATAAACTATATAACAGACTATTGCGGCACACCTTGGTGGAATGAGAAACACTTCTTAACAATGAGCCTTTGGAGTGGTATCTTTCCTCCATGTCAAGATACTGCCGAAAAATTTTCAGAAATTTATATGAAAGATATTCCTTTAATCGATTTATTAGCTTGCCATCAATATACAGAAAAATATATGCCTCTAAAAAATGATATTGAACGCGTGCAATTAGAGATGCTTTATCCTTTCTTCGTAGAACATCCTTGGACTCGTTATTTAAAAGGGAAAAAAGTTTTGGTAGTGCATCCTTTTGAAGCGTCGATTCAATATCAATATGCAAAACGAGAAAAGTTATTTAAAGATCCTAATATATTACCCGATTTCAAATTATTAACCTTAAAAGCTGTACAAACCGTAGCAAATACCAAATCACAATTTAAAGACTGGTTTGAAGCTCTAGATTGGATGAAAGAACAGATTAATAGTATAGACTTTGATATAGCTATCATTGGCTGTGGAGCCTATGGACTCCCTTTAGCAGCTCATGTTAAACGATTAGGAAAACAAGCTATCCACATGGCAGGAGGAACACAACTATTATTCGGTATATTAGGTAACCGTTGGGTCAAAGAATACCCTACTAAAGGAACTTGGCACTATCGGGATAAAGAAATAAATCTAAACTATACATCTTTATTTAATGAGAATTGGATTTATCCTTTAGACTGTGATACCATTAAAGGTGCGTCCTCTGTAGAAAATGCTTGCTACTGGAAATAAATAAAATATATGTTTGAAAAATATCTTCATTTTTCTGTTATTGCTGTTATGCTACCAGCTGTTTATACAGGTTTTTTTCCTGGAAAAATAGTTGTAGTAAATGCTTTATGCATGATTATTTATTTGATTTTCATATGGTATTATAAAAATAAAATAAGTATAAAAGATTTTGACTGTAAGAATATAATACTATTTTATTTTGTATACACGATTTTTGAATATACACGTGGTTTCTTTAACATAGATGGGTGGAGAGATTATATTTATTTATATAATGGGTTATTTCATCTCATTATTTTTCCATTCTGGATATTATTGGCAAGACCCCAATATATCATGGTTTTATGGAAATCATTCATGACAATCGGCATTATAGTGAGTATTATTCTTGCTTTCTTTCCTCCGACTCATGGAATGCATACAATGGCACACAATATGCTATGGCTTAATGTTTTCATTTTTATGTATCCATATATAAAACGAAAATATTTCATTCTTATTCTAGGAGTTGCACTTTTCATTATAACATTTGACTTAAATAGACGAAGTATTATGTTAGGGTATCTAATACCAATAATAATATTATTAGGATACCTATTTTTACAAAAATATATATTCCAAAAAATATTTTATTATTTGGGAGTTTTATTACCTTTAATTTGCCTACTATTATTTTACACAAAAACATTCAACATTTTCCAGTATCTAGAGGAAAGCAATAAAGAAGTTATTCTACAAAAAGACAGTGGACGTTCTGTTTTTACAGACTCTCGCACTGGAATTTATGAAGATGTGGTACGAGATGTATTAAAAGCTAAAGAATGGTGGAAACCATATATAGGATTAGGTGGTAATGGAAAAACTAAAGTCGAAGCAAACGGAGCCAGTTCTTTTGGCTTTGAAGGATTACGCTCAACACACGAAAGCGGCATGCTGAACTTTATCCAACATGGTGGACTATTAGGACTAATAGCTTATGGCTTACTAATAACAATAGCGGCCTATTTAGCTATGTTCAAATCACGCAATGATTTCATGCGTATGTTAGGGTTATTTTTGGTTTTCAAATTCGCCTATTCTTTTATTGAAGATGAGTTAGATTTTTCAGGGCATGTTATCGCCCAATTCTTATGGATAGGAATGGGCTATAACAAATCATTCAGAAATATGACAGATCATAAAATGAAACTTTACATAAGGTATGGGCTTAATATTTTCCCCTTATTTAAGACACTTACAGGAAAACGCATTATAAAAATAAAAAGAATAAAGAATGAACATTTTTACAAAAATCTTTCAGCATAATTGGCTTGCAATATTCTATTTCAACTTCAAAATGTTACCATTCAAACAAGCCATAAAGTTACCTTTTGATTTCTACCATCAGATTCGTTTCGAAAATTTATCAGGAAAAACAATTATTAATTCATCTCATATCCATAGAGCTATGATAAAAATAGGTGGGAGAGGAAGCGAGATGTTTTTCCATGCACCGGCTATTATTGACATCAAAGGCACATTGGTTCTCAATGGTATTGTTGAAATAGGTAACGGATGTTTACTACGTGTAGAAGAAAATGGAAAACTAATCTTTGGTAATAAAGTTCGCATAGGTGCTTTCAGCAAAATAATATGTGAAGAGTCAATCACCTTTGGGAACGAAATAGATGTAAGTTGGGAAAGTCAAATATTCGACACTAATTTTCATTATATAAAAGAAGTTAATACAGAAAAAATACTCCCCAAAACGGCACCAGTCATCATAGGTTCCTATAATTGGTTTGGGAACCGAGCAAATATTATGAAAGGTACTATTACACCAGATAATACAATAATAGCATCAAATAGTTTACTAAATAAAAATTATACAAATACACCACCTTATTCAGTATTAGCCGGTACACCCGCAAAATTTATAAGAAGTGGTGTAAAACGAATGTTTGAAGGGGTTGACTTATGAAAATAGCAGCGTTACTAACTTGCTTTAATCGAAAAGAGAAAACGATACAATGTCTTCACTCTCTTTTTCACATATTACCAGAATGTAATGTTTATCTTGTTGATGACTTATCCACAGACGGTACAAGTGAAGCTATACAAGAATCATTTCCTAAAGTCCATATCATAAAAGGAACAGGAAATCTATTTTGGAGCAGAGGTATGTATACAGCATGGAAGGAAGCCATGAGAAAAAATTACGATTATTATTTATGGCTAAATGACGATATAGAATTATATCCTTTCTTTTTTCAAGAACTAATAGAATGCCAAGCTCTTTATAACTCGAATTGTATCATCTCAGGACTTGTTGAAGATTTCAATAAAAATAAAATTTTATATGGGGGGAGTGATTCACAAAAAAAGCTGATTCAACCTAATAAACAACCACAACAAATAAAATTCATGAACGGTAATGTCGTTTTAGTTCCTAAATCTGTTGTAGATAAAATTGGGATTATAAACCCTATATATCACCATGACTTAGGTGATGTAGATTATGGATTAACTGCACAAGAAAATGGAATTAAAGTATATGCGACAAGAATACCTATCGCATCGGGATACAGTAATAATTTTTGTAGAGTAAGAAAATGGGGAGTAACATTAAAAGAACGCTTTAAAAAGCTTTATTCACCGCTTGGTTCTAATCCCACTATTAATTTTTATTTTAGGAAAAAACATTTTGGAATAACTAAAGCAATCATATTCATTACATATATATTTATTTTAAATATCTTACCAGATAAAATTGTAGCTTTTGTTTGGGGTGATACATACAAAGACAAATAACAAATTTTTCAAAAAACTTGTTATTGTCAAAAAAGTTTTCACAAAACTTATACAGCACTTACGTAAGAGGTAGATTATAAAAAAATGAAAATACTACATTACATACCCAGCATCGACCGCACCTCGGGTGGTGTCGGTACATATATGCAACTGCTCACAGTAGAACTGGGAAAACTCGTAGAGCTACATGTGGTGACGCATAAAGAAACAGCTCCGCTGGAGTTGGAGAATTGCAAAGTTCATTTTATTGCAAAGAACAATAACCCGTTCTCATCTAAAGGAAAGAAGGAGATTATGTACCTACTCGATAAAATAAAACCAGATATATTCCATACAAATTGCTGTTGGCTACCAATGTCAGCACGTACAGCAATATGGGCCAAAAATGCTGGTTATCATGTAGTATATACGCCACATGGTATGCTTGAACCATGGATTATGAAACGTCACTATTGGACAAAGAAACTTCCTGCACTATTATTATTTCAAAAACAAGGAATACAAATAGCAAATGTCACACATGCTACAGCAGAAAGTGAAAAAAAGAATCTGCTGGAGTTAGGATGGAATAGAAATATAGCAGTGATTCCCAACTGTGTAGAGGTAGAAAAAATCACCATGAAGAAGTCTTGGAAAAAACACAGAAATATCCTGTTCCTATCACGGATACATGTTAAAAAAGGAATTAATTTTTTAATAGAAGCTGTTGCTAATTTAAAAGAAGATTTACAAGGATATACTATCAATATTGCCGGAGAAGGAGAAGAAAATTATATTAATGAATTAAAGCAATTATCCTCTAAATTAAACGTTGCTGATTTAATTCATTTCATAGGTGGTGTATATGGTAATAAAAAATGGGAACTATTAAAAAAAGCAGATCTATTTATACTACCGACACATAGTGAAAATTTCGGTATAGTAGTAGCCGAAGCACTAGCATGCGGAACTCCTGTTATTACCACCCAAGGAACTCCATGGCAAGAACTAGAAAGTTATCATTGCGGATGGTGGACAGAAATAGGAACAGAAGCCACTATTAAAGCTCTAAAAGAGTTTTTGCAATGTACAGAAGTACAACTAGAGCAAATAGGAAAAAATGGAAGAAAATTAGTAGAAGAAAAATACTCATCACAAAAAATTGCTCAAGATATGGTAGAACTATACAAAAAAATCTGTCAATAAATATAAAACTCAACAGAGCTGTCATCACAATATTTGACCACATAAAACTGAGTAGACAATGAAAAAGAAAACGGTAGGAATAATTACCATTCTGAAAGTTAATAATTATGGAGCAGAATTGCAATCATACGCCACCCAACGTATAATGAATTTAATGGGATATGATGCAGAGATAATAGATTATCTATACTATCGTAATCTCAGTCATATCAAGGAAAAATGTTCAATGCCGTTTTATCCGTATCCTGTGAAATATCGCATAAAAGAATTTGGGTTATATATAATTGATAAAATAGAGCAACTATTTGAATCTGATTTAATCAAACACAGGAAAATGAGATTTGAAGAATTCCATAAGCATTTCAACCGTTTCTCTGTCAAGCAATATAAAAAATACTCGGAATTGTTTAACAATCCTCCAATATATGATGCTTATTGCGTCGGTAGTGATCAAGTTTGGAATCCAAGATGTTATACTAATCTGAATCCTTATTTTTTAAAATTCGCTCCAGATGTAACTACCAAATTCAGTTATGCAAGTAGTTTTGGAGTAAAAGATATTCCAGACTCAGCCCGGAAACAATATATAGAATGTTTACAGAATCTGTCGTATATAGGTGTAAGAGAGGAAAGTGGTGTAGACCTTGTTCAAAAACTTACTGGAAGAGAAGCGACATGGTGTTTGGACCCTACTTTGTTGCTTGACAGAGAAGAATGGAACAAGGTTGAAACTTTGGTGGATGGTATACCACAACAATATGCTTTGGTTTACGAGTTACATCCAACAGACAAGATTATGGAAACAGCTCAATTCCTAGCGGAAGAACTGGGATGTAAGATAGTAAGAATATGTAAAAACATCTCCTCGACAAAAAAAAGGCCTAATGTGATAAACGTAGTTGACGCAGGACCATCAGAATTTATATATCTTTTCAATCATGCAACAGCCATTGTTACCAATTCTTTCCATGGTACAGCTTTCAGTATTAATTTCCGAAAAGATTTCTATTGTGTACTTACTAGAAAATTACCAAATAACAACCGCCAATTAGGATTACTAAATTTATGCGGATTAACAGACAGAATTATATATGATGATGAGCCATTGCCCAAATGGAGCACAATAGATTATACTACCGCATCAAAAGCTATAGAAGATTTGAAAATAAAATCAATAAATTACATACAGGAAGCCATAAATGGACAAACAAAATAAAAAGATTCCGCAGTTATGTGGAAAAGATTTGTGCACTGCTTGTCATGCGTGTTACAATATATGTTCTAAAAGAGCCATTGTCATGGTGGAAGACCAATATGGAGAACTACATCCTCAGATTAATGATAATCTTTGTGTTAAATGTGGAATGTGTGAAAAGGTCTGCCCAGAACTTAAACAGAACAATTTACATCGAAATGGAGAACCTGAAATATATGCTTGTTGGCTAAAAGATTCCGAACATCGCAAGGAGAGTACCTCAGGAGGTGCTGCATTTGCCATATCATCTGCAGTCATCCGACAAGGGGGGCATGTATGGGGGGCAGCGTACGGGAAAGGTATGTATCTAACCTACACAGAAGCTAATACTCTAAAAGAGCTAAAAGCTATTCAAAAGTCTAAATACACACAATGTTATGTAGGAGAAGCTTTCAAAACTATTAAAGATGAATTGGATAATGGAGATTTGGTTCTGTTCACAGGAACTGGCTGTCATGTAAAAGGATTACGTTCTTTTCTAAGAAAAGATTATCCCAATTTAATGACAGCCGATTTGGTGTGCCATGGTGTACCTGGACAAGGTGTCTTTCGAAAATATAAAGAGTATTTGGAGTCAAAATTTAATGATGAAATGTTAACATATATTCCACGTCCAAAACGTGAAACTGATGGTCAGGAAGGACAATATTATTCTTTAGTTTATTTTAAGAACAAAGGAAATGTTAAAATAGAAAGAAAAGACAATTCTTATTTTATAGGTTTTCAGCATAATCTGTTTTTACGAAATGCTTGTCATTATTGTCAGTCAAATGGTAAGGAAAGGTATTCAGATTTTACTTTAGCTGATTTTTGGGGACTGGGCAAAATCGCTCCTTTTACTCATCCATATAAAGAACGTACATTAGGTGTTTCTATGCTTGCTCTGAATTCATCGAAAGCACTTGTTTTTTTGAAGAAATTAAAAAAAGACTTGAATTATGAGCAACGCTCTTACAAAGAAGCTTCCATATCAAATACTCAGTATTATAAATCAGCAATACCCTCTCCATATCGTGATGAGTTTCGTAATGAATTCTTCAACCATTCATGGGATGAATTGGCTTCAAAGTATATGAGGTTCTCAATGAAAGAATACATCTTGTACATAATTAAAAAATTCACCCCCCCCTATTTGTTATCATATGTTAAACAACTGGCGAAATGGATAAAATAAAAATATGGAAAAGTATCAAAGGTATATTGACAACTATAGTTATTCTAATAAATTAAGAAGATTGTGCTGGAATATTTTTTGTGCCCTGCTTTATCATCCCTTCAGTCTTCCTTTATTTAACACATGGCGAATTTTTGTACTTAAAATTTGGGGAGCTAAAATAGGAAAAGGAAGTAAGATATATGCTTCTTCAAAAATATGGGCTCCTTGGAATTTAGAAATAGGACAAAGAAGTTGCATTGGGCCACATACAATTATCTATAACCCAGGAAAAGTTATTTTAAAAAATAAAGTTGCCATATCACAATACGCTTATTTATGTACAGCTACTCATGACTATACTTCTCCATTGCACACTTTATATTGGAAAGATATTATTATTGATGATTATGCTTGGGTGGCAGCCAAAGCTTTTATTGGCCCCGGGGTTCATATAGGTGAAAGAGCTATCATCGGAGCTTGTTCCGTACAAATAAAAGACGCAGAGCCGTGGGGAGTTTATGCAGGAAATCCGGCTAAATATATAAAGAAAAGAATACTGAAAAATTAATCGAATATGTCTGTTCGCAAGCCAAAAATATGTCTTGCCTGTTCAGCAGGAGGGCATCTAAGGGAGTTACAATTAGCTATTGGAGATATCCCAAATAATTGGAATTGTTATTGGCTCACTTTAAAAACAACTTCTACAAAAGCATTCATGAAAGACAAAGAACATGTGTTCCTAGTAAATTTTCAGCCTGCTAAAAAATGGAGTTTAATCATAAATTGTATACAGGCCATATTTTGGGTATTAATAAAACGCCCAAATGTAATCATAACAACGGGAGCAGGAGTAGCTGTACCCACTATTTTTTTTGCAAAAAAGATACTAAAATCCAAAGTGATCTTTATCAACTCGGCCGCAGATGTAACGCACGCTTCCAAAACCCCTATATGGATAGAAAAATATGCAGACCTATTTCTCGTTCAATGGGAAGAAATGAAAACAATATTTCCTAATGCTATTTGTTGTGGTGTATTATGATATTTGCTAGTGTAGGTACAATGGACATGGCTTTTGTTCGCATGGCCAAAGCTATAGACGAGTGGGCTGCTACCACTCAAGAAGAAGTAATAGTACAGACAGGACATACTCATTTCAACTATCGCCATGCAAAAGCTTTTGACTTTTGCACTAAAGATGAAATGCAGCAATACATTAAATCTGCAGATATTCTAATATTGCAAGGTGGATGGGGAGCAATATCCGAAGCCATGGAGCAAAAAAAACGAATCGTAGTTATTCCCCGATACGACAAGACAGAACATATCCATGATCAATTTCAACTCATTAGGAAACTGGATAAACTGGGATGTGTAATCGGTGTTTTTGATGAAAAAGACTTGCCACAAAAAATAAAAGAGGCCTATTCTTTTGATTTCCAACAAATAAAAAAAGGCAATGCAGAAAAGCTGATTAATCAGAAATTAAAAGAATGGTTTTCTCCCATCTAACATTTTTAATATAATTATCAAGCACTATGAAAGTTTCAATCATTACTTCCTGCTACAACCGGGAAGCCACCATCCGTGGAGCAATAGAAAGTGTACTGGAACAAGATTATCCCTACTTAGAATACATAGTGGTAGACGGAGCATCAAAAGATAACTCATTAGCCATCATTAATGAATACAAAAACGGGATAGATACCATTATTTCCGAGCCGGACAAAGGTATGTATGAAGCAATCAACAAAGGAATACGTGCAGCCACAGGAGACATTATCGGTCTGATTCACTCCGATGATTTCCTGTTCTCATCTCACACTATTTCCGAAATAGTGAAAACATTCGAGGAACAAGATGCGGATATGATATACGGTAACGGAGTCTTTGTGAACTACGATGACACTAACCTAATGATACGAAACTGGATAAGTGGAAGATATAGTAAAGAGAAAATAAAAAAGGGATGGCTCCCACTCCACCCCACCGTCTATATAAAAAAATCATGTATGGATAAATGGGGACTTTACGACGAAAGCTATAAAATAGCCGCCGACTCGGATTTGTTGGTACGTTATCTGTATGAAGCTGATCTGAAAGTATATTACCTGAATAAATACATTGTAAAAATGAGAATGGGAGGACTTTCTACTGATGCAGGAAAAAGTAAACTGAAATGGGCGGAAGACTTGAGAATGTATAAGAGTCATGGGATAAAACCCATCTCAGCCCTGAAAGGCAAGATACTTTCAAAAATTCCACAGTTCATTGAAGCCAGACTACCGTGGAGCGAAATACCGGAAGCAGAGGAAGAAAGCTTGATACAACCTGCTGACGTAAACAAAAAAGAATGAAAAAACCTTTACTGATTCTAACCTTGCTGATTATCGGAGTTTACCAGCATGTACAAGCACAATATATGCTGGGAACTACCGGTATGATGAATATTCCTACCGCCGACAGACAGAAACCGGGAACAGTGATGTTGGGAGGAAACTATCTGCCCAAACAGGTGATGCCTTCGCGGTTCAATTACAACACGGGCAATTACTTTGTGAGCATCAGCTTCTTTTCCTTTCTGGAACTGGCATACAGAGCAACTTTGATCAAAGGAGACTATATGTCGTCCAAGCCCAAATACAATCAACAGGACCGTTCTTATTCCATCCGCCTATGTGTTTGGAAAGAAGGAAAGTATCTGCCGGGAATTGCACTGGGAGCCAATGACCCGATAGCGGACAAAGGAGCCAACACATTTCAATCTTATTATGGAGTAATAACAAAAGGATTTCATCTGAGTGGAGAACATTATCTCTCAGCTTCCTTAGGATATTATTTGGAAGGAAATAAAAACAGCAATACCAGGTGGTTCGGTAATAAATACAAAGGCATATTCGGAGGGGTAAGCTATATCCCTGCTTTCTGTAAAGAACTGAAAATGATGGCTGAATATGATTCGGACGGTTTCAATGTGGGAGCAGCCATCAGGCTGTGGAAGCACATGGCTATCCATGCCTTCACTCATGATTTTAATTGTGTATCGGGCGGTATACGTTATGAATGTACCCTAATACATTGATGAAATGAGCAGATATTTAATAACAATCTTCTTTTCAGTAATAAGCATCTCCGTCCGGGCACAAGTAGCCGAAAAACTGCAGCAACTGGGAATGGAAAACATACAGATAGCAACAGATGGAGATAACACAACAGTCGCTTTTGAAGATAATATATATAGAGGTACTTACCGGGGAATAGGCAAAGCTATTGTGGCAGCCATAGAAGGAATGTACCGGGGAGATTTACAAATGGTGGTGCTGGAACAAAGTATCCCCCAACTTTGCATCACACTATCCGGGGAAATAATAACCGAATACAAGGAGAAACGAATCACAATAGGTGAAGTATATCGGCAGATGGGAATCAGTTATGACACTGATAAAGCAATGGGGATATTGAAGAAAGCTCATAAAACTCTTAATTCTTCTGCAGGAAAAGTGGACATCGTGATTTATCCGGAAGTAAAGTTGGAAAACTCCAGTTGGGACAGACTTTATACTTACTATGTCAACCTGGCTCCAGCCGTAGAAATGGCTTTATGGAAAGGGGCGGAACTGACAGCGCAAGTGGTATTCCCGGTAGCGACCAACCTAAAAGGACAATATAAGAAGATACGTCCCGGAGTGATTGCACTATCGCAAGAGTTTTGCTTCGGCAAAGGATTTTTGGGGCGAGTAACCGCAGGAAACTTTACCAACAACCGCATGGGGGCACAAGCGGAGATGAAATACCGCACAGCGAATGGCAGACTGGAACTGGGAGCTATGGCAGGAACTACCGTGCAATCTGTGCTGACCGACGACGAAGGATGGTATATCAGCCGGAAACTGCGGATGAATGCCGCACTGAAAGCATCTGTGTATGAACCTCGCTTCAATTTGCAATTTGATTTGCAAGCTGCACGTTATCTATATGGGGATTATGGAGTAAGAGGCGACTGCACCCGCCATTTCGGAGAATATGCCATCGGCGTGTATGGAATGTATACTGATGGGGAAATAAACGGAGGATTCCATTTTGCCATCCCTCTGCCCGGCAAGAAGTGGAGCCGTAACCGGGGGGTGCGTGTCAGGCAAGCGGATTATTTTGCCATGGAATACAGTATGGAATCCTGGGGCAGATATGCGGATGAAAAAATGGGGGAAACTTATCGCACCCGACCTGATGAGAACCGGAGTAACCGGTTTTTCCAACCGGAATATATACGCTATTTTCTGATAAAGGAAGCAAATAAATAGATTACTAATTTTTAAAAACGAAGAAAAATGAGAACAAGCAAGTTTTTTAAAACAGGTTTGCTACTGTTTGTAGCAAGTTTGGGGTTAATAAGCTGCGGGGATGACGACAAAGAACCGGAAATTGTAGTTGACCCTGTAAGCGAAAATGTGGAATATTACATTGAAGGTAAAGTAGTAGCGGATAATGCCGCACTGGACGGAGTCAGCGTAACAGCGGGAGAGGCTACCGCAACCACAGACGAAAACGGTCAATATTCACTGACGGTAAAAGATAAGAAAACTTATACGGTGAGCTTTGCCAAGGAGGGATATAGAACTGTTTCTGACGCATCAGTAGAAATAGCTAACAACGCTACCAACAGAAGTCTAGTAACACTGAACGTGACTATGAGCAAGGAAGGCGTGGCTGTAGCTGTTGATCCTGAAAGTGATAAAGTGATTACAGAAAAAGGAGAAGGGGAAACAGAAGATGCCCAGACCGTCTTGACTATTCCCGCCGGCGCCGTATCAACTGCTACCGATGTAACTCTTACTCCGTATTTGGAAGCTGTTGCAACCGATGTGACTCCGGGCAGCAAAGAAGAAGCGATTCCCATGACTAATATTGCTATCAGTTCCAGCCAGGATGCAGCCTTAAATCAGGATGTTACCTTGTCTGTAGCCAATGCTAGTTCCAGCGATTATTATTTTGACGAAGTAGAGGTATACGAAAAGACTAACGCACGTGCTATCGGTGACTGGAAGAAATATGCCGACGCCGCTTTTGATAAAGCGACCAACAGCTACATAGCTGCCATCAAAAAGGGAAGTTCACTGAATAAGGATTATTCTATCCGTGTAAAGAGTGAAAAGAATGTCAGCGAAACCAAGAACGATGAAATATTGAAAGAAGACAGCTACAGTAACGCAGGAAATATGAGCGCTACTACTTATGATATTCCTTATACTGCCAAATTAGGATGGGAAATCTCTGCATCCGGACTAGATGAAGGCGCTCTTTCATTGGTGAAAGCTGCCATAGCCGCACAAGAAGGTGGATCGGAAGGTGTATACACCGTAAACAAGACCTTTACAGCCCACGTAAGCGGTGACTATATTCTGTATTTCTCTTGCAAAGCCAAATATGTAGAAAAAGAGTACACTTTCTCTATTGCCGGTAAAAAGGTTACTGTAAAAGTTAAACATTATCTGGGAGTGGAATTTGTTTATACCAACCAAAGTTCAAGTATGCATGGTGGTGGCACTATAGGCTAAAACAATCTTTTCAATTAATACAAAATATGAGTAAAAAAGTAGCATTGATTTCAGGTATCACAGGTCAGGACGGTTCGTTCCTGGCCGAGTTCCTGATAGAAAAAGGATACGAAGTACATGGTATTCTGAGACGTTCTTCTTCATTCAACACCGCACGTATAGAACATCTGTATCTGGACGAATGGGTGCGGGATATGAAGCAGAACCGACTGGTGAACCTGCATTGGGGGGATATGACGGACAGCAGCTCACTGATACGCATCATACAGTCTGTACAACCTGACGAGATTTATAATCTGGCCGCACAAAGCCATGTAAAAGTAAGCTTCGATGTGCCCGAATACACAGCGGAAGCGGATGCGGTAGGTACGCTGCGTATGCTGGAGGCGGTACGTATATTGGGACTGGAAAAGAAAACCAAGATTTATCAGGCATCTACTTCGGAACTTTTCGGACTGGTACAGGAAGTTCCTCAGAAAGAGACAACTCCTTTCTATCCCCGTTCTCCATACGGAGTAGCCAAGCAATATGGTTTCTGGATAACCAAGAATTACCGCGAAAGCTATGGCATGTTTGCCGTAAACGGCATTTTGTTCAATCACGAAAGTGAACGCCGGGGCGAAACTTTTGTTACCCGGAAAATTACCCTGGCGGCAGCACGCATCGCACAAGGATTCCAAGATAAACTGTACTTGGGGAATCTGAATTCCCTGCGCGACTGGGGATACGCCAAAGACTATGTGGAATGTATGTGGCTGATTCTGCAACACGATACGCCCGAAGACTTTGTTATCGCCACCGGAGAATATCACACTGTACGCGAATTTGCCACCCTTGCTTTCAAGGAAGTGGGCATCGACTTGCACTGGGAAGGTGAAGGTGTGAACGAGAAGGGTATTGACACAGCTACAGGCAAGGTGCTGGTAGAGGTGGATCCCAAATATTTCCGCCCGGCAGAGGTGGAACAATTACTGGGAGATCCTACCAAAGCCAAAACGTTACTGGGATGGAATCCCCGCAAGACTTCATTTGAGGAACTGGTGGGAATCATGGTGAAACACGATATGAAATTCGTGAAGAAACTCCATCTTAAAGCAAGCTGTTAAATCATTAGTTAAAATTTCAATGGAGAAATCAGCCAAAATTTATATAGCAGGGCACCACGGACTCGTGGGCTCCGCTATTTGGCGTAACCTGCAAGAAAAAGGCTACACCAACCTGACCGGCAAAAGTCACAAGGAACTGGACTTACTGGACGGGGTTGCCGTAAAGGACTTCTTTGACCAAGAAAGACCGGACTATGTAATCCTTGCCGCCGCCCACGTGGGAGGTATCATGGCAAACAGTACATACAGGGCGGACTTTATCTATAAGAACCTGCAAATACAACAGAACGTGATAGGAGAAAGCTTCCGTCACGGAGTGAAGAAATTATTGTTTCTGGGAAGTACCTGCATTTATCCCAGAGACGCACAACAGCCTATGAAGGAGGATGCTCTCCTCACCTCCCCGCTGGAATATACGAATGAACCATACGCCATCGCCAAAATAGCGGGTCTGAAAATGTGCGAGAGTTTCAACTTGCAATATGGTACTAACTATATCGCTGTTATGCCTACGAACCTGTACGGTCCCAATGATAATTTCAATCTGGAACGCAGCCATGTGCTGCCTGCCATGATCCGGAAAATACATCTTGCCAAATGCTTGAACGAAGATAACTGGGAGAACATACGCTATGATCTGGACATGCGTCCGGTGGAAGGTATAAACGGAGAGAGCAGAACAGAGGAGATACTGGCTATCCTGAAAAGCTACGGTATCAGCAAGGACGGGGTGGAACTGTGGGGAACAGGCACGCCACTGCGCGAATTCTTATGGAGTGAGGAAATGGCGGATGCCAGTGTATTCATCATGGAGCATGTGGACTTTAAAGATACTTACCGTCCCGGCACAAAAGAGATACGCAACTGCCACATCAACATCGGTACGGGAAAAGAAATCTCCATCGCCAGCCTAGCTCATCTGATAGTAAAGGAGACGGGATATAAAGGCAACATTACATTCAATCCGGAGAAACCGGACGGCACCATGCGCAAACTGACTGATGTGACCAAATTGCACGAATTGGGATGGCATCACAAAATAGACATAGAGGAAGGGGTGCACAAGATGTACCAATGGTATCTGGAATATAAAAAGAAATAAAGAACATACGCGTTATGGAAACTCATATCGTTATCATGGCAGGCGGCATAGGAAGCCGCTTCTGGCCCATGAGTACGCCGGAATGTCCCAAACAGTTCATTGATGTGACGGGATGTGGCAAAAGCCTGATCCAACTGACAGTGGAACGCTTTCAAGGGTTGTGCATTCCGGATAATATATGGATAGTGACTTCGGAAAAGTATAAGGAGACAGTAAGGAAACAATTGCCATCTGTGCCACCTCATCATATACTGACGGAGCCGGTTGCACGTAACACGGCACCCTGCATCACATACGCTTGCTGGAAAATCAAAAAACACCACCCTGACGCCAATATTGTAGTGACTCCTGCGGATGCATTGGTTATCAATACGGATGAATTCCGCCGGGCGATAGCCAAGGCACTGCTGATGACAGATCAAAGCAAGGCCATTGTAACCATAGGTATCAAACCTTGCCGCCCGGAAACGGGATACGGATATATAGCCGCAGGAGAAGAGGTGGATCAGGATATACGGAAAGTGGATGAATTCAAAGAGAAACCGGATTTGAAAACGGCACAGCAATATGTGGACGCCGGGAATTATTTCTGGAATGCAGGGATTTTTGTATGGAATGTAAAAACCATAGAAGAGGCTATACGCCGTTATGCACCGGGCATCGCCGAGGTGTTCGACAGGATTTATCCGGAGTTCTATACCGAAAGGGAAAAAGAAACCATAGAAAAGCTGTTCCCTACTTGTGAAAGTATATCCATAGATTATGCCGTAATGGAAAAAGCGGAACGGATTTATGTATTGCCGGCAGAGTTCGGATGGTCTGATCTGGGCAGTTGGGGCTCATTACATTCCTTGCTGCCCAAAGATAACCGGAACAATGCCATCGTAGGCGAAAATATCCGATTGTATGAATGTAATAACTGCATTGTACACACACCGCATTTAAAACAAGCGGTAATACAAGGACTGGACGGATATATCATAGCCGAGAAAGAGGGAACCCTGCTGATATGCAAACTGGCAGAGGAGCAGCGTATTAAAGAATTTTCGAAAGCATAAGGAATGATTATAGCAGTTGATTTTGACGGCACAATAGTGGAGCATAAATATCCCGAAATAGGCAGGGAACTACCCTTTGCCATAGAAACGCTGAAAAAACTACAACAGGAACGACACCGCCTTATTCTGTGGAGTGTACGGGAAGGTAAATTATTACAGGAGGCCGTGGATTTCTGCCGGGAGCGTGGATTGGAATTTTATGCCGTAAACAGCAATTATGCGGAAGAAACCCTGGAAAGTGATCATTATTCCAGAAAACTGAAGGCGGATTTGTTTATTGATGACCGCAATCTGGGAGGACTGCCCGAATGGGGGATGATTTACAGAATGATCCATGACAAATGGGGATACGAAGATATTTATCAAAGTTCAGATAATAAAGAAGAGAATAAAAAGCGAAGCTTTTGGAAGATACTTTTTTCCAAGATGTAGAATCCCCGCTTCCGAATGTAGTGATACAGGGGGAAGCCCATAAGAAAACTAATGTTAGATCAGAGGTAAGTACTGTTATCAGCGGATAACGGAAACTTACGAAGTAGTGTTGGTGATACCCGCCTGGGAAGGTAGGTATCACCTTTTTTTGATCTATACCATTAGTATTTGAATACTTGTTCTTTTCCGGGTTCTATGGTCATGGCTTTCATTCCTTTCCGGGTTGGAATGTTCAGTATTCCCTTTCCGCCGTCGGACTTGATACGGATTACTTTCTTATCCATATAGATATGGATATTGCCATATGGAGTAGGTACTGTTCCTTCCATCCATTTCAACCCGCCCAGACAAGGGGTGACGGAGTATTCCTCGTAACCGGGTTTGGTGGGTTTTACTCCCAGATAGTATTTGCCCAACAAATAGATGGGGCTGGCTCCCCATGCATGGCAGAGGCTCTTGCCGTATGGACGTCCGTACATGACCAAATGCTGGGTACCTGTTTCTTCGGGATTGTATTTCTCCCAAAAACTGGTAGCTCCTTCTTTCAACATACCGCCCCAATAGGCTTTCATTTCTTTCATTACCGATTCTTGTTCGCCCAAGGCGCACAGCGCTTCCAGTTCATAGAAACGCATATAAGGAGTGGTGATTTTCAAAATACTGTCATTCTGCAATACGGAGTGTTTGATGGCCTGCTGTTTATCGGCATTCAGATAATTGAAGAAGACAGAGAACATATTGGCGTAACGGGTAACGGACTCACTCTGCTTTCCCTGAATACGGTTGTGTACCATCGCTTGTTTCTGCTCATTCCAGAAAGCGGGTTCCAGCTTGGAACGTAAAGCGGAAGCCAGTTTCTCATACTTGGTTTTGTCTGCCGTATTGCCGGCCAGACTGGCACAAAGCGCCATGGTTTCCAAACTTTTGCAGAACAAGACTTGCTCAAAGGAGAGTTCGCCCTTCTTGTCCAGATAACCGTCTGCCCAGTCTACGAATACCCAGTCACCGGTCATACCTTCCACCATACCGTTGGCGTTGGTACGTCCCAATACATAGTCCATCATGCTTTGCATACGCGGATAGAGTTGGGTTACAAAGTCTTTGTCACCGGAATACATATAATAATCGTAAATACTGAGAAACCAATAGAAGGTGTAGTCCATAATGGTATTGCTGTGGCTGGTCACAGGGTCTTTTCCACGAAGCAGCCAAATGGTACGTTTCACGGTTTCATTATCGAAGAACAGATAGTAGTTCATCAGATAACTCTGGATGGCATCGCCACTCCATACCCAACGGTCGCGCTTGATGCCGTCGATAAAGAATTCACGGGTAGTAAGGTGCATGGTGTATGCTCCTACTTCCCAAATGCGGTTCAGCTCTTCGTCATTACATTTGAATGAGCCCCGGTACTCTTCGGGCAAGTATTCGTATTGCATGGAAACGTCCTGCATCGTTACTCCCGGATCGCAAGTGACATAGACATAACGGAAAGCCTTGCTATTGTCTAAAGTATATTCATCGTATAGTTTCCGTGTATTCCGGATGGCCAGATCGGTTATTTGCCCCGGCTCTGCCAGCAATTTGTCCAATGTTTCGCAATATTCCGTATCCAAGGCTTCTTCAGGACTTTCACCGTAATAGATATGGATCGTTCCTTTTCCTTTTACATCTTTCAGAGTGATATAACCAAAGGTTTCTTTTCCGAAGTCGTACAATACCCCCTCTTTCCGGGGAGTGGAGGAAACTGCTTTCATCGGTTTTCTAACCAATGAAAACTTGGAAGGCAGTTGGGTGGCTCCGTCAAAGTTCCAACACCCTGCATCCATATAAACGGTAGCAGAAGTATCACTGGCTTTTCCGCTTTCGTCTATCCATTCTTTATCCTCGTAGGTTACTTTCCAAGTTTTGTCCGTATTTACGGTTTTTCCTTTCACATAAATAGTGGGGGGAGTGGACTGATTCCACACTTTGATGTTCAGACTGTGTTTTCCTGCGGGGAGTTTCAAAGTGGAGGGCATACCGAATTGCAGTTTGCCATCCAATTTCACATTGTATTTTCCTTCGGCGGCAATGAAGATCTCTTCAGGTTCCGCCAGGTCCAATTTCTTGCTGAATTCCACTACCACATAATGGCTGTCTGTTTTCCAGAAGGGAGGGAAAAAAGCACCGCGTTCCGTACGGCGGTTGTTCATCTGGTTGCCCAGCCATATTTCATAATCACCCGGATACCAGATCCAGGTCTGGGCGGAGGCGGCAGCACTCAATGCAAGTGCTCCGACTAAAGTGGCAAGTCTGTTTTTCATAATGGTATCACGTTTTATTTTTCCTTCAAATAGCTATATTCCTTTGTCAGTCCGGCATTTGCCTTGATACTGTCGTTCACCATCGGACCATTGTTTTCCCATGTATTACCCGGACCATTGGCGTTCTTCAGAAACTTCTCTCCTTCCGTCCAGTTGTCCTTGACGGTGATAAATGAAGATCCTTCGTCGGTGTAAAGATAGAACCAATGATTGGGATCGTGTGCATAACCGGGTGAAAAAATGTTAGAAACGCAATTTTCCGTAATCCAGCTATGAGGTTGTGAACCTAATGTATAAATACCGGCTACATCATACATGTGCTTGGCATAGTGATGAATCAGATTGGCGTGCACGCGGTTATTGCGCATACAGTTTACTGTACGTGTCCATCCCCATCCCAAACTGATGCCCGAATAGGATACATCACTGATTTCATTGTGTTCGATATTGATATCACTTACATAACCGGCGCAAATGCCCAAGGTACCCCAGTCTTCATTGGTCACATCATTGATATAATTGTTGGAAATGGTTAGTCCGGTACAGACCTCACGACGGTCGGCAGGATCGTATGGAAGATGTGTTTCGTGAGCGGCAGGACTGAAACTACCCGCCACAATACCGTTTCCGGCAATATCACGGAAAAGACAACCGTTTATACGTCCTCCACCGGTGGCCCATTCATAATCAATACCTGTAGAGCCCAAATGCTGGAAACGGCACTTCTCGAAATCAATATCCTGGGCAGCCTTGACTACGACTGCCGATGCCGGACGTCCCAACCAACCTTGATTATCCAGCTTATGATTGTTCTTACGAATCATAGAAGGACGGATTTTATACCCGTCTGTCATGTACATACCTGCCTGAAGAGGAACATGACCTTGCAAAGAGGGACGCATCCAGGTGGTATATTGGAAAGTAACATTGTCAAAACGAATGTGCTTTACCGGACGGTCTATAGTTCCTTCCACCCATACTAAAGTTTCGATGCCGGGAACTACGGCTTTGCTTATCTTCTCTCCTTTCCGAGGATAATAATATATTTTACGGCTTTCAATGTCATGATACCACTCGCCGGGTTCATCCAGCAATTCCATGGCATTGGTCAGATAGAAAGCCGAGTTGTGACCATCCTTAGTCACCATAGGACGCGGCCACGGATGTTCAAACTGGATGCGGCTTTCAGGATTATGGAAACGCACGGCGGCACTGTCTCCCTGTATTTCGACCGACTTGATACGGAGATTTGCCACACACCACATTTCATGAAGGACCATTTCGGCATATCGGGCCTTCTGTATTTTCTTTACAGCAGCGGCAGGTACCCACAGTATTTCGTTTTGGGGATCGTTGTTGATGATGCGATACATCTTTTCAAAGTCTGCCACATCCCTTGCACGAACAGCCTTTTGTCCATTGATCCACAGTTGCCGGAAATCCAGCGGACGTCCGTTAAACATAGGGACATCGGCTACCCACAACTTTCCTTGCTTCTTCCAGTTTCTGATTTCCACCCCACCATTCAGAATGGCATTTCCATCCGAAGTGATGACTGTAGGTGAAGCTTCCGTCCCGCTGTCCTCGGGACGAATAAAGACGGGTTCGTACAGATGGTAATCACCTGCCTCCATATGAATGGTGATGCCACCTTTTACACTCTCATCATTAAGACGACGAAGTTCCCTTGCCTGACGCAATGCGGCTGTAAGGGTGGCCTTCGGAGAGTCTTTGGTACCCGGATTCCGGTCATTACCTTTCGGAGATACGAACAAATCGGCTGCTGATAGTGTACAAGCTATCAGCAGCGCAGTAGTGGTTATGAATATTTTTTTCATTTGTAAATCATTAGGAGTAAGTGGTTAGTGATTAGTCCGCGCCAAAGGCATCCATACCGTCATTTCAGCCTTTCCGCGATTTCCCCATGCATAATAAGGAATCAGACGGATATTGACCGGTTTGTCGGCCTTTCCTACCTCGCGGTACAATGTATCTTTCCACGATACCTCATCAACCAGACGGGCAGTACCATCCAACGCGACAATCGGACTGCCTTCAATGATTATTTTTTTCGGGGTCAACCGGATATCGGCAGGTATCAGCACATTATCTATCTTATGTCCGCCTTCTATATCCATACTTTCCAAACAATATACCAACGGGCCACGTTTTACCACTACCTGGTTACGGATTTCTTCGGCCAACGGATTTGCTTCCAGCAATTTTACAGGCATATCCATCACCCATTCCACACAGTCCCCTTTCTTCCAGATGCGGTTTACCTCAGCGTATGTATTCGCTTTCCAAGTTCCTTGCACCGGTTCACCATTTACCTTCAAAGTTGCTTTCTCGCACCAGTCCGGAACACGGAGGAACAAAGAGAATGCTTTCTTTTTTGATGGTTTCGGAGCTTCGGTAACAGTCAGCTTCACAGCACCTTCCCACGGATACTCCGTTTCTTGCATCAGCCCGATCTTTCCCACTTCCTTCAAAGCTGTCGTCAGTGTATTCGCTCCATATAAATTGCAATATACCGCATTCGGAGTCACCGTATAAGCATAGTTCTGGGCTTGACAAACGGTGCGCAGCGTATTAGGCGGACAACAGAAGCAACTGATATACTCGGTACGTTCTTTAGGCCAGCGAAGTGTGTATGGCAAATCCGCACTGATGCGCAACGGGTTGGTATAGAAATATTTCTTTCCATCCAGACTGACACCACTCAACACACTGTTATAGAGGGCAGTTTCCACAATATCCGCATATTTGGCATCGCCCGTCACTTCCAGCATACGCCAGTTGAAAAGCATATTGCCGATATTGGCGCAGGTCTCGTTATGCGCCGTACTATTAGGCAACTGATAAGGACGGCCATAGCTTTGGTGTACTTTCTGAATACTGTCCGGTTCATAGCAGGTACCATCCGGCGAAGTACCGTCATACAGCGCACCGCACGCTCCTGTAACATACATCTTGCGGGTCACAATGTCTTTCCAGATGCTGGTCAGGTTTTTCATCAGTTGGTCTTCTCCTGTTTCGGCATACACATCGGTCACACCGGCATACAGGTAATTGGAACGCACGGCATGTCCCATCGCATTGTATTGCTGACGGAACGGAATACGGTCCTGATTATCATCGGTGCCATTTTCCACCATTCCACGGATATCAATCAGATTCTTGGAAAGTTCCAGATAACGGGGATTCCCTGTAGCACGGTACATTTCCACCACGCCCATATAATGGGAGGGACAAATAGCATTTCTTGCCAGTTCCGCAGAAGCGGTTTCATAGAAATGACAGAGGAAGTCTGTCGCTTTTACGGCAGCATCGAATAAAGTAGTCTTTCCGGTGGCACGGCGATGAATAATACCTGCCATCATCAGATGTCCCAAATTGTAGGTTTCAAAATTCAGACGATTGGCAAATGCACCTTTCTCGTCCTCACCGCCTACTTTGGTACCAATTACCGTCTGTTGCTGTTTTTCCGAATGAGTGTCAATCCCCTTATTCTTTTCCTCAATGATGACAGGGGTATGGATGTAACCGTCCGCACGCTGGGCTTTCACCACATGTTCAATGAAGTGGTCCATCAGTTTATCCAATTCGGGATCTTTCGTGACGGCATACACGGAAGCCACTCCCTCCATCCATTTATACATATCACCATCATGAAAGGGAGGTCCCCAATGTTCGCCTTCGCAAACACCGGCAGCTATTTCAAAGTTACGGAAACCATGCGAAACATCGGGATTGTTCCATGTATCCCACATACTTTGCAAGGAGGTATGGCTATATACATTGAAACGGTCGCCCCAAAAGCCATCTGTCCAATGCACAGCACCTAATTCCGTATTGGCCATCTTGGCAAAACGACTTTGGCTCATATCCGTCAGCCCGCCCGATTGGGCAAATGCTCCCGTAGTTACTCCGGAAGCCAGTAAAAGTAGTAGTCTAATGCTCTTCATAATAATCTGTCACTTATTCTTTTCTTTATAAAGAGAGGACGATAATAAGAAACGTTTGTACTCTATTTATAATTATTTCATATTCTGTATCTTTAGAAAGAGCTTTCATTGGCAGATAATGAAAGTCTGTTTTCAAAAAACGGGTTTCTGATTTTTATTTCAGACACCCGTTTTTTTCAAGTTCTCCAATACTTTCTATCAAAGAACTCCTTTATCCACAATCGTATTATTTCAGTTTGCTCAAATCCAACTCTTTATAAGCCACACGCTGACGGCGCCAGGTATATACGGCATGGAGTTTGCCATCCTTGCCCTGAATGATGGACGGATAAGAATATTGGCTGATAGGGCTGTCTTCCAATGTCATTACATTCTTCCAGTGAATACCATCATCCGAAACCGCCACACACAACGGTGTACGCGGCCCTTTCGGAGTGCCCGGCAATGTACTGAAATCATTATAAATCAATACGTGACGACCATCTTTCATTGTTACGGCATCCGTACCCGAATTATTATTGGGAACATCAAGCAAGGTAACTTTACTCCATGTTTCACCGTTGTCACTGCTCCATGAAGTAGCAATCTGTGCGTTACGTGTACGGCAAAGCACCTGCAAACGCCCATCCTTATGACGCAAAATGCTGGGCTGGATAGCATAAATAGGCTTCTCGCCTTCTCCTTTTATGGCTTCACCGCCTTCCTGATCGTCTACATTGGCTGCATTTGCCTTACGCAAAGCAGTAGGCACACTCATTTCCGCCTCTACAGGACCTACCATCTTCCAAGTCTTTCCTTTATCATCCGAAATTTCAAAATGGATACGCCATCCTCCATCACCTTCTGTACTGGAAGGACAAATAATACGGTCATCCACATACTCCGGCTTATTTTTAATAGGACCTAAGAAACCTTTTGGCAACGGTTCACGTTGGCTCCAAGTTTTTCCACCATCTTTAGAACGTACCAGCCAACCACTCCAATCGGCTACTTTCAATCCTATTTTATAGAACAGGATTAAATCTCCGCCGGGTATTTGGAAAAGCACAGGATTCCAACAAGCCTTGCGGCGTGCCCGGGACTTATCCCCTTTAAACGTAGAAGCCACGGGGCCGGCATCCGCCGGAGTGGATTCTGCTGTAATGCCCGCCAAAACAGCTTGCGGATCATCCAGACTAAACACCCCGTCGGCAGCCAGATAAGGTGCGCTCCATTCCGTCGCACCCTTCGGCTTGCGACATACCCAGATACAACAATCCGGATTACGCTCTTTAGTACCTCCAAAGAAAGAAGCTACCAGGTCTCCGTTCTTCAATTCCACAATAGTAGCGCCATGACATTCGGGAAAAGAAGCTTGCTCGTATAAAAACTGATCTTCCACGATACCTGCACGGTTTTTACCTAAAGATGGATCCATACTAACCGAAAAATGATAGTTTCCCGAAGGAACACTCCATACGGTAGAGTTGCCTTCCCGACGTACAAAGGTAACGTCCTTATCCTTTACCGCCTTCTCGTCCAAGGTAGGAAGATAAACCAATGCAGTAGTATTACAAGGAATCGTGATATCCCATTCCAGATGCGTAAGAGTTTTCTTCCAATTACTAATCATCTTACCATATAAAGTGTTGTGCGAAGCTTTGACATAACTCAACTCTTGGATGGAAAAATCCGGTTTAAAGATGATTTGTTTGTAAGCGGGCTGTGCCGGATTAAATCCGGCTAAATCACGGAAATACCAAGTCAATAGATCACCCAATATCATCACATGGTTACAACTGTTCATCCAACGATTGGCGGTATCACCGTTCCACAATTCCCAAATGGCAGTAGCTCCCTTTTCTATCATATAGCCATAACTGGGATAAGTTTTGTTGCTTGCCAACAAGAAAGCAACATCGCCACGCCCCATACGGGTAAGCTCACGCATCATCCAATTCATACCTATCACCCCACTGCTGATGTGACCTTTATTCCGGGTAATAATGCCTGTTATTACATTTTTTTCCACTTCTTCCCTATAGGCTTCAGGCACCATATCGAAAGCCAGTGGCAGGATATTAGCCGTCACTGTATTGTTACCATAGAATATGCTGTCGGGATAAAGAACATGGGGCATTTGTACCGGAGAAGTTCCCTTCTTAACTGTAAGGAAACGGGCATTGAAGCAGTCTTTAATTTTTGCTGCATCCTTCTCGAATTCCTTCGCCTCATCTTCCAAACCTTGCAAACGGGCGAACTTGGCCAGCATTTGCGATACCTTATAATAGTAGGCTGTAGCAATCAGCGCTCCATCCGTCTTGCGGGCAGGGTCCTGACTGTGAATCAATTCCGGTGATTCGGGAGGCATACACCAGTCACCGTATTTATCGGCGTTAATCACTCCATCCTCTGTAGTGAACTCACTGCGTATATGGTGCATCCATTTCTTGATAGCGGCATAATTTTTACGAATAGGTTCGATATTGCCGAACTGTTCATAAACCATATCACAGATTACCGGAAATGTGGATGACCACGTCATTTCCGATGTATAATAATTGTAATAAGCCGGACAAATATCAGGAATACAACCGTCTTCACGCTGCGCTTCACGGATGTCATCCGCCCATTTGGCATAGGTGTTTCCATTATTGAACATGAAACTTTCCCCCCACGTTCCCATAGCATGGTCGCCCAGCCAGGGCTGGCGCTCGTCACGCTGGGGACAATCCAAAGGCACTCCTTTATAATTACTGGAAATCCCCCACCAGGCATTCCGATAAACCCGATTCATGATATCATTGGAACATTCGAAAGTACCGTTATCTTCCAAGTCATCATATACTACTTCAGCAACCAAATCTTCCGCTTTCAGATTTTTATAACCTGTCACTTCTACATATTGGAATCCATGATAAGAAAAACGAGAACTCCAGGAAGTGTTGTTTTCTTTACCGTTGCAGATATAATAATCCGTACTCTGGCTATGGCGGAGATTTTCCACATCCAGTTCCGTACCGTCATTCTTTACCCGTTCGGCATAACGTATGCAAATCGTATCTCCCGCAGCGGCTTTCGCTATGTTAATACGCACCCATCCTGCCATATTCTGACCGAAATCAATCATATAACGGTTACCATATTGCTTGAAGACAGCCGGCTTCAGCGTTTTCATCACTTTCATGTTGGGAGCGGTATTGCCACGAAGTGTACCGTACGGCAATGAAACACGTTGCGCTTTCAGCCATTTGGAATCATCATAACCGGGCTGTGTCCAGTTTCCCAATTCCATACGGGCATCGTAAATTTCACCATCGTATTCATTATTGCTACGTATAGGCCCTTGAGCCGTCAAACGCCATTTCTCATCACTGTTGATGCGCTGTATACTGCCGTCGGTATATTCTATAATCAGATTCAAACGTAACTTGGGGTAACCAAAAGTAGGAATCTTATAAGGTTTGTAATTTTGACGCATAGTGTAGAAACGTCCGTTGCCCAGGGTCACTCCGATGGCATTGTCGGCATTTCCTCCGGCAACCTGTTTAGTGACATCAAAAGAATTGTAAAGCACAGTACGACGATAATCACTTGGAGCCGGCGCCAATACCTGATCACCTATCCGCTGACCGTTAATGAACAGTTCGTACATTCCCAAACCACACAAATGAAGGGTAGCATACTTTATCTCCTTGGCTTGCGTTTTAAATTCCGTGCGTAAATAACGAGAGCTCAAACGGCTGTGTGAATCTTCCCGATCCCATGCAAACGCAGCGTCCCAACCTATCCATCGTCCTCCCCAATGAATCTCACCTAAAGGTCCCATCCCCCATCGGGCAGGCTCGCTCCATTCTGTCTCACCTCGATTGGTATAGCTTCTCACTTTCCAGTAAACACGCTGATTGCTTTTCAAACGCTTCCCTTGATAAGGAATCCATACGGACGCATCGGATTCCACTTTTCCGGAATCCCACAAATCCCCTTTATCCTGTGCTAAAAGTTCAGGAGAAGAGGCAACCAAAATCCGGTAGGCGGTCTGCATCACATTTCTTTGAGAAGATTCCAGCCGCCAGCTCATACGAGGGACAGCAGTATCCAGCCCCATGGGATCTACCATCTGCTCGGTACGCAGGCCGGTAACCGAAACATCCGCTGCTTTCAACCACAACGGAAGTGCCAAAAGAATGATTAATAATACTTGTTTTTTCATGATATGCATATTTCTTACTTATTCCATTTCTGTATGGCATCCGGCAAGGCTGTCCAAGCTTTCTGCACATAATCCTTTGCAGAATCCACAACAATCAGAACCTGATCATTACCGCTCAGATAACCGCTATCATGCTGGAAAGAAGTGACTTTACTGTCAAACTCACCGATATATTCCAACTTACCGTCCTTTGCGCTATACCACCATGCATTCTTTTTCGCACCGCTGATTTTGCTCAAATCGATCTGCATAGGACGTCCTGAGTAATTGTAAACCAACAAATAGTCATTTCCACGGGTAGCGATGGCACGGTCATAGCGTTCGCCGTTAGTTCCCGCAATAACACTCTGATCGGGCACACGTTCAAAGAAAGGAAAAGTCAACATCAAGTTCTTCAGATATTTCATCTGATTGAAGCCGGGATCTTCCAAAGCATCCCACCATGCTTTCTTGCGTCCGTCGGCACCAAAAGAGGCTCCATATCCCGGACGGATAAATTGCATGATATCATTATGACCGTATGAGTGCCCGAATGATCCGGCGAATACCGACCAATAGGCATAACGACGCACATCGTGCTGATTCCAACGGGTTTCATTGGGATCATGCAGTCCCTGTGGAATGTCTTCATAAATAGGTTCATCATCAATTACCGGTTTCAACGGAGTCTTTGCCTGACTGGCTTCCACAAAACGCCAGTTATCTTCTTCCGTATTCTCTTCGATAGGATAGTCACCATCACCATTACGCTGCCCGTAACGACGGTGTCCGCTTTGGAACATATTGAAATCCAGCCATTCGCGGTCATTAAACCAAGTAGCCGACGTGGTACGTCCACGCGGATGGAAAGTCATCAGATGACCTTTGTCTATGCTACGGATACTGTTTGCCAACGCATCCCATACCTCCGTCTTATTATCACCACGGATATCCCCTCCTATCATCCAAATAATATTCGGCTCATCCTTGTAACGTTCCGCAAGAAATTTACCGTATGCCACGGCTTCTTTTTCATTCATCAACCCTTGTTCCACGGGAGTTCCCCAAATACATACCATCCCTATATAGATGCCCCGTGAAGCAGCACTTTTAATAATATAGTCCATGTGGTCCCAATATCCATAAATCCCTTTGCGGTTGATATCCTTGAAATTAAAACCGTCTATCATGGAATACTGACCGTAAATATTCATGGAAGGCACACCGTTCAATACCTGCACCTGCACCATGTTATATCCGGCATCCTTGCACTTATTCAGATAGTAAGAAACCTCGTCACGATTCAAGCGTTGCGGCATCAGCCATCCAGTTTCACCCAACCAGAAGAAAGGTACTCCATTTTCATGCTTCAGGTAGCGTCCCTCCTCGGACACCACCAGTTTGCCATTCTTCCAGGGAATATACGTTTTCGCTTTCTGCGCCGGCAAGGAAGTAGAGTAACATAGCAATAAAGCCAATAAGGAAAGTAATGCGTGTCTGTTCATCATTGTATTTTCAAATTCGTTTATTAATTAATTAACAATCTCTAAACAAGAGCTTTTATCAAAACAACAAGGTGTTAAAAAAAGGTCCTTATGTTTTTTAAAAAAGGCGGTTATCTTTTTTAAAAAGCTCTTGATCTTATGAGAAAAGATGAAGACTTTTTTGACAAATGTCCTCATCTTTCTCAGATTATTCCTACTACTTCATTTTCTCATATTCAATAGCCGCCAAAATAAAGGAACCTACTGACTTCGGATCATTCTCTATTACCGGCTCACCTATATAATAAGCAAAACTTCCATCCCGGTTTCCTTTACCGCCTAATCCGGCAACAGCACAACAGTTGGTAATAGTGTACGAACCATCAGGTTCTTCTTTAATGAATTGTTTGATCAGGCCATTAAAACCACGTTCTGCAGCCATCTTATATTCCGAAGAAATATATCCTTTATTCACTGCTTTACACAAGAAATACACAAAAAGCGATGAAGCAGAAGATTCCAAATAGTTTCCTTTACGGTTATTTTGGTCAGTCACCTGCCACCATACCCCTGTTTCAGGATCTTGATATTTTACAATACCTTCGGCCAACATATTTATGATCGTCATTATACTGTCACGTCCTTCGAACTGCGCCGGCATATAATCCAATACATCCACCACGGCAGCGGCATACCAGCCTATACTGCGGCTCCAGAAATTGGGTGAGCATCCGGTTTCCTTATTTGCCCAATTTTGTGTCTTGCTCTCATCCCAACCATGATAAAACAAACCGGTTTTAGGATCATACGTTTTACGGGCAATCAGCTTTATTTGATTCACAATATCGGCATTGACCGTAGTATCCTTGAATACGTTACCATATTGAGCCAAATAAGGAGAAGCCATGAATATACCATCCAGCCACATTTGATGCGGATATATCAGTTTGTGCCAGAAGCCACCTTCACTGGTACGGGGCTGTTCGGTCAGTTGTTTACGAAGAGTATCCATCGCCACCTTATAACGCCCGTCTCCCGTCTTTTCATAAAAATCGAATAAAATCTTTCCGGCATTGATATTATCAATATTAAAAGAAAGATATTTCATGGTCTTTATCTTACCGTCAGTGTCTATCAGACTGTCTGCATATATTTTTGCATAATTATAATAGGCTGTGTCACCGGTGTGTTTCCATTCCTCCAACATGGATTTCACCACCAGTCCGTGCGTATAGCCCCAACGAGGCTTTTTCGCTTTTTCTATCATCCAAGGCTCAGGGAAACGTTGCATTTCCGACTGAGCCATACGTTCGCTCCATTTGATTTCTTCGGTCTGTTTAGGAGTGGCAGTACATGCACACATTCCACCTACCAGCAACAATGAGCAAATAATGTTTAATCCTGTTCTTTTCATATTTCTTCTTTTTACTATTTTTCATCCTTACAATCAGTGCAAGAATCATCACTTACCTAAGAATATATATTCTTCACCTGCTTTGGTTTCCAGATCATAAAGATAAGTTTTTTTCAACTCAACTTTATTCAATTTCGCTTCTTTATTTATAATCGGTTGCAAGATTTCGGGTATGGCATACAATTTATTCGGATTCTCCCCTTTTGCCGTTCTCAGCCCTTTGCCTGCCAGCGGATTTAAAGAACGCAAACGACAGTTCCCCCCATTACGGGATTTCACCACCAACCGGCTCACTTTACCATTCTTCCAACTCAAATCCAATTCAAAACCTCCACGAGCTATAATCCCGTTCACGCTTCCTTCTTTCCATTGCGCCGGCAATGCGGGAAGTAAATAAATAAAACCATCGTGGCTCTGCATCAGCATTTCTACGATACCCGCTGTACAACCAAAATTACCGTCAATCTGAAAAGGTGGATGGGCGTCAAACAAATTAGGATAAGTTCCTCCTTTTTTCTTCTCGTTACGTACGAGAGTCAACTGATCGGTTATCAGTTTATAAGCATGATCACCATCCAACAGACGAGCCCACAAACATACCTTCCATCCCATACTCCATCCGGTAGACGGATCGCCACGATGGATCAGCGAAGTACGTGCCGCATCAAACAATTCGGGAGTACGGTAAGGAGAAATCTGATTACTGGGGAACAAACCATAAAGGTGTGACACATGACGGTGTACATCCTGCGGATTGTCCCAATCTGTCATCCATTCCTGCAATTGCCCCCAACGTCCTATCTGCATGGGTGCCATTTCCTTTAAACGCTGTTCCAAATGGGTGGCAAATTCAGCATCCGTACCCAATAATCGGGCGGTAGTGATTATCTGATTCCATAAATCGAATATCAGTTGGTTATCCAAAGTACACCCGGCAGCCGTAGTCGCTTTTCCATTACTGCCCGCATGAGTATTCTCCGGAGAATTGCTCGGGCATACCACCAACCAATTATGTAACGGTTCCTTCACCATTATTTCATCAAAAAACTTACCGGCTTCTTTCATGATAGGGTAAGCCGAACGGAGAAACTCCATATCGCCTGTATAAAGATAACGTTCCCACAAATGACGGCACAGCCAAGCTCCACCCGTAGGCCATAATCCCGACGGAGCCTTGTCTATAGCTCCGGTAACACGCCATATATCCGTATTGTGATGCAATACCCAACCATCCGCCCCATACATAATCTTTGCTGACTCACGCCCTGTTTCACTCACTTCACGAATCAGCTGTATCAAAGGCTCGTGCAATTCGCTAAGATTCGTCACTTCGGCCGGCCAATAGTTCATTTCAACATTGATATTACAAGTATATTTACTATCCCAGGAAGGAAATAATTTATCATTCCAAATGCCTTGCAAATTAGCAGGCTGCCCACCCGGCTGTGAAGAACAAATCAACAGATAGCGGCCGAAACGGAAATAAGTAGCTACCAGAAAATCATCCTTCGTTTCCTTGAAATTCTGCACACGCATATCAGTGGTTACCCCTGCATATTTGTCTATACCTAAATCCAAAGAGACACGGTCCATATATTGCTTGAAAAAATCAACATGTGCCTTACGTGATGTCACATAATCCTTACTTACAGCCCGGCGCAGATAGTTCTTCGCACGCTCCACTTGGTTACCTGTTATATCCTTATAATTAGTAAAGTTGGTAGCAATGGAAATATAAATCACAGCCTCATCCGCCCCTTCTATACTCAAGACTCCGTCACGACAAGCCTGGGTCCCTCCTTGACTACGTGCAGTCATACGTCCCTGAAATTCGACTTTCCCTTTTAGCCCCTCATGCCAAGAAGATACGCCCGAAAGGGTAACCTCCTCCCCTTCCGTCGAGACCATCACATCCTGATGCGGAGTAGTAAGATTGGCATTACAAGTAATCTTTCCGGGTTGGCTGGCAGTAAGACGCACCATAACTACCTGATCAGCAAACGAAGTCAATGTTTCACGCTGATAAGTCACCCCGTCCACCTTATAACGTACAATGGTACGAGCTGAGTCCAGGCTCAGTTCCCTATAGTAATCGGAATAACGTGTATGCCCCGGAAAAGAAATATGCAGATCGCCAAACGATTGATAGGGCATACCACTATTGGTTTTCGCCATTATTTTCTCAGTAGCCAATGTTTGTGCTTCAAGATATTTTCCTTCGAACACCAACTGGCGCACTTTGGGAATATATTCCAACGCATTGGGATTAGCATTATTATTGGGACGTCCTGCCCAAATAGTTTCTTCATTCAACTGGATATGCTCCACACCGGGATTGCCGAATACCATCGCTCCCAACCGCCCGTTACCCAGCGGAAGTGCTTCAGTCCAAACTTGAGCGGGTTCATCATACCACAGTTTATATTCTTGTGCGGCAGCCTGCAAGTAAGAACTTGCCCATAACAGCCCCCCCACTATCCATTTTATTTTCATATTGATCTCTAGCTTTTATTAAAGGGAGACGAAAAATAAAGACGGATGTACTCTGTGGAAAGAAATAAAAAAGTAAATATCATGAAAAAACTTTCCCT
>ERZ773260.1030-NODE-1030-length-38119-cov-5.403767_pt1 | contig 38119 bp, 28 predicted proteins | sample MGYA00511387_ERZ773260 | MGnify/ENA primary metagenome ERZ773260 (study PRJEB29015, sample SAMEA2737745) | human gut metagenome | biome: human gut; feature: human-associated habitat; material: faeces | place: China | collected 2012 ...
GAAATCTCAGGGGATGAAACAGTTAATGGCAGGCGGCGGTGTAGCCCTGATCGGCACAACCCTTGTCCCTCTGCTCTCCGGTCTTTTCGGTTAATCAGAAAAAGGAGGTAATTGCCTTTGGACAGCATACTCCAGCAGATTACAGAGTGGCTGAAAGAAATGCTTGTATCAGCCATTATGGGGAACCTGTCGGGGATGTTTGAGTCCGTCAACAATCAGGTTGGAGAAATCGCAACCTCCGTTGGCAAGACTCCGGCGAGCTTTTCGCCGGAAGTCTTTGCTATGGTACGAAACATCTCCGAATCAGTGATTATCCCAATAGCAGGTCTGATTCTTACTTTTATTGCCTGCTATGAACTGATTCAGATGATCATTGATCACAACAATTTGTCGAACTTTGAAACATGGGTATTTTTCCGTTGGGTGTTTAAAACATTTGTTGCAGTCATGCTCATCACAAACACATTCAATATCACAATGGCAGTTTTTGATGTCGCTCAGCACGTCGTGAATGCCAGTGCGGGAATCATCTCCGGGGATACGGCGATTGATGCGTCTGCATTGGAAGCAATGGAAGATACGCTGATGGCAATGGATCTGGGACCTTTATTGGGACTGTTTTTGCAGTCCTTTATTGTTCAGGTCACAATGGCGGCACTGGCAATCGTCATTTTTATCATCGTTTATGGAAGAATGATAGAAATTTATTTAGCGGTTAGCCTTGCACCAATCCCCTTTTCCACCTTTGGAAACCGGGAACAGAGCAATATCGGGCAGAATTATCTACGCTCTTTGTTTGCCCTTGGTTTTCAGGGCTTCCTGATTATGATCTGTGTTGGCATTTATGCGGTGCTGATTCAATCAGTGGCATTTTCAGATGACATTATCGCTTCCATCTGGGGTGTCATGGGCTATACCGTTCTTCTATGCTTCACATTATTTAAGACAGGAACACTTGCCAAGAGCGTGTTCTCCGCTCATTAAGGAGGTTGGAATGAAAAAATATAAGGTAATTTATGCAGATCCTCCATGGGCATATCGTGCCTGGAGCCAGAAAGGAAAAGGACGTTCTGCTGAAAGTCACTATTCAACCATGAGCCTTGATGATATAAAAGCACTTCCTGTGGGAGAACTTGCGGATAAAGACTGTGCTTTATTCATGTGGATCACATTTCCTCTTTTAAGAGAAGCGTGGAATGTGATTGAATCATGGGGCTTCACCTATAAAAGTGTTGCTTTTGTCTGGGTGAAACAAAATAAAAAAACGCCTTCTCTATTTTGGGGAATGGGTTATTGGACGAGGGCAAATGCAGAATTGTGTATTATCGCCACAAAAGGAAGTCCGAAAAGGCAATCAAAATCTGTTCATCAGGTTATTATGTCTCCTATTGAACAGCACAGTAAAAAGCCGGATATAACCAGAGATCGGATTGTGGAGCTTATGGGAGATGTCCCCCGCATTGAGCTGTTCGCAAGACAGAAAACAGAAGGCTGGGATGTCTGGGGAAATGAAGCCCCTGGCAGCGTGGAACTGCCGGAAATGGAGGTGGTATAGTTGGCAGCATATATTCCGGTTCCCCGTGATCTGACACGGGTAAAAACAAAAGTGTTCTTTAATCTGACAAAAAGACAGCTGATTTGTTTTAGTGCGGCGGCTCTCATTGGGTTGCCGCTGTTCTTTTGGGTAAAAAGCTTTGGGAATGTGAGCCTTGCGTCGCTGACGATGATCTTTGTCATGCTCCCTCTGTTCTTTTTGGCAATGTATGAGAAAGACGGTCAGCCTCTGGAAGTCATTGCAGGACATTTTATCCAGTCAAAATTCATCCGCCCAAAGATTCGCCCTTATCAAACGAATAATTATTATGACGCTCTCCTGCGTCAGTATCAACTTGAGAAGGAGGTAGAAACGATTGTTTTTCCAGAAGAAAAAGCAGACAAGAGAAGTCAGAATGCCTGCCAATCTGAATCGCAGACAGCAGAAAGAAATTAAGGCGGTTGTAGAACGGGCAAAGAAAGATAAAGGTGTGCCGCAGACAGCCCAGCAGTCCATCCCCTTTCAAAGAATGTTTCAGGACGGGATCTGCCGGGTTACGGACAGCTACTACACCAAGACCATTCAGTTTCAGGACATTAACTACCAGTTGGCACAGCAGGAAGATAAAACGGCAATCTTTGAGGAATGGTGCAGTTTCCTGAACTTTTTCGACAGTTCCGTTCACTTTGAGCTGTCCTTTATGAATCTGAGTACCGATGCGGAAAGTTTTGAAAAAAGTATCCGTATTCCATTTCAGAAGGATGCCTTTAATTCTTCCCGTGCCGAATACAGCCAGATTCTGAAAAAGCAGCTCTCCCAGGGCAACAATGGTCTGACAAAGACCAAGTACCTTACCTTTGGGATTGAGGCAGAATCCATGCGGCAGGCAAAACCGAGACTGAACCACATTGAAAATGATTTGCTCAACAACTTCCGCCGCCTGGGCGTAAATGCAGTAACTCTGAACGGTAAGGAGAGGCTTCATCTTATGCACTCCATGTTCCACATGGGCGATCCAGATAAATTTTTCTTTGACTGGAAGTATCTTGTGGAGTCCGGTCTTTCCGTGAAAGATTTTATCGCTCCTACTGCATTTGCGTTTCAGACAAGCAGAATCTTTCAGATGGGAACTATCTTCGGTTCCATGTCCTATCTGCAAATTACAGCTTCGGATCTGAGTGACCGTATGCTTGCAGATTTTCTGGATATGGAGTCTACGCAGATTGTAACCATGCATATTCAGTCCGTGGATCAGACGGCGGCAATTAAGACCATCAAGCACACCATTACAGAGCTTGACCGTTCCAAAATCGAGGAACAGAAAAAAGCAGTCCGTTCCGGATATGATATTGACATCATTCCCAGCGACCTTGCCACTTATGGAAAGGATGCCAAGGCACTTCTAAAGGAATTGCAGAGCCAGAATGAGCGAATGTTTATGCTGACATTTCTTGTGATGAACACCGGTCGCACAGAGCAGGAACTGGAGAATAATGTGTTTCAGGCACAGAGTATTGCACAGAAGCATAACTGCAATCTTCGCAGACTGGATTTTCAACAGGAACAGGGATTGATGAGCAGTCTACCTCTGGCACAGAATCTCATTGAAATCCGCCGTGGAATGACAACAAGTTCTACGGCTATTTTTGTGCCTTTTACCACACAGGAGCTGTTTCAGAGCGGTGAGGAAACGCTGTATTATGGCTTGAATGCTCTTTCCAACAATCTGATTATGGTAGACAGGAAGAAACTGAAAAACCCTAACGGATTGATTCTCGGTACTCCCGGTTCAGGTAAATCTTTTTCAGCAAAGCGTGAAATCACGAATGCGTTTCTTGTAACCGATGATGACATTATTATATGTGATCCCGAAGCCGAGTACGCCGCCCTTGTTCATAAATTTGACGGTCAGGTAATCAAGATCAGTTCTTCAAGCACAAATTATATCAACCCGATGGATATTAACACCAACTACTCTGAGGACGATAATCCGGTGGCTTTGAAGGCGGACTTTATCCTGTCCCTCTGCGAACTGATCATGGGCGGAAAAGACGGTTTGCAGCCCATTGAAAAGACAGTTATTGACCGCTGTGTGCATCAGATTTATCAGCGGTACTTTGATCATCCTATGCCGGAGAATATGCCCATTCTGGAGGATCTGTATAATGCCCTTCTGAAACAGGAGGAAAAGGAAGCCCATCATGTGGCAACGGCTCTGGAAATCTATGTAAAGGGTTCCCTGAAGCTGTTTAACCACAGGACAAATGTGGACATCAATAACCGTCTGGTCTGCTATGACATTAAGGAACTGGGGAATCAGCTGAAAAAAATCGGTATGCTGATTGTTCAGGATCAGGTCTGGGGGCGTGTGACTGCCAACCGCAATGCGGGCAAATCGACCAGATATTATATTGATGAGTTCCATTTATTGCTGAAAGAAGAACAGACTGCCAATTATTCCGTAGAGATTTGGAAGCGGTTCCGTAAATGGGGCGGCTTGCCGACGGGTATTACCCAGAATGTAAAGGATCTGCTCCGTTCGCCCGAAATTGCCAATATCCTTGAAAATTCGGACTTCATTTATATGCTGAACCAGGCAAGCGAGGATCGGACAATTTTGGCAAAGCGTCTGAATATCTCTCCGCACCAGCTGTCTTATGTGACCAATTCCGGTGAGGGCGAAGGACTTCTGTTCTATGGTAATGTGATCCTGCCCTTTATTGACCGGTTCCCGACCGATACGGAACTTTACCGTATTATGACCACGAAATTAAATGAAGTGGTACAGGGAAAGGAGGTCTAACACATGGCAAAGAAACCTACCCGCCTTCATTTTACAGAGGATGAGCTTGTAGATCCCCGGCTTAAGAAAGCCGCCGAACGGGCAGAGAAAGCTGCTGACAGAGCTGAAAAAGCGGTGGAAAAATTATCTTCTCAGAAGAAAACCCATAAGCTTCATCTGGAAACAGATGCTTCCGGCTCACGGAAAGCGAAACTCCGCTTTGAAAAAGCAGTTATTTCAGAAGTTTCGGAACGCCCTTCCAGAGCAAAGCAGCTTATTACCCGGAGTGCCGCAGCGTCTGTTACGGTAAAAGCACATCAGGCAGTATCGGAATATGAAGATGATAATGTGGGGGTGCAGTCTGCACAGGAAATGACAAAGGCGGCGGAAACTACTGTCTATACAGCGGATCATGCAGTATATAGCCGTAAACTGAAAGCTCACGATAAGGCAGACCGGCTGACAGAGAAATCAGACAAAGCCAATGTGAATGCTCTCTATGAAAAATTCAAGAAGGAACATCCGGATGCCAGTTCCAATGTAATTTCCCGTTGGAAGCAAAGGCAGGCGATCAAAAAAGAATATGCTGCCGCCAGAGCCGGTAAAGATACGGCAAAAAATATGGCGGCGGGTGCGAAAGGAACCGGAAAAGCTGCAAAAACAGTAACGGAAAAGGTATCTGCGTTCTGTGCGTCACACTCTAAAGTAATCCTGCTTGTATTAACCGGTGGGCTTCTTTTTATGATTGTATCCAGTATGTTCTCCTCCTGCGGAGCCATGTTCCAGGGAGGTATGCAGACTGTTCTTGGAACCTCTTTTACTGCAAAAGACGAGGACATTATCGGAGCGGACGATGATTATAAAGCTCTGGAAGCTTCCCTGCGGGATGAAATCAATCAGATTGAAAGCACCCACAGCGGGTATGATGAGTACCGGTATGAACTGGACGAAATCAACCATAATCCCTATGAACTGGCGGCATATCTGACTGTAAAATTTGAGGATTATAGCCACTTGGAGGTTCAAAGCACTTTGCAATGGCTGTTTGAACAGCAGTATGAGCTAGCACTGACGGAAGAAGTGGAAATCCGTACCGAAACCACATCCTCCACTGATCCGGAAACTGGAGAAACCACCACAGAGGAATACGAGTATGAGTATTATATTCTTCATGTGAAACTGGTCAACAAAGGTTTGAACCAGGTCATCTTAAATTCTGGATTATCAGAAGATGAAATGGAGCGATACCATGTATTGCTTCAAACCAGAGGAAACCGACCGGAACTTTTCGGAGATGATATTTACGCCACACCGGGCGGCGAATATACCGACTATGATATTCCGGGAGAAGCTCTGACGGACACACGATTTGCCAATATGATCCAGGAAGCGGAAAAATATCTGGGCTATCCTTACGTTTGGGGAGGAAGCAGCCCTTCCACCTCTTTTGACTGCTCCGGTTTTGTATCCTGGGTAATCAACCACTGCGGGAATGGATGGGATGTTGGCAGGCAGACAGCAAACGGACTGATGGGATGCTGTGATATTATTCCACCGGATTCTGCCAGACCGGGGGACCTGATCTTCTTTCAGGGAACTTATGATACTTCCGGTGCATCGCACGTTGGAATTTATGTAGGAAATGGGATGATGATCCACTGTGGAAACCCAATTTCCTATGCGTCCGTTGAAACAAGCTACTGGCAGCAGCACTTTTATTGTTATGGAAGAATCAAATAAGGAGGAATTTCGAGTGGGAACAAAATTAGACAGAATCGGTGCAGATCTGGAAAAGGCACGAAAAAAACAGGCTGAGTGGACAGCGAGGGTAAAAGATTTGGAACGCAGATACCAGGAGGAAGAAAATACAGAGATCCATGACATGGTTCATGCGGCAAATCTGAACCCGAAACAGCTTTCAGAGCTGCTTAAAATGTTTGCTTCGGATATGGTTCCGAAGCCGGAAACAATCCATGCGATGAATGGGGAGGAAGTGCAGAATGAAATTTAAGAGAATCAGTGCGGTATTACTGGCATTTGTCATGTGTCTTGGAACTTTTTCCACTACTGCGTTTGCTTATGTAGACGAAAATGCAGCGGAGGAATCAGCCGTTGAGGAAACAGCTCCCGAACCTGCGGAACCAATGAAGCCACTGACACCCGACGGAAATCTTACGCTGGTCGATGATGAAGGAAAGCCTTCCAGTGTCGGAAAACAGTTCATCACTGTGGTCACAAAAAACGGCAATTATTTTTATATTATCATTGACCGGGATGATAAGGGCGAACAAACGGTGCATTTTCTGAATCAGGTAGACGAAGCTGATCTTCTGAAACTGATGGATGAAAAAGAGGCGGCAGAACACACAAAACCGGAAGAAACACCGGCTCCCGAACCGGAAATTAATGAACCAGCACTAGAAACTGAAAAACCAGTCCCAGAAGAAAAACCGAAAGTAAATGTTCTGCCGGCAGTTTTAGCATTACTTGCTCTGATGGGCGGCGGTGGCTTCTTTGCCTTTAAGAAACTTCAGGAAAAGAAAAAGGAAAAAGAAGCAGCAAAGCCTGATCCAGATGCAGACTATGTGGACGAGGATGAGGACTATGGATATAGCGAGGAGGATGAGGAGGCTCTGGACAGCAGTGAAGACGATATTTCAGTGTAATTAAAATAAGGGGGTAACCATTGGTTGCCCTTACATACTTACTTAGAATTTAAATATCACTACATTCATATTGATTTAATACTATATTTATGATAAAATGTAGTAAAAGGAGGTGGGAAATTGAGTGATTACAGTGTGCAGCAAATTTCTAAGATGTTAAAAACTAATCCAGAGACAGTTCGCAGGTGGATTCGCTCCGGAAAGCTTTCAGCTGTTCAAGATTCCAGAAAAAGTGGTAATCTTGTTTCGGAAGAAGCGTTGAAAAGTTTTATGAAATCAACCCCTAAATATGCTGGTTTGATTACAACACTTTTTGCACCTACAACTTTTGTATTACCTATAGCCTTAGGCGGTTTGATGGGATCTGTCATGGCTGCAATTTATGGGCAGAAAAAATCTTCTATTACGCCAGATTATGTTGAAAAATATTTGAGAAAAGAAATTGAACAGTCAAAGCATTCTGTAGAAACAAAAAAAAATGCAGTAATTCAATTGCAAGCTGAAATAAATGCAGAAGAAAAAAAGATAGAACAATATAAATATGTTCTTGAAAATTTTGATTTAGAAACACTAGTGGATGAAATAAATAAAACTACAGGATAAGGAGAAGAACGTATGGATCTGTTTGGAAAAAAGAAAGACAAAATAATAGCATCTTTATTAAAAGAAAATCGGAGCTTAAGAGAAAGAAATAATCAGTTAGTCAATCTTTGTCACGAAAAAGATTCTTTTTTCAATGAGCTAATTTCTGATGGATTAAGACATAAAAGTTCTCTTGCTGCAAAACATATGGCAGATAGAAAAAAATATCTGCATGGAAAATAGAATGTCCTGATAAAGAAATAAGAAAACCCTTTGGGAGACATATAGATGAAATTTGATTATTTAGATGTTTATTTGATAATTGTGAATGTGATTGGCTTTTTATTGTTTGCAATTAATACGTGGCTTTATTCACATACGGCAGAAAAACAAGTAGATACTGCATTGACTATTACTGCCCTGTTAGGTGGTTCTGTAGGTATCCTATTATCAATCCTCCTATTTGACAGAAAAGCCGAAAAGGGTAATATGATGTCGAGAGTGTTTATTGTTTGTATTTTTGTCATTCAGATTGTAATTTTTTTGGTAATAAAAGGTTATATAGCTGAAAATATAACATTGGCTTTCTGGGAATTTTTTGACAAGCATAAAATATTTTTAGCATATTTGGGGATTATCAATTTTATTACATTTGCGGCATTTGCTATTGATAAATTTGCAGCTATTGAACATCGTTCAAGAATAAGAATTGTAACTTTATTGGGCTTATCCTTTTTAGGAGGTTCATTTGGTGGCTTACTTGCGATGTATCTATTAAGGCATAAGACAAAAAAAGACTATTTTACTATAGGAATTCCACTGATTATTATAATGCAAATTATAGTTCTATTCTACATAATGAATATACCTTGGTAAATTTTTGTATTAAATTTTACATAGCAGTCATGCACTCCAGTGTGTGGCTGCTTATTTTTTTGGAAAGGAGCAGATGCGAATGAAATTAGTATTAGCTGAGAAGCCTTCGGTTGCTCAGAGTATTGCAAAGGTGCTGGGAGCAAATAAGCGAGGGGACGGTTATCTGGAGGGGAACGGATATGTAGTCAGCTGGTGTGTCGGTCATCTGGTAGAACTGGCACAGCCGGAAGCTTATGAAGAAAAATACAGCAAATGGAATTACAATGATCTCCCTATCTTCCCCTCTGACTGGAAGTATGAAGTTTCTTCAGGTACGAAAAAGCAGTTTGGTATTCTGAAAAAGCTGATGAACAGAAATGACATTGAAAGTCTTGTGTGTGCAACAGATGCCGGGCGTGAGGGCGAGCTGATCTTCCGTCTGGTGTATCACAAGGCAGAATGTCATAAGCCTTTTGAGCGGCTTTGGATTTCGTCCATGGAGGATTCCGCTATCCGTGAAGGCTTTGAACATCTCAGGTCTGGAACTGAATATGACGCTTTGTATGAAGCTGCCCTGTGCCGGGAGCGAGCCGACTGGATTGTTGGCATTAACGCTACCCGGCTTTTTTCAACCCTTTATGGACAAACATTGAATGTGGGGCGTGTGATGACTCCTACCCTCTCCATGGCGGTAATGAGGGAAGCGGCGATTGCTGCCTTTAAGCCTGAACCATTCTATACGGTTCAAATCGGATTGGATGGATTCTCTGCGGTAAGTGAACGATTTAAAAATAAAGCCGATACTGAAGCCATCGCTCAGGCGGGAACGGCAGCTGTAGTGACGAAAGCAGAACGCAAGGAAAAAACGGAAAAGCCTCCTGCTCTCTACGATCTGACCAGTTTACAGAGGGATGCCAACCGCTTACTGAGCTATACGGCACAGCAGACCTTGAATTACACCCAAAATCTCTATGAAAAGAAGCTGGTCACTTATCCTCGCACTGACAGCCGGTTTCTTACAGAAGATATGATGCCAGGACTTCCGGCTCTTACAGAACTGGTTTTCCACACATTTTCCGTAAACGATGTGGAAAATCCACCGGTTCATGCCAGACAGGTTGTGGATAACAAAAAAGTGACTGACCATCACGCAATTATTCCCACCAGAGAATTGGAGAAATGTAATTTAACTGAGCTTCCCAAAGGGGAACTTGCAATTTTACAGCTGATTTCCAATCGCCTGTGTGTGGCGGTTGGAGAATTACACCGATATGCAGAGACAGTGATTGAACTGGACTGCGGCGGTACACTCTTTTCTGCTAAAGGGAAAACGGTGTTGCAAGATGGATGGAAAGCTCTTGTAAAAAAAGAGACTTCAGCAAAAACAGAGAAAAAGGAAACGGAACTTCCTGCTCTCTCCGTCGGTGATGTACTGACTATTCAGAAAACTGAGGTAAAGGAAGGAAAAACTTCTCCTTGCAAACATTTCACAGAGGATACGCTTCTTCAGAGCATGGAAACTGCCGGTGCAGATGAAATGCCGGATGACGCAGAACGAAAAGGTCTGGGAACGCCTGCAACCCGTGCTGGTATCATTGAAAAGCTGGTGCGTATCGGCTTTCTGGAACGCAAGGGGGATAAGAAAACCAAGTATTTGATTCCAACTCATAAGGGAACGGCTCTGGTAACAGTTATGCCGGAACAGATCCAGTCTCCGTCCATGACAGCAGACTGGGAAGAAAAGCTCCTTCTCATTGAAAAAGGGGAATATGAAAGCAGCGATTTTATGAATGAGATCCAGTCCTTCATCTCCGGTCTGGTTCAAAACTATGAGGTCATCAAAGAATCGGAAGTTCTGATGTCTAAAGAAAGTAACTCTATTGGGAAATGCCCGATATGCGGAAAACCTGTGGAGGAAAAAGCCAAAGGGTTCTTTTGTTCAGATCGCAGCTGTAAATTTGCCCTCTGGAAGAACAACCGCTATTTTGAGAGTATCGGAAAAATGATGAACAGTGCCACTGCCCAAAAACTGCTTGCTGACGGTAAGGTAAAGCTGAAAAGCTGCAAATCAGCGAGAACCGGCAGCACCTTTGATGCAACCGTTTGTCTTTCTGTATCTGATGATGGAAAAGTACAGTTTCGCATGGAATTTGAAAATGGAGGAAAACGCAAATGATGAACGAATTTAGCCCGGAAGGAAAAGAAATCAGATTTATTGACAGCCGCTATCACGATCTGTTCCGGATTTCCGATGGCGGTTGTGTGCAGATCCACTACCCCAATGAAACCGTCATAAAGCCCTGCAAATTCATTGACGAGTATCATACCCAGGTTGGATACAATGTCTTTCACATCTGTCAGTTTGCAGAAATCATGGAGCGTAACGGTGCTGTTTATATGGCAGAGTCTGAGATTATGGGCGAGGAAGCGGCATGGAGAGTCGGAAAAGATCGAGTCCTTGCTGTCCAGACCTGCGAGGACGGCTATGACTACACGCTGTTTGATGAAAATTACAATGATATAGACGGCGGGCAGATTGATAACCCGGATATGACAATGCTTGAGATCCGAAGGGATATTCTGGAATCTTATAATCTGGAAAATCGGGAGCTTCGTGTCATGGTCTATGATGAAGTAATGGAGCAGGCTTTCAGAAGTGACAGGTTTTCAGATTTTGTAAAGCCTGAAAACTATCTGAAAAATGCAGAGATGGCTATGGAGGACGATTATGGAATGCTGGATGGTGTGATCAATAATGGAAAATCTTCCGTCTTAGAGCAGCTAAAGGAACTGTCTGCTTCTGATAATCCACGAATTCCAGCCAGAAACCATCCGGAAAAGGAGTTGGAATGACCGATTTCACACAAGAGGAACGCAATTTAATGATGCTTTACAGCCTCGGCACAAAAACAGGGCTGTATCAGGCACTTATGCAGATGAAAAGCCAGCTTACCAGAGAAGAAACAGAGCTTTGTTCTTTGACGGATTCTGTTCTTAGTAAATTGTCCGGTATGGATGATAAAACCTTTGAAACGCTGGAGCTTTATCCTGATTTTTAGAAATGGAGGGAAAGAATGAACGCAAAAGAGCGATTCTATTCAGGGGTGGCAAGAGAAACCATTAAAAAAGTCACATCAACCAGGGAAAACTGGACTTCATTCCTGACTACGATGGCGAGAAACTATGAGTTCACTTACCCCGAACAGATTATGATCTACGCACAGCGTCCCAATGCTGCTTTTTGTAAGCCTTATGACGAGTGGAATGATGTAAATTACCGCAGATATGTAAAACGGGGAGCCACCGGAATTGCTCTGTTTGTGATGAACCGTGATAAACCGTATCTTCGATATGTGTTTGATGTGGCTGATACAGGAGTCCGCCATTCTTCTCCAGAACTGAAGTTATGGGAAGTGACTGATGAAAACCGTGGGTATGTTGCGGAACACATGGGGCGAATCTACGGAGTAAAGGCAGGAGGTCTGCTGGAAGCACAGCTTGAAGAAATTGCACAAACGCTTGCAGCGGAATATTGGGAAGATCATAACCGGCAGTTTCTCGACATCATTGCGAACAGTTATCTTGAGGAGTATGATGAACTTAACATCGAAGTGACATTTAAAACGGCGGTTGCAACAAGCGTATCGTATGCGATTTACAGCCGTCTGGCAGAAAATCCGGATGACTACTTTGAACAGGAAGATTTTCTGAAAGTCTTTGATTTTAATTCCAGACAGACCGTAAATGCTCTTGGAACTGCTGTCAACGCTGTCAGTTCAGAGATTTTCAGGGAAATGGAAAAAGCCATCAGTGCATATGAGCAAATTAAGAGTGCGGAAAGGAGCGTATATGATGAACGAAATGACTTACAGACAGGTTGGGAATTACAGAGTTCCGGATCTCAGACTGGAGAACGAGGGGCAACGAACTCTGGGCAAATACGGAAGGATGCGGAGGGCGTATTTGGAGCAGAACAATCCGATGCTTTTAAACGACATGATCCTGACAGAAACGCTGTTTCCCCATTTGTGGGAGATCGAGGATACGGCGAACGCCAGAGTGGAACTGCTGATGAAGCAGTATCTGGAGCAGAGTCCGGCACCGGACAAAGAAACAGATCAGTTGGGCTGGGTAAGGCATATGAACAGTCTGAAAGCACAGGCGGAAGAAATCATGATGACGGAACTTATCAACAGCTAAGTCTGAACCTGTTTCCTTCAGAAAATGAACAAATCAGTTTTATTGATCGAGCAGAGAGCTTCGTGCCCTCTGCTTTTTCTTTTTCTCAGGAAGAAATTGACCACTTTCTTCTGCTTGGCAGTAATACGGACGAAGCCAGAAAAATTGTTGCTCTGGAATATATGAAACAGAAGTCCCTGGATGAAATTGTTCCAACCTTAAAACAGGTTTATCATGGCGGCTATGGTTTGAAAGAAAAAAGTGGGAATATTTCTGCATGGTATGGAGAGGAAGGAATTTTTCTTGCCAGAGGCTCTTCTGCTCTTAATAATTCCATGGTGCAGATTCTTTCATGGAGTGAGGCGGCAGAACGTATCGGAGAACTTCTGGAAAGCGGACAGTATGCAATGAATGTAGAACTGGAAGAAGCTGCCGGATATGAAAGACTGAATGTAGCTCAGTCGATCTGGTATCTCTACCATGATCTTTCGGATGAAGCGAAAGAAATGGGCTTTTTCCCATCCCTTTCAGAAATTCACAGTAATAGTTTTCCAGAAGAAACAACATGGCTGGCAGAACAACTGAGCAAACCAGAATTTTTGTCATCGATGCAAGAGGAATATCGAGAGTTTATAACGGCTCACGATACGGACCGTTCGTTGCTTCGTTTTCACTATCATAAGCTGAATACACTGGAAAAGCGGATCAATGAACTGGACACACCTCTCAGAGAATATCAGTCAGATATGATACAGATGCCACTTGTCTGCCAGTTCATTACAGATGATGAAATCAATGCCGATCTGGCAAAGGGAAGCGGCTTTGCCGGAGGCAAGCGTCGGATCTATGAATACTGGCAGAAACCGCACAGCACACAGGATAAAGCTGATTTCTTAAAACACGAATTTGGCACTGGCGGTCATTCCCATGCCTGCTCCAATGCAACGCACAGCGGACAGGATCATGATGCCAAAGGTGTTCGTTACAGCAAAAGTGGCTGCGACCAGGTGCAGATGTCCTGGCTTCAGGTGGCACAGAGAATCGACGCTCTTATAAAGAAAGGGCGTTATTTTACGCCAGAGGAAGAAGCAGAACGGAAAGCGATTGAGGAAGCCAGGGAAGATATTTCAGAAGAATTTTTAGAGGACGAAACCAGTGAGATTTCTGTATCAGAACCGGAGCATTTCATCGATCACTTTTATGTAGCGGAGGATATTGAAAAGCGAGGTTCGCTGGATATTCAGAAATACAGTTCACTTGAAGAAGCACTGAGAAATTATCTGGAACTTCCTTCTGATAAAAAGAAAGCTTTAGGGGCAATGAATACCACTCCTCTCCCCGGCAGTCTGGATCTGGTTCATTGTGTCGATGGTCAGGACACAATCATTCAGGACTACGCAAAGGTGGACGGCTGGCAGAACCCTGAAATTATGGATGCCCTTGCTCAGATTGAGCAGACCATCGAGAAAAAGAAAATACCGGCAATTTCGGCAGTAAATTTTCATATTACGGATGACCATTTAGGGGAAGGCGGACCGAAGCAGAAATTTGCAAACAATATCGCAGCCATTGAAACCCTGTTCAAGCTGGAACAGGAAGAAAGAAACGCTGCCCCGGCAGAACAGGAAATCCTGTCAAAGTATGTTGGCTGGGGTGGTCTGGCGGATGCCTTTGATCCGGACAAGGAATCTTGGGCAAGTGAATATGCCGTTTTGAAAAACCTGCTGTCTGAGAAAGAATATGTGGCGGCGAGAGCTTCTACATTGAACGCCCATTATACCAGTCCGACTGTGATTCGTGCCATTTATGATGCCGTATCTCAGATGGGCTTTGAGAACGGGAATATTCTGGAACCATCCATGGGAATCGGAAATTTCTTCGGTATGCTTCCGCCGGGGATGCAGAGCAGCCGTCTGTACGGTGTGGAGCTGGATTCGATTACTGGAAGGATTGCACAGAAGCTTTATCCTTATGCGGAAATTACCGTAGCCGGTTTTGAAACAACTGACCGCAGAGATTTTTACGATCTGGCAGTTGGAAATGTACCATTTGGAAATTACAAGGTATCCGATAAACCTTATGATAAGCTGGGGTTTTCGATTCATAACTATTTCTTTGCAAAAGCTCTGGATCAGGTTCGTCCCGGCGGCATCCTTGCCTTTGTGACAAGCCGCTATACGCTGGATTCCAAAAATTCAGACGCAAGGAGGTATCTGGCACAGAGAGCCGAACTGCTTGGGGCAATCCGTCTTCCTAATGATGCCTTTAAGAAAAATGCCGGTGCTGAGGTGGTTTCTGATATTATTTTCCTTCAGAAGCGTGACCATCCCATTGACATTGTTCCCGATTGGGTGCATTTAAACCGCACAGAAGAAGGACACACCATGAACAGCTATTTTGGGGAACATCCGGAAATGGTTCTGGGCGATACGGTTCTGGAAAGCACCCCTTACGGAAAGAACGATATTACAGTAAAACCGCTGGAAGGAGCAGACCTTTCTGAGCTTCTGAAAAAAGCGGTATCCCATATCCGGGGAACCTATCAGGCGGCAGAGCTGCCGGACGCTGAGCTGGCAGGAAAAGAGGCGGAAACCATTCCGGCAACGCCAGATATAAAGAACTTTTCCTATGCAGTCGTAGAGGGAGAAGTTTATTTCCGTGAAAACTCCATTATGCGTCATGTAGAACTGAATGGAAAAGCAAAAGAACGGGTAACCGGCATGGTGGAGCTTCGGGAAATCGTCAATGAACTGATTGAGTATCAGTTAGAGGATTTTCCTGACGAAATGATTTTTCAGAAACAGGCAGAGCTGAACGCTGCTTATGATGATTTTACCGAAAAATACGGTCTGATTAACCACCGTTCCAATGCTCAGGTATTTTCGGATGATTCCTCCTACTATCTTCTGTGCTCGTTGGAAAATGTGGATGAGAATGGGAATCTGAAAAGCAAAGCGGATATGTTCACAAAGCGGACGATTAAGCCGGAACATAAAGTAACGAGTGTAGATACCCCGTCAGAGGCACTTGCAATCTCCATTGGCGAACGTGGCAAGGTAGATCTGCCCTTTATGGCAGAACTGCTTGGAACGCCTGGGGACTATGAAACCATTCAAACAGAGCTTCGTGGCGTTATCTTCAAAGATCCCATGGCTCCTGCCGATGCGGAAGCTGGCTGGCAAACTGCGGACGAATACCTTTCCGGGGATGTGCGGAGCAAACTAAAAGTCGCACAGCTGGCAGCAGCCAGGGATTCTGCTTTTCGTATCAATGAAGAAGCTCTTAAAAAGGCACAGCCCAAAGATCTGGACGCATCAGAAATTGATGTACGTCTTGGAGCAACCTGGGTTGATCCTGCTTATATTCAGAAGTTTATGGAAGAAACCTTTGAAACACCTTATTTTTTGCGGCGTTCCATCGAAGTAAACTTTTCTGAAATGACTTCTGAATGGAGAATCAGCGGAAAAAGTTCCCCAAGTTCCAACGATGTGGCTGCGTATGTAACTTATGGCACGGAACGGGCGAATGCCTACCGGATTCTGGAAGAAACATTAAATCTGAAGGATATTCGCATTTATGACCTTGTGGAAGATCCAGACGGGAAGATAAAGCGTGTTCTGAATAAAAAGGATACTACCCTCGCCCAGCAGAAACAGCAGGCAATCAAGGATGCCTTCCGGGATTGGGTGTGGAAAGATTCCCATCGCCGTGAAGCGTTAGTTACGAGGTACAATGAACTGTTTAATTCTACCAGACCTCGTGAATATGACGGAAGTCATATCCGTTTTGGTGGAATGAACCCAGATATTACCCTCCGGGAACATCAGAGGAACGCTATCGCCCATGTGCTTTATGGTGGAAATACGCTGCTGGCTCACGAAGTCGGTGCCGGAAAGACCTTTGAAATGGCAGCATCTGCAATGGAAAGCAAGCGTCTGGGACTGAGCCAGAAAGCCCTGTTTGTAGTTCCAAACCATCTGACACTGCAATGGGCGAATGAGTTTCTGCACCTGTACCCCAGTGCGAAGCTGCTGGTTGCCACAAAGAAAGATTTTGAAACAGCCAATCGCAAGAAATTCTGTGCCAGAATTGCCACCGGCGATTACGATGCAGTGATTATCGGTCACAGCCAGTTTGAACGTATTCCCCTGTCCGCAGAACGGCAGGAACGACAGCTGCGGGAACAGATTGATGAGATTGAAGGGGCTATCGCAGAATTGAAATACCAGCGTGGAGAGAATTTCACGATTAAGCAGATGGAGAAAACCAGAAAATCTCTGGAAGCCAGACTGGAAAAGCTCCTTGCCGCAGACAAAAAGGATGATGTGATTACCTTTGAACAGCTTGGCGTAGACCGGCTGTTTGTAGATGAGAGCCATGCGTTCAAAAATCTGTTCCTTTATACGAAAATGAGGAATGTGGCAGGACTTTCCACCTCAGAAGCACAGAAATCGTCCGATATGTTTATGAAATGCCGCTATATGGATGAAATTACCGGCGGGCGTGGCGTTATTTTTGCAACAGGAACGCCCGTAAGCAACTCCATGACAGAGCTTTACACGGTTATGCGGTATCTTCAGTATGACACGCTTCAGCAGAAAAAACTTACCCACTTTGATTCCTGGGCCTCCACCTTTGGAGAAACTACCACTGCCATCGAGCTGGCTCCCGAAGGAACCGGATACCGGGCAAGGACGAGATTTGCAAAGTTTTTTAACCTGCCGGAGCTGATGAATATGTTCAAGGAAGCAGCCGACATCAAAACCTCTGACCAGCTGAATCTTCCGGTTCCCGACGCAAAATTTGAAACTGTGGTCGTCCAGCCCTCTGATTTTCAGAAAGATATGGTTGCAGAACTGTCAGAACGGGCGGCGGCAGTCCACTCCGGTATGGTTGATCCTTCAGTCGATAATATGCTGAAGATAACTACGGACGGAAGAAAAATCGGTCTGGATCAGCGTCTGATGAACCCGCTGCTTCCTGATGATCCAAACAGCAAACTCAATGCCTGTGTGGAAAACATTTTCCGTATCTGGCAGGAAGGACAGCCGGACCGGCTGACACAGTTGGTATTCTGTGATTTTTCCACACCGAAAAATGACGGCACATTCAATGTCTATGATGACATCCGGACAAAGCTGCTTGCCTCCGGTGTCCCTTCCGAAGAAGTTGCATTTATTCACAATGCTGATACGGAAGCGAAAAAGAAAGACTTGTTTGCAAAAGTCCGTACCGGACAGGTGCGTGTACTTCTTGGAAGTACCCAGAAAATGGGTGCAGGAACCAATGTCCAAGATAAACTGGTGGCAGTCCATCATCTGGATGTGGGCTGGCGTCCTTCTGATATGACGCAGAGAAACGGGCGTATTATCCGTCAGGGAAATCAGAATAAAGAAGTCCAGGTGTATCAGTATGTGACCGAGGGAACCTTTGACGCATATCTGTATCAGACCTTAGAGAATAAGCAGAAATTCATCAGCCAGATCATGACCAGCAAATCTCCCGTCCGTTCCTGTGATGATGTGGACGAGCAGGCTCTCTCTTATGCAGAGATCAAGGCTCTCTGTGCCGGTAATCCAATGATTAAGGAAAAGATGGATCTGGATATTGAAGTTGCCCGTTTGAAAGTGCTGAAAGCCGATCATCAGAGCCAGCAGTACCGTATGGAGGACAAACTTCTGAAATACTTTCCGGCAGAGATTGAACGGCAGAAAAGTTATATTTCCGGCTTTGAAGCGGACTTGAAAATCATAGAAGCTCATCCGCAGATTCCGGAAGGCTTCTGTGGGATAGAGATTCATGGGACACAGTATGCTGAAAAAACCGATGCCGGCGAGCTGATTCTTGCCGCCTGCAAAGAACTGAAAAGCACAGAGCCGGTTTCTCTGGGCAGTTACCGGGGATTTCAGATGGAGCTTTTCTATGACAGCTTTCGCAGTGAATTTCAGGTCTTTCTGAAAGGCTCTATGAGCCACAGAGTTGCACTCGGAATAGACGCCAGGGGCAACATTACCCGAATGGATAATGCCCTGTCAGGCGTTCCTGAGAAACTGGAACAGGCAAAGGAAACTCTGACAAATCTTTATAACCAGCAGGAAGCAGCAAAATGTGAACTTGGAAAACCATTTCCACAGGAAGCAGAGCTTTCAGCCAAAAGCCAGCGGCTGGCGGAACTTGATGCTGCCTTAAACATGGAGGATCAGCCAGAAGCCGATGAAGAATACCGGAAAGAAGAACGCCCTTCTGTCCTTGCGGAGCTGAAATCGAAGGCGGAACAGATTTCGTCGATGAAGCGTTCTGAATATCGGAGGGAGGTGCTGTAATGGCAAAGCGGGATCAGGATGTGCATTTCCTTGCGTCAAAAGAGGAAGTCGAACGAATCCATCAGAAGATGGATGAAATCGGTATCCGTAGTATGGGAGCTTATCTCAGGAAAATGGCTCTGGACGGGTACTGTATCAATCTGGAATTGCAGGATGTGAAAGCCCTGGTTTCGCTTCTGCGGATCTGTTCCAACAATTTGAATCAATATGCCAAAAGAGCCAACGAAACAGGGAGTATCTATGGGGCTGATATTAAAGATTTGCAGGACCGTCTGGAGGAAATCTGGCTGGAGATGAAGGAAGTTCTTGTGCATTTATCTTCTATTCAGTAATGACCGACGAGTTGTCGGGAATGTAGTGTCGCACAATCATTAATTTAAATGATTGTGCGATGCCCTCCCTCTATATATGGAAAATCCAAAGAGACACCATCATTATTGGGAGTTTTTTCATATTTGGGGATATACTTTAAGAATGTTTCTGTCTTTAAGTTTATTACCTCAATTTTTCTTTGGACATGTATCTATTTTTTCAAATCTATATCTTCTTCCATTTCTCTTATTGTAAACTGGTGTTACTTTGTAACCATAATGGTATAAATTTCCACATATATAATAAGCAATTTCTTCACTGGTTTCTATATCGGGAAGCAAATATTGCTCACGAAACCATTGGTATATAGATTCGACAGATGGCTCCAAAGATGTATTTTGAACATGTTCAATTAGTTCTTCAGAAATTTTTTTAATAAATTCATGAATTTGCTGTCCCCCCAATTTATTTAATATAATTAGGTCGTCATATTCATCACTGAAAATGGTGTTTTCTTTTGTGATAAATTTTTGTGCTTCTGAAGAATTCTGAACATCTTCCTTCCAATATCCTTGTGTAAATGTCATAAAATTTAAAATTAGCTCTATTTTTTCTGCTTTAGTTAAGTTTTGCATATTGAAGGTTCTCCTGTTATTTTATGTAATAAAATGTATGACTACAAAATAAAATGAATGTTTTTCTAGTTCTAAGTATAGCATGGTTTTAGAAAATTAACATTAGTTATTTTATACAGACAAGAGGGCTTTTTGAAAAATGAAAGTTTCAAAATGAACGTAAAGATTGATGTTATATAGAAGTATTTATATTCATGTGATATACTTGTGATAATTCAGAATAAAATAGGAACTTGATTAGTATGTAATATCGGATTGAAGTTGTCTGATGGCAAAATAGTAATTGAAGTGAAAAACATTAAGAGGATTATAATTTTGAAAGGAAAATTTCAAGTTGGAAAATAACATTACGAAAAAAGTGGAAAATGTAGATCTAGTTCAAGAGGCAATATATTTATACTGGCTTGCATATGGAATAGATGCTCTGTATAGCTTTAATCTTAAAAAGTTATTCAAAGAGTTTGCTATAGAAAATGTGTGTACTGATGAAGAAACTGTAGTAAATGAATTAAAAAAATATTATTTGGATTATAAGGAAGAAGCTTCTAAATGTGCATATTCTGAAAGAGATATATTGGAAATCGATAGTTTAATCAGAAAATATTGGGATGAAAAAAAGGAAAATTATTTTTATAGAAGAAATGTATTAGATTTAATAAATGGTTTTGAAAAAAAGAAATTATTTTTAAATGATTTTGAGATACTGCAATATTTAAGAAAATTAGAAATTCAAGAAGAAAAATCATTATTTAATATAAGATGGACTGAAATATTGGAGATGATTCAAGAAACTTTACAGTATGAAGTTATTTTAGAGAGATATTGTTTTTATTACGGTCTAAAATATCAAGATGAAACTAACCTACGCCTATTAAAAAACTTACTTGTACAATATGGTTTTTCTATAAATGATAAAAAATTATATGCAGATTTATGCAAAGTATTCCATAATATAGAAAATCCCGTTTCTATGAAAGAAAAATTGAAAATATCTCGCCGAGTTCAAATTCGAAAAAAAGTTGTTATGAAAAGAGAAAGCATTTTTGTCAACGGATATTTCCGAAGAAGAAATGGGACTCTTGAATATGTGAAAAGTTATGTTAGAAAAAAATAGGAATAGGGGTGAAGTTCATAAAAACGAAAGGAGATGAACAAGGAAATCCCCATTTTTATATATCATGTAACACCATTGAGCATTTTTATAAATAGATGTAAGATATACTTAGAAGAAAGGAGCTGATCCCATGAAGATAATATTGAAAGTTTTAGTACTTCCTATACTGCTGGCTGTGAAAATTCTTTGTATCCTCGGCAATCTGCTTACCAATATTTCCTCTTATGTAATCGGACTGCTTCTGCTGGTTATCGGCGGTTGTGCGATTTACTGTATTGTAAAAGCACTGTGGACTTCCCTAGCAATTCTTGTGGGCATGGGATTGGTTGCATTTCTGGCAATCTTTATGTTAGTATGGGCAGTTGTAAAGCTGGAATCCATAAGCAGTTCACTTGGAACATTTATCAGGTCATAAAAAATTTTGAAGTAGAAGTCACCTTCGGGTGGCTTTTTATTTTTGGGGGAAGGATGTGATGGGAATGGCAGCGACAAGGTTGATTGCTCTCCATGTTAATAAGGGAAAAACGGTTGCACAATGTCTGGCTGACCGCACGGATTATTCGCAAAATGCTGCGAAAACCAATGACGGAGAATTTATCAGCTCTTATGAATGTGATCCGAAAACTGCGGATGAAGAATTTCTTCTCTCCAAAAGACAGTATCAGCATATTACGGGCAGGGATCAGAAAAATAATGTAATTGCATATCAAATCCGGCAATCCTTTAAGCCTGGAGAAATTACGCCGGAGAAAGCGAATCAGGTCGGTTACGAAACCGCAATGCGTTGGACAAAGGGAAATCATGCCTTTATCGTTGCTACTCATATTGATAAAGCCCATATCCACAACCATATTATTTACAACTCTACTTCCCTGGATTGTACCAAAAAATTCAGAGATTTTATTCGCTCAGGACTTGCAGTACAAAAATTGAGCGATATGGTCTGTCTGGAGCATGGCTTGTCCATTATTATACCGAAGCCCTATAAAGAACGGATCAAGCGTACTGTTTTCCCGAAAAAAAGAACTTATCGGGATGAACTGTGTGAAGCGATTGATCTTGTGCTGAAAGAAAAACCAAAAACCTTTGAAAAATTTGTTCAGCTTCTTTCGGACAGAGGATTTGTTTTTAAGGATGGGAAGCAGCCAGCTTTCCGAGGACGGGACCAAAAGCGTTTTGTCCGTCTGCGTTCTCTTGGGGAAGGCTACAGTGAAAAAGAACTGCGGGCTATCATCGCCGGAAAAAGCCTATACAGGACAAAAGGGACTTCCACTAACGCCCCAAGGCAGAAGCAGTTTCATCTTCTCATTGATATTCAATCCAAAATGGCAGAAGGTAAAACAGCAGGCTATGAAAAATGGGCAAAGAAATATAATCGCAAAGAAGCTGCCAGAACGGTTTGCCTTTTGAAAGAAAAAGGCATAAACAGCTATGAAGATCTGGCTGTTTTGACAGATGAGCTGTCCGCCCGTTTTTCTGAACTTACGGATTCCATCAAGAACGCAGAAAAAAGAATGGTGGAGATTAAAGCATTGCAGACGCATATCAACAATTACTATAAAACCAGACAGACTTATGTGGACTACCGCAAGTCTGGTTACAGTAAAAAATTTCTGGAGGAGCACCGTGAAGAAATCTCCCTTCACAAAGCGGCAAAGCAGGCGTTTGACCAGCTGGAGGGAAAAAAGCTTCCATCCCGTCAGTCGCTCCATGAAGAATTTAATCAGTTGATGATTCAGAAAAAACAGGAATATGCGGAGTACCGTCAGGTCAAAAAAGAAATGCAGGATTACCTGACTGCACGGCAGACGGTAGAAACTATTTTGAATATAGACAGAAAAAAGAAGCAGGAAAAAGAAACGATACGGTAAAGAAGCCATGGCTGCCGCCCCCCCCTTTTGTTGGAGTGGCCGCCATGGCTCTTTTTTTGATAAAAAGAAAAGAAACAACACCAGTGCCTGTGACAAGTATTGTTTCTCATTCGTCTTCATCGGGAACGTATTCCATAATGTCCTCAATTCTGCAATCGAGAATTTTACAGAGATTGTTTAAAACGAGTGTTTTCACAATCATATTTTTCCGAAGTCTATGAAGCTGTGCTTTATCTATTCCATAATCTTTGATCAATTTATACTGGCTGATGTCTTTCTCTTTAAGTGTTTTCCATAATCGATCATATTTAATCATCTCTGTACCACCTCTCCTTGTATTTTAAGGTTCATTGATTTATAATAATATGGTGCGTGTGTGCACCCTAATGTAATCAAGGAAATAGAAAGTAAAATAAAAAATGAGCAAGAAATCGAAAATATTAGGATTGGTACTACTACTCTCTCTTGTAATTAGCATTTACGTTTGCAGAGAAAAAGCAGTGAAAGCGAAAGCTGAACCAAAAATGAAAGTGCCAATCGCTGAGGAAATAGGAATCTTTAAAGGGGAAAATATTTCCAGTACTAAAACAGAAAATTGTTTCATATGCAGTGATTCTGAGAATAGCCTGATTTCCTATTATGCCAAGCGAGACTCCATCGGAATCATTCACTGGAACAGTCAATGGATAAGCGATACCGGAGTAAGGGCATACGATGATGACGGAAAAGAATTGTTTGGAAATGAAAGCATGAGCCTGATGGCAAATTCTTTCGGGGAGGGTTATGGTAGTGTTTATATTCAGGAAATGGCGAACCGGGGAATTTCTGAACTGTCAGCATATTTTAGTGATACCGACTGTGTGAACCTTGAAAAACTGTCCGGGCTTCTATGCCAGAACTGTCTGGATAAGGTTGCGGAATTTTACTGTGACCAAAAGGAAAGCGGGAGCAACAGCCATATCGGAACGACTGGTTTTTCTTTGATTGATTTTCAGACAAGAAAACTTTATCCTCTCTCCGATCCTTACCGTGGGTATATGATTCGTGATTATTATATCCAGTATGATTTCCAGAACAATGAGGACGAAAGCTATATCGACCTGACAATTTTCTACGCACCAGAGCGGAAAGAAAATTAAAATCTTTTAGAAAATGATTTGGAAAACGTTCAGAATGAACGAGCAGCCAGTATCGAAGATACTGTTTAAAGGGGATTGGGGACGCTGCCCCAACAAGCAATTTGAGGAAAATGACCATTAGGGAATTTGCGAAAATGAGCAAACCTGTACAGGTTTGCCCTGCTTGCCACTTTGTGAGCGTATGCGAATACGCACTTTATTTTCAGAATTAGTCTTATTATACAGTATTTCGAGATTTTATTTATCAAAAGAAACTAAAATTAAGCGAACGCTCACTTTTTTCTTGAATTCATCTTCGACAATGCTATAATTAACATAATGGGACTTTTTAGATAAAAGTTTTCTTGCGAAAGGATTGGTAACTCCATGGATGTTAGTTATAAAAGACTTTGGAAATTGTTGATTGATAGAGATATGAAGAAAAAGGATTTGGCGGAGAAAGCAAATCTCAGTAATTATACAATCAACAAAATGAATAAGGGCGAAAATGTGAATACAGATACTTTGGTAAAGATATGCAGAGCATTAAATTGCAGGATTGAGGATATCATGGAAGTCGTTCCAGATAAAAAATGATGCTGTAATCATTATAGGACAGCAACTATGCTATCATTTGTATTGTAAAAATTCAGGAGATTAGGTATGGAATTAATTAACAACACAACTAAAACACTGCGAGATGATTTAGCTGTTGAGATAAAACAGGGTAGTAGGCTTTCTGTTGCAGCAGCCTGCTTTTCTATCTATGCTTTCCAGGAATTGAAAAAGGAACTTCAAGGCATTGACGAATTAAGATTCATTTTTACATCACCGACTTTTACAACGGAGAAGGCAAAAAAAGAAAAGAGAGAATTTTATATTCCAAGATTAAACCGAGAACGCAGTTTGTACGGAACAGAGTTTGAGGTAAAGCTTAGAAATGAACTTACACAAAAGGCGATTGCAAAAGAATGTGCTGAATGGATTCGAAAAAAGGTAATTTTCAAATCTAATGTAACCAATGAAAATATGATGGGTTTCATCAACTTGGATGATAAAAACTATATGCCAATTAACGGCTTTACCACGGTTGATCTGGGATGCGAGCGTGGGAACAACGCCTACAACATGGTTCAAAAAACCGAAGCTCCATTCTCAACCGCATATATAGATTTATTCGATAACCTTTGGAATGACACCTCAAAATTGCAGGAGGTTACTGATGAAGTCATTGAGAATATCACAGCTGCCTATAATGAAAATTCTCCCGACTTCATTTATTTCGTGACACTTTATAATATCTTCAGCGAGTTTTTGGAAGATGTTTCTGAAGATTATTTGCCGAATGAGGCTACCGGATTTAAAGAAAGCAAGATATGGTCTATGCTGTATAATTTCCAGAAAGATGCCGTTCTTGCTATTATCAGCAAACTGGAAAAGTTCAATGGATGTATCCTTGCTGACAGCGTTGGTCTTGGTAAAACTTTTACTGCTTTGGCTGTTATCAAATATTACGAAAACAGAAATAAGTCTGTGCTCGTTCTCTGTCCGAAGAAGCTGACAAACAACTGGAATACATATAAAGATAACTATGTGAATAACCCGATTGCATCAGATCGTTTGCGTTACGATGTACTCTATCATACAGACTTGAACCGTAATCATGGCAAGTCCAACGGTCTGGATTTGGACAGATTGAACTGGAGTAATTACGACCTAGTTGTAATTGACGAATCGCATAACTTCCGTAATGGTGGAAAACTATCAGGTGAAGATAACGAAAAAGAAAACCGTTATCTGAAACTTTTGAATAAAGTTATCCGCAAGGGCGTGAAAACAAAGGTTTTGATGCTGTCTGCAACTCCGGTCAATAATCGTTTCAACGACTTGAAGAATCAGCTTGCTCTTGCTTACGAAGGCAATACCGATCTGATTGATGATAAATTGAACACAACAAAAAGTATTGATGATACTTTTAAGAATGCTCAGAGAGCGTTTAACACTTGGAGTAAATGGGACCCAGCAGACAGAACAACAGAGAATCTCTTGCGGATGTTAGATTTCGACTTTTTTGAAGTTTTGGATTCTGTAACCATTGCACGCTCCCGAAAGCATATTCAGAAATATTATGATACTTCTGATATTGGCACCTTCCCTACCAGATTGAAGCCAATATCTTTAAGATCGCCTCTTACCAGCTTGAAGAAGGCCATTAACTACAATGAAATCTATGAGCAGCTGACACAGCTGTCGTTGTCCATTTATACGCCTACTCATTTTATTCTGCCGAGTAAAATGGAGAAGTATGCGGAACTGTACGAAGATAATAAGGTAAATGTCGGTTTTACTCAGGCAAACCGTGAGCAAGGTATCCGTCGTTTGACGGCAATCAATTTGATGAAGCGAATGGAAAGCTCCGTACATTCCTTTAACCTTACACTGAAAAGAATCTACAGTCTGATAGATTCTACCATTCATAGTATTGATACCTATGATAAGACTTCCTCTGTGAGACTTGAACTGACGGATATTTCTGATATTGACGAGTTTGACAGTGAAGATCAAAACGGCGATGAGCTGTTTACCTTTGGTAAAAAAGTCAAAATTGATATTGGAGATATGGATTACAAATCCTGGAGAGACAGCCTTGCAAAGGACCGTGATACTCTTGAACTTCTGACACTGATGGTTGGAGATATTACGCCTGAGTATGACTCCAAACTTCAGGAGCTGTTCCGTGTTATTAAAAACAAGCTGGAGCACCCTATCAATGAGGGCAACAAGAAAATCATTATCTTCACTGCTTTTGCAGATACAGCTCAGTATCTGTTCGACAATGTAAGTAAGTATGTGAAGGAGAGTTTCGGACTGAACACTGCAATGGTATCCGGTTCTGTAGAAGGACGCACCACTGTTCCAAGGCTGAAAAGTGATTTGAATACTGTTTTGACCTGCTTCTCGCCAATATCTAAGGACAAGCATCTGCTTATGCCGGATGATACAACAGAAATTGACTTTTTGATTGCTACTGACTGTATCTCTGAAGGTCAGAACTTGCAGGACTGTGATTATCTCATCAACTATGACATTCACTGGAATCCGGTTCGCATTATTCAGCGATTTGGTCGTATCGACCGTATTGGCAGTAAGAATGCTTTTATTCAGCTTGTGAATTTCTGGCCGGATGTAACTCTTGATGAGTACATCGATCTGAAAGCAAAAGTTGAGACCCGTATGAAGATTGTTGATATGACAGCAACGGGTGACGATAACCTCTTGAGCGATGAAGAAAAAACAGATCTGGAATACCGCAAAGCCCAGCTGAAACGCTTGCAGGAAGAAGTTGTGGATATTGAAGATATGTCTACCGGTATTTCCATTATGGATTTGGGATTAAATGAATTCCGTATGGATTTGCTGGAATATATCAAGAATCACCCTGATATCGACAAGGCTCCGTTTGGACTTCATTCGGTAGCAGCTGCTTCAGAAGAAACACCGGCAGGCGTTATCTATGTTCTGAAGAATCGTTCCAATAGCGTGAATATTGATAATCAGAACCGTCTGCACCCGTTCTATATGGTTTATATCAGCAACGAGGGCGAAGTGATTTGTGATCATCTTTCTCCAAAACAGATGCTGGATAAGATGCGTTTTCTTTGCAAAGGAAAAACAGAACCTATTCCGGAATTGTATCGCCAGTTCAATAAGGAAACTCGTGATGGAAAAAATATGGCTAAGTTCTCCAAACTTCTGGGAGATGCCATTGCCTCTATTATCGAGGTTAAAGAAGAAAGCGATATTGACAGCTTTTTAGGTGGCGGTCAAATGAGTTTTCTTACAAATGATATCAAGGGGTTGGACGACTTTGAATTGATATGTTTCCTAGTTGTCCGATAACATAGAAAGTGAGGTGGAATCATGCTTGGATTGCCAAAGGCTACGGAATTAAGCAAGCAGCTTCCCAAGAATGCTATCTATGCGAAGTTCCAGATGAACACAGCAGAGAAAGCAAAAATAGATGCAGATATTTCAAGAATTACTATAGTCAATGAAGTATCCGCCGACAAAGTACATATTGCTGCCGGTGAACAGGTCAAGTCATTTTTCGTTCTTTTGGTGGCACTGAAAAAGAAAGATTTTGATGACAAGACGATTATCACCATATCAAAGCTGATACCTCAGAATATGCTGTTGGTGCTGGAATGTGGCGATGATGCAAAGCTTGCTACCTATCATACCAAACTAATGCAGACAGAATGGAAACGAAAAGAAGAAATGTCTGTTGAACTAAAGGGGCTGAATCTGGATACTGTTTGGGAAAATATCATCATTCAGATTGGTGGTATCACAATAGATCAAGGAAACACCCTGGACGAACAGATTGCAGTCGATGAACAGCGAATGAAAATTCAAAAGGAGATCGACCGCTTGACTAAGCTGGCTAAAAATGAAAAGCAGCCGAAGAAAAAGTTTGAGCTGGCACAGAAAATCAACGCATTAAAAAAGGAGATATTGCCTTGATAAAATTATTAGATTTTATGAGGAAACATAAAGTATGTATGTTTATACTTTCGATACTTGTATTTGCCGTTCCTCCGATTATTGTGCATTTTCTATTTAAGATGGAATGTAGAATTGTTTGGTTGCAATCGGAATGGTCTGCTGGAGATGTTTTAGCATATATTGCGGGGGTTGAAGCTTTTATAGGCACAGTATCTTTAGGATTTTTAGCATTGTGGCAGAATCATCAAATACAGGAACAACATATAGAAAGTCAAGAACCTCTTTTAAGTATGAGCTTAATTGATGAAGATTCAATACTATATTTGGTTATTGAAAACACTGGTGGTGTAGAAGCAAAAGATATAGATATCAACATTGTAGACATTTGCAACAATGGTGATAATGGGCTTTTTCTTGATGGATTATTTGATACAATATTTGAACTTTATCCAAGGGAAAAGGTTAGAGGAATGATAGCAATTAGTGGTGAAAATATTGCTACTGCGATATGTCCTCAGATTAAATTAGAGGTATCTTATACTCGTCCAGACCTTAACAGAAGGAAAGAATACAAAAGGACAGTTACCTACAGCGGAAATCGGTCACAAAATATAAGCGTAAATAAAAATGCTTGGAAAGAAGATATTGCATCTGACGTGGATAAAATCGCAAGAGCAAATGTAAGAATTGCAAATTATCTTGATGGGCATCAGGTTACAAAATTTGATGAACTAAATATTTTAGCCAATAGATCTCTTAAAAATGACTTAGTCGATGCAATTAAAACAAAACAACAGACTTCAATATGTGATAGAACGCAAACCATAGAGAAAAGCTTACACACAAAATCAAAGGAGAGTAAAGATAATGGATAAACTGAAAATGCACACGCCTAACAGGGCAGATGAGAATTTCAAGAAACTGGCGGCGTTGTTTCCAAATGCTGTGACAGAAACGATAGATGAAAACGGCGAAGTGGTTCGTGCCATTGATAAGGATGTGCTGATGCAGGAGATTTCCTGCACTGTGGTGGACGGCAGTGAGGAGCGCTATCAGTTTACCTGGCCGGACAAGAAGAAATCCGTTCTGCTTGCCAATGCTCCGCTCAACAAGACCCTCCGCCCTTGCAGGGAAGAAAGCGTAAACTTTGATAACACTGAAAACCTCTATATTGAGGGTGATAATCTGGAAGTACTGAAACTTTTGCAGGAAACTTATCTTGGCAAAATCAAGATGATTTATATTGATCCGCCTTATAATACGGGAAATGATTTTGTGTATGAAGATGATTTTGCACAGAGCACAGAAGAATACATGGCGAATAGCGGGCAGTTTGATGAGGAGGGCAACCGTCTTGTCAAGAATCCTGATAGTAATGGTCGTTTCCATACAGATTGGCTGAATATGATTTATCCTCGGCTCAAGATTGCAAAAGACCTTTTATCAGAGGAAGGTATCATCTTTATCAGTATGAGTGATAAAGAATTTACAAATTTGAACAAAATTTGTGGAGAAGTATTTGGAAGTATGAATTTTATCGCAGACTTAATTTGGGCAAACAAAGAAGGTGGTGGGAGTTCTGACAGTAAACTGTTCAGAATTAAACACGAGCACATCTTGTGTTATGCAAAAAATATTGAGCTTGTATCTATTAAGGGTATACCAATTAGTAACGAAGATAGATATAAAGGCTCTGATGAGTATGAAAAAACCAGAGGAAAATATTATCTCCAAAAATTGGGCATGGGCTCAATTCAATATTCAGCTTCGTTGGACTATCCTATAGTAACTCCCGATGGCAGTTTTGTAATGCCAGCAGACAATAATAGTGGTAAAAAGGCTTGTTGGAGATGGTCACAAGAAAAATTCAACAGAAATCAGGAGAGGGGATTTGTTGAAATAAAGAAAGATAGTAAAGGAGTGTGGACAGTTTATACTAAACAATATATGAATTGTGATAATGATGGAAATATTATAACAAGAACACAAAGACCAATGGGTATTATAGATGAATATTCGAGTACACAAGCTTCAAAGTTGCTTGAAAATATACAGTTAGGTGGTTGTTTTAGTTACTCTAAGCCAGTAGACCTACTTAAATATTTGATTGATCGTCAAGAAGATGGGGAAAATATCATTATTGACTTTTTTTCCGGTTCATCTACTACTGCCCACGCTGTTATGCAGTTAAATGCTGAGGACGGCGGAAAACGTAAATTTATCATGGTTCAGTTGCCTGAAGAAACCGACGAAAAGAGTGAAGCTTACAAAGCAGGCTATAAAAATATTTGCGAAATCGGCAAAGAACGCATTCGCCGTGCCGCAAAGAAGATTGCAGAGGAAAATCCCGATGCAAAGTTCGATGGCGGTTTCCGTGTCCTAAAGTGCGATTCTTCCAATATGAAGGATGTCTACTACAGCCCTTCCGACTTTGATATGAACCTGCTGGATATGATGGCAGACAACATCAAAGAGGACAGAACCCCGGAGGATCTGCTGTTTCAGGTGATGCTGGATCTGGGTATCGAACTTTCCAGCAAGATAGAAGAAACTACCATTGCCGGCAAAAAGGTCTTTGATGTAGCCAACGGCTTCCTGATTGCCTGCTTTGACAAGGATGTCAATGACGAGACCATCAAGGCAATCGCTCAGAAGCAACCTTACTACTTTGTGATGCGTGACAGCTCTTTGGCAAGCGACAGTGTTGCTACCAATTTCGAGCAAATTTTTGCAACCTACAGTCCTGACACAGTAAGGAAGGTGCTGTAATGAAATTTAATTTTAAGATACAACAATATCAAACCGATGCTGTTGACGCTGTTGTAAAGGTGTTTCAGGGGCAGGGGTATCATGACAAAATCAGCTACATTCGAGATATTGGCAAGAAGCAGGAAAATCAGCAGATGCGGTTAAATGTTGATATGAATCAGCAATATTCCCTTGATATGGGAGAAGCTCATCCGCTGAATATCTATGATATGGATGATGATACCGGTTACAAAAATGAAGTAATCGAGATGTCTGATGAACAGCTGTTAATCAATATTCAAAAACTTCAAAGCCAGAACAACATCAAGCAGTCCAAAGCACTTGTAAAAGATTTGGGCAGATGCAGCCTTGATATCGAAATGGAGACCGGAACCGGTAAGACCTATGTGTATATCAAGACCATGTTTGAGCTGAACAAGAAATATGGCTGGAGCAAGTTTATTGTGGTTGTGCCGTCTATTGCAATCCGTGAGGGTGTCAAAAAGACTTTTGAAATCACTGCGGATCATTTTATGGAGCATTACGGAAAGAAAGCCCGTTTCTTTGTTTACAACAGCTCTAATTTGAATCAGCTGGATAACTTTTCTTCCAACTCTGGTATCAATGTAATGATTATCAATACGCAGGCATTTGCGTCTTCCCTGAAAGAAGATGGAAAAAGTAAGGAAGCCCGTATTATTTATTCTAAGCGTGATGAATTTGGCTCTCGCCGTCCGATTGATGTTATCAAGGCAAACAGACCGATCATTATTCTTGATGAACCGCAGAAAATGGGTGGAGCTGTTACCCAGAAAGCACTTAAGAATTTTAACCCACTGTTTACCCTGAACTACTCCGCAACCCACGCTGTGCAGCATAACACCGTTTATGTACTGGATGCTCTGGATGCGTTTAATAAGCGTTTGGTTAAGAAAATTGAAGTCAAGGGCTTCGAGGTTAAGAACTTCCGAGGAATAGACAGCTATATGTTTCTGGAACAGATTGTTCTTTCTTCTAAGAAACCGCCAATGGCTCGTATTGAGCTGGAAATAGGCTATAACAAGTCTATTAACCGTGAGACCCGTGTGCTTGGTGTTGGCGATGACCTTTACTATGTATCTCAGGAGATGGAGCAGTACAAGGGATATACAATCTCGGATATTGATCCGTTCCGAGGAACTGTGACTTTTACCAATGGAGAAACAATTCAAACCGGTGAAGTTTCCGGTGATGTGTCCGAGTCGGATATGCGTAGAATTCAGATTCGTGAGACTATTCTTTCTCATTTTGAGAAGGAAGAAAAGCTGTTCAATATGGGAATTAAGTCTCTTTCCCTATTTTTTATTGATGAAGTTGCCAAGTATCGTCAATATGATGCTGATGGTAAGGAAGTGCTTGGAGAATATGGACAGATGTTCGAGCAGGAATATCTGAATGTTCTGAACGAGTACATTACGGTATTTGATACACCATATCAGAAATATCTGAAATCTACTTGCAGTGATGTTTCTGCCGTACACAAGGGATATTTCAGTATTGATAAAAAGACCGGTCACAGCATTGACAGTCAGCTGAAAAGAGGAAGTGAATTTTCGGATGATATCTCTGCCTATGACCTGATTTTGAAGAATAAGGAGCGTTTGCTTTCCTTTGAAGAGCCGACTCGCTTTATCTTCTCTCATTCTGCACTGCGTGAAGGTTGGGATAACCCGAATGTTTTCCAGATTTGTACGCTGAAACATTCTGACAGCCAGACAGCGAAGCGTCAGGAAGTAGGGCGTGGTCTGCGACTTTGTGTAAATCAGCATGGTAATCGTATGGATGCCGAAAGCTGCGGTGACAGTGTTCACGATATCAATATGCTGACGGTTATTGCCAGTGAAAGCTACAAAGGCTTTGTTACTGATCTTCAGAGCGACATTAAGACAGTTCTTTATGACAGACCTACTACAGCAAGTAGTGAATACTTTAATGGTAAATATGTCAAGGTGGATGGAACACCGACACTTATCGACAAAAACGCAGCAGATACCATTGAGTTCTATCTGATCAGCAATGGTTATGTTGATATGAAGCGTAAGGTTACAGATAAGTACCGTACCGATGTTAAGATGGGAACAGTTGCTCCGCTGCCGGAAGAAATCCAGCCAATGGCAGAAGGTATTCATACCTTGATTCAGTCTGTTTACGATGATAGTGTTCTTAAGGATATGTTTACCGATGGTCACGAAACAAAGGTGAAAGACAATCCGCTGAATGATAACTTTGCGAAAGCTGAATTTCAGGCATTGTGGAAGCAAATCAATCATAAGTACGCTTATACCGTTGAGTTTGACAGCGATGAGCTGATTCGTAAGTCTATTGACCACATCAACGAAAAATTATTTGTTTCTGAATTACAGTACACCACAACGATTGGTCGTCAAAAGGCAGAGATGAATGAACATGAAGTTGGTCATGGTGCATCGTTCACTGGCGAAAAGACAAGGACTCAGACTTTGAAACACGCACAGACCAGTCAAATTAAGTATGATCTTATCGGTAAGATTGCAGAGGGTACTGTCCTAACCCGTAAAACAGCAGCAGCTATTTTGAAAGGCTTACGAGCAGATAAACTCTATATGTTTAAGAATAATCCAGAGGAGTTTATCTCCAAGGTAATTAAGCTTATTAAAGAGCAGAAAGCTACAATGATTGTTGAACATATTTCTTACAATCAGATAGAGGGTGAATATGACAGCTCTATCTTTACAGCAGAAAAGAGTGCCCTGACCTTTGATAAGGCATTCCGAGCAAACAAGGCAATTCAGGACTATGTGTTTACAGATGGTTCTGCTGAAAAAAGCATAGAACGTCGTTTTGTAGAAGATTTGGATGCTGCACAAGAGGTTTGTGTTTATGCGAAACTTCCGAAAGGATTTCATATTCCTACGCCGGTAGGTAATTATTCTCCTGACTGGGCGATTGCATTCTATGAGGGGACTGTAAAGCACATTTTCTTTGTTGCTGAAACAAAGGGTACTATGGATAGCTTAAATCTCAGACCGATTGAGCAGGCAAAAATTTCTTGTGCTAAAATGCTGTTCAATGAAATGTCTACAAGCAAAGTGAAATACCACGATGTGGACAGTTATCAGAGTTTGCTGAATGTGATGAAGTCGTTGTAGCTTATAAATGTCTTTTGGGCGGTATGGTTGCATTTACATGAAAATTTAAGCTTTTGTGCGTGACTTACTCTAGGAAGTATTGAAATGGGAATTTATTGGATGCGATATAAAATACAAAGAAAGGATTTGCCATATCATGAACTTAATTGGAAAGAGGGTAAAACATAATAAATTTGGAGAAGGAACTATTACGCAGCAGGATGCTTCCTATGTTACTGTTAAGTTTATGATGGAGGCTACTCCTAAGAGTTTCCAATACCCATCCTGTTTCAAAAATTTTCTGAAACTGTTGGACGCTGAGGCTGCCGCACAGACGAATGAAGTAGTGAAGCAACATGAGGAAGATGAACGAAAGCAAAAGCAAAAAGCTGCTGAAGAAGCAGAAGCTCGATATTTTGCGAAGAGGATGCAGGAAAATAGTTCTAAGTCTAGTAAGACGGTAGAACTGCATACTTTTACATCGGTTACAGCATTTTGCGACGAGTATAAAAAAGCGGTTACTTCTGAAATTGTTTATCTGAAAACGACTGGTGGTAAACGACAGCATATTTTTGATGGTAAACGTGTTGAGGTTAAGAATGGGCGATATATATATACCTTTGAAGCAGACGATGAGCTGAATTACCCGGAAGGTACTCAAATTAGTATCTGGGAGGGGGATATAAGTTCTTCAGGGCACGTTGTTGGCTGCGAAGACTTTACCGTCATAATTGCGAGCAGTAAGGACTTTGGTATCGATGTCCCGAATTTGGAATTTTCAGCAGAACCTTGGCGTTTATTGAACTCCTTGAATGATCGTCTGGATGGTATGTTAAATAACCCATCTGAAATAGTTAAGGCACTGATTTGTGATGGTCAGAAGTTGATTGACTATGGAAATCATAAAATCACGACTGGACAGCAGGCAGCTGTCCAGATGTCAAAGGAACAGCCGATCACTTTCGTATGGGGACCACCGGGAACCGGTAAGACTCAAACACTAGCGAAAATAGCCTTGGCTCATATTGAGCGGGGAAATCGTGTGCTGATGCTATCCTACAGTAATGTATCTGTCGATGGTGCAATCATGCGAGTACATAAAATGGAGCCGGGCATGAAGCCTGGAACACTTGTGAGATATGGTTATGCAAGAAATAAAGAGCTGGTTGAACATAAGTATTTGACTTCTTATAATTTGGCGATTCATAATCAGCCTGAATTGCTGAAAGAACGTCAGGAACTGATTGCAGAGCGTAAAAAGCTGCCCAGAACTTCTCGCCGATATGTTGAAATAGGGCGTAGACTTACACAGATTAAAAATGAATTGTCATCGGAAGAAAAAGAAACGGTTAAAAGTGCAAGGTTTGTGGCTACTACTGTTTCTAAAGCTGTTGTTGATAGTGTAGTAAGGGACAGATTGTTTGATGTAGTAATTTTTGACGAGGCAAGTATGGCGTATATTCCGCAGATTGTTTTTGCTGCCAGCCTTGCAAGGAAGCATTTTATCTGCATGGGTGATTTTAGACAGCTTCCTCCTATTGTACAGAGCGACGGAATCTCGCCTTTAAATGCAGATATTTTCCAGTATTGCGGAATTACCGCTGCTGTGGATAGCGGAAGAAATCATAAGTGGCTGTGTATGCTGGATACGCAGTATCGTATGCATCCTCACATTGCAGATTTTGCGAGTCGAACGATGTATGGCGGACTTCTCCATTCCGCAGAAGAAATGGAAAAGAATCGCCACAACATTGTGGAGCAAAAACCGATCTCAGGCTATGCAATGGCATTTGCAGATTTGTCTGGTATGATGTCGGTTTGTACCAAGACTGGTGATAATTCGAGAGTGAATGTGCTAAGTGCTTTAGAGTCTTTTGCGTTAGCCTTAGAAGCTGCCGAAAGCCACGAAGTTGGTATTATTACTCCGTATCATGCACAATCTCGTTTGCTCCATGCAATGGCACGAGATGTTGCTGATGCGAATCCAGAACTGAAGCCGATTGCTTGTGCTACGGTTCATCAGTTTCAAGGCTCAGAAAAAGATGTTATCGTGTACGATGCTGTTGATTGCTATCGTATGCCTTATCCAGGAATGCTGCTTACTTCAACAGGAAACAATTATGCCAATAGACTGTTCAATGTTGCACTCACCAGAGCTAAGGGGAAATTTATAGGCGTGGCGAATGTTGCGTATATGGATAATAAGAACTTATCCAATAGACTTATGTTTGAACGCATGATTGAAGTACAACGAAGAAAACCAAGTTGTTTAATGGGGCAAGAACTTTCACAGAAACGCTCTGTAGTCAATGGAAGTATAATGGAGTTCTTTAATAATGATGAAGGAAATCGTTGTTTCCTTAATAATATAAAGGAAGCTCGACGTGAAATCAGAATAGATATTCCAGATAAACCTGTGGAGAATAAGTTTTCAGGACAGTTGGCAATGACATTACAAGCCGCCAAAGAAAAGGGAATTAAGGTTTATCTCAGAGCAGAAAACAAACAAGGACTTCCTTCAGTGCTGAAACCATTTGCTATTGAAAATCCCTTCGTTGCCAATCCGGTAGTGTTGATTGACAAAAAGATAGTGTGGTTTGGAATGCCAAACTCTGATGCAAAGTTCAAATCGGAGGGCCTCATTCTTCAGACACGATACCGCCCTGTGATTCGTTTCGAGGGAGCACATACAGCAGCCTCTCTTTATGGTTTTATGGAAATGAGTAAAACGGTAGATCAAAGTAAGACTGTCAGTACAGATGATAATGGAAAGGCTATAACTGATACTTTTGCAAGCTATGTACTGGCAAATAAAAAATGCCCTTCTTGTGGGAAACCGATGAAAATGCAAAAAAGCAGGAAGGGAAAGTTTTTCTTGGCTTGTACAGGTTATCCTGCCTGCCATGAGACTGCTCTTGTTGATGTGGAATTAGTTGAACAATATTTCTATCGCAATGGTGGAACTGGTCAACATTGTACTCGATGCAATCGTTCACTGGAAGCCAAGTTAGGACCATATGGTTTATATATTCGAGACCGTTTCAAGTTTTGTGTAAACTGAAAAAACTGATATAAGATATGTCATTAGTTACATTGGGCAGAGCCAATTTTAGAGGTTCTGCCCTTGCTTGTATTATAATGCAGTTTCCAGACATGTCAAGCAGGGCTGGCTGGGCCAGCCCTGAAAGGCCAGAAACAGCTTATAATCCGGATAATCGTTCTTCAAAAAATATTTCCAGCTGCGAATGGATCTGTCCCCAATCCTGTCGGTGTCCAGTCCATTTTTTCGTGATATCCACCATGGCCAGATACAGCATTTTCAGGAGACTCTCATCCGAAGGGAATACCGTCTTAGATTTTGTGACCTTCCGCAGCTGCCGGTTAAATCCCTCGATGGTATTCGTGGTATAGATCAAGCGGCGAACCGCTTCCGGATACTTGAAATACGTTGAAAGATTCGCCCAGTTGTCCTTCCATGATTTTGCGATTTTGGGATATTTCCCGCTCCATTTCTCATCAAAGCCATCCAGTTCAGCCAGTGCGATTTCTTCTGTTGGGGCTGCATATACACGTTTCAGATCAGCCATCAGCGGCTTGAGTTCCTTGTAGGAAACAAACTTTGTCGTATTCCGGATCTGATGGATAATACACTGCTGGATCTCAGTATCCGGGAAAACGGCTTCAATCGCCTGGGGAAAGCCTGTCAGGCCGTCTACGCATGCGATCAGGATATCTTCTACGCCACGGT
>ERZ773260.1036-NODE-1036-length-37959-cov-10.084529_pt1 | contig 37959 bp, 33 predicted proteins | sample MGYA00511387_ERZ773260 | MGnify/ENA primary metagenome ERZ773260 (study PRJEB29015, sample SAMEA2737745) | human gut metagenome | biome: human gut; feature: human-associated habitat; material: faeces | place: China | collected 2012 ...
GGGCTCGAACCTGTGACCCTCTGCTTGTAAGGCAGATGCTCTCCCAGCTGAGCTATGCTCCCGAGCTGGACCGCCGCATCGCTTGATCGTGTCGAGCGCGGCGACGAAATATATAATACACGATTACACGATTTTTGTCAACCTTTTTTTGAAATTTCTTCAAAACGTTTTTGCTTCGCCCCCGTTTCGTTCTTTTTCTTTTGCAGGCAGGGATAGTCGCTTGGCGTTATTCGAGCGGCGAAAACAGCGCCCCCGTCATATCCAGAATATCGTCCATCGGGATTTTCGTCCCGTCCTGCAGGGTCATCAGGCGCTCGTATTCGTCCACCTTCCTGACCCTGCCCGTCACGGTCAGGTATGCGCCTCCGGCCTTTCGCGCGTCCGGCCGGAAGACGAGCAGGGTGATCTCCGGCGCGTCGCCCAGCGCGTCCATCAGCAGCCGAAACTTCATGTTCAGCGCGGTCAGCGCTTCCTCGTCAGGCTCAATCCGCGCGTCGGTCAATCTTCCGGTTTCCCGGATGGCCGCGTCATAGCCGGTGAGGGCGGCGTAGGGCGCGAACTGCGCCGCGCGGTCGGCCATCGGCATCTGCGGCCGCGTTTTGGAAACGTGGTGCGCAAGCCCCATGATCTCGTCGTATTTGCCGTTCGGGTTCATCCCGCGTCCCCCTTTTCTCCGTCAAACCGTTTTTTGCTTTGGCGCGCCGATCGTTTTATGCCTTGTGCCCGCCGATCTGCGCGTTGCGCTCTTTGGCCGTCGCGCCTTCTTCGAGGTTCATCCCCTTGAAAAGCGCATTTTTTCCGTATTTCTTTTTGATGGCAAGCGTGGCGTTTTGAATCCGCCGCTCCCGCGCCAAGGCCTCGTCCTCGGCCTTCTGCTTCTCCGCCTCGGCGGCGTAATCCGTAAAGAAATCGAGCTGAACGGCGTCGTCGCGCTTCTTCGGCGCGTCCGCCTCCCGCAAAACGCGGTTGGCCACGACGTACATGCGGCGGATCAGCAGATTTTTGTCCACAATCCGGTCAAACAGCTCTGTCACCGCGCGCATGATCCGGCGCGTGGAGGAGGTGTAGCCGTCAAGGTTGATCGAGCCGTGCGCCTGCTTGGGCACCTGCCGCCCATAGGGGTCGGTTTCAACCCGGCCGCGATACTTCGCCCGCCGCGCCGGGTCGGTCAGGTTTTCAATGTCATAGCCGACGGTCAGCACCATCTGGTCGGTGACAAGCCCCTTGTCCACCAAATCCAGCACGAGCAAATCCGTCATCTCGCGGATGACGAGCCGCGCCTTCTCCGCCTCGTAAGGGCAATGCAGCACCTGCCCGGAGCTGATGCTGTTCGTGCTCGGCCGATACGCCTTGATCGCCTCGATGGTCGTCGGCTCCCAGCCCCATGCGTGGTCGATGAGCAGCTCCGCGTTTTTTCCGAACAGCCGGTAGAGCAGATCCTCGCTGCGCTCCGAGCAGAGGGCGACGTCGCCCATCGTCACCATCCCGTTCTGCTCCAGCTTTTTGGCGATACCCCGCCCCACGCGCCAAAAATCCGTGATGGGCTGATGCGCCCAGAGCTCTCGGCGGAATTTCATTTCGTCCAGCTCCGCGATGCGGACGCCGTTTTGATCGGCGGGCATGTGCTTGGCCACAATGTCCATCGCCACCTTGCACAGAAACAGGTTTGTGCCGATTCCCGCTGTGGCCGTGATGCCGGTCGTCTCCAGCACGTCGAGGATGATCTTCATGGCGAGGTCGTGCGCCGAAAGCCCGTATGTGCTCAGGTAATCCGTCGCATCCATGAACACCTCGTCGATGGAATAGACCACGATATCCTCCTGCGCGACGTATTTGAGGTAAATCTGATAGATGCGGCTGCTGTACGCCATATAATACGCCATTCGCGGCGGCGCGATGATGAAATCCATCGCCAGAGACGGATTGGCTTGCAGCTCTGAGAAAAAATGCGACGTGCCTTCCAGCTTTCGCCCCGGCGCGCTGCGCTGGCGAAGCGCGTTCGCCTCCCGGACGCGCTGCCTGACCTCAAACAGCCGCCCCCGGCCGGAGAGCCCGCAGCGCTTGAGCGTGGGCGTGATGGCCAGGCAGATGGTCTTGTCCGTCCGGCTCTCGTCCGCCACGACGAGGTTGGTGTCCAGCGGATCGAGGCCGCGCTCCCTGCATTCCACGGAAGCGAAGAAGGATTTCAGATCGATTGCGATATAGGCTCTCTCTTTCATGCCCGTCCCCTCCTTCCCGCGCCTGCGCCGCGCACGTCAAAGCGGCCGGGCAGCGCCCCTTTCCGACGCTCTCCCGGCCGCTATCCTTTGATTTTCCTTTGGCTCCACGCGCGCACCCGCGCACGTCCGAATGGGTTTTATATGCGGAGGATGAAGCCTGATCCGTCAGTCAACGGAATCCTCCGCCCCGATATCGCTTTGCCTTTCGCTGGATTCCTCTTCTGCGAGCGCCATCTTGGCGATCTCTTCTTCGGTCAGCCCAGCCAACGCGCCCTCATACATCGTATCTTGCGCGGCGTCATCGCCCTGCGCCAATTCGGCGGTGGCTTCCGGCTCCTGTTCCAGCGCTGCGGTGGTTTCCGGCGTCGCGGTCACCGTGGGTGCAGGCTTCTGCGCGCTGTTCCCCTGCGAGATAACAATCAAACCGATCACAGCGATCAGCGCGACCACCAGTACGGCGACCACGGCTTTCATACCCGGCTGCATCGGACTCACCCTTTCTTTTCCCGCCCTTCAGGCGGCCTCGTTGTTGCCTGCCAGCGAGTTTTCGCTGTCGTTTACAGGTTTTCCAGTTCGATCAGGCCGCAGCCGCCATCCTTGCGGCGATACACCGTCGCGGCTCTGCCCGTTTCGACATTGTTGAACATGTAGAAGGAATGACCGAGCATGTCCATTTCCAGAATCGCGTCTTCAACGCTCATCGGCTTGGATGCGTACCGCTTCACGCGGACCACCGCGATCTCTTCCTCGTCCGCGTCCGCCGCAGCGTCCGCGACCGGCGGCTTCTTCCTCAGGTCGCGCGCCAGGCGCGTTCTGAGCTTCTTCATCTGCCGCTCCAGAACATCTATACCTTTATCCAGCGCGGGGAGGGAAATCTCCCGCTCCTGGTTTTCCGTGCGAAGTGTGTGACCCATGTAGGGCATGGTCATTTCGACCTTGTAGGTGTTCTTCTGTTCCGTAATGCGAACGCTGATTACCGTATCGCCCTCGGCCTCATCCTTGAAATAGGCGTCCATACGCTGATGGATTCTGCGCTCCATCGTTTCAACGATCCCAGCGGGAACATGCGCATCCTTAATCACAAAACGTGTAATCATGAAATCGGCCTCCTTTGCCTTGGGATTGCCTAAAAATGTTCGCTTGGCCTTTTCGGCTCTTTCTCCTTTCTTCGCTTATAGTATACGGAATTTGTCAGCTTTCTTCAAGCCAAATCGCATATTGATTGTAAGGAATTAACAAACGTTCGTCCTGTTCAGCAGCTTTTCATAAGTCGGCAGCATGTCCTTCTCCCGAACGGATTCGGCCAGCCGGTCAATCGCAATCCAGCCGACGGCGCTGTTCTCGTCCTCCGCCACGCGCAGGGGCAGCGCGTCGTCCGCCTCAAACAGATACGATACGTTCAGGTGCAGGTGGCTGCCGACCGCCTTCCCGCGCTTCACGTGCGCCCAGACCGGCAGAATCTCCAGCGAAGCCGCGCCGTTTCCAATCTGTCTGAGCCGCTCGATGCCCGTCTCCTCCCGCGCCTCGCGCATCGCAACGTGCAGCAGGTCGGTTTCGCCGTCCGCGTGACCGCCTGTCCATGCCCAGCTCTGATAGATCTTGTGGAACGCCATCAGCGTTTTCGTGCGCGCCCGGTTGACGATGACGGAGGAAGCCGTCACGTGCGCGTAGGCGCAGTCCCGCGTCAGAAGCCGCTCGCCTTCCCGGTCAATCAGGGTCAGTATTTCCGCCTTCTCCGCCGCCTCGCGTTCATCCTTCGGGACATAGCCCCTGATCGTCTGCTTCCAGTCCTCGGGAATGTTCGGGTTTTGCATCGTCAAGCCGCCTTTCCTTTGTTGCCTGCTCTCAGCTTACCACAATTTCGCCCGCGATGCAAGTCAGCCGAAGCCCTCGTCTGCCGCGATCAGCTCGCCCTGCGGGGTCATCTCCACGGCAATTCCGTCCTCCTCGTTTCCCGCCTGATAAAACCAGATGCGATAGTCCGCCTGCCTCGTCTGTTCGACATACATCAACTGCATTTCGCACGCCGCGCCGTCCACGGCTTTTTTCGAGCGCTTCCAGCCTTTTCCATGCTTCTTTCCGTATTGCCATGCGTATTCCCGCGCTTTCTTTTCCGCTTCCTCAAAATTCAGTTCATCATCCAGCGGATTGACATGATACACCTCCGCACGCATCGGCTTGCCCAATTCCGCATCGTCTCCAAGCCGCGCAAAACCCGTTACAGGCTCGTTGTCGTACCAGCTCAGCTGCATCCAGCCGTCCGTGCCGATTCCGTTCACTTCCACAATTCCGCTCGGCAGCGTTTGGCGCAGCACCTTCGCGTTTTCGTCCGGCGCGGCGTAAACCGCCTGTTCGCCCGCCTCGGCGGTGTACCATCGAACGACGTGCGCCACGTCGCGCTCCCGCCATACGCCGTAGGTCAAGTCGCGCGCGGGCATCCAGCCCTCCAGCGCCGCCTCGCCTTGACCGATGCGCACCCGGATCCACGCGCGCTGAACCTCCAATACCTCCGCCACCGTGCCGCTGTAATAATGGAACAGCATGTCGCTGCTCTCGTCCGGCTCGGCGTAGAGCGTCACCGTGTCGCTCTCCTCCACCGGCGCGCAGACGGCAACGCCCGTTTGCGGCAGGGTGTTGTAAACCTCCATCACCTCGCCCTTCGCGGACATCTCCACCACCAGCGTATCCATCGACCATTTCCGCCCGTCCATGAGGAGCGGATCATTCATATAGACGTGATAATACGTCTTGCCCGTCAGCGGCTCGTAAAACAAATCGCTGCAATCCCAGCGCATCTCCTCATCCAGCACCCTCGCATCTGTGTAAACCTCGGAAATGTTCCATTCTTCCCGCTTTTGGGGCACCCATTCGCGCAGTTTCCGCATGGCCTCGTCCCGCGTGAGTTCGCCCGCCAGCGGCAGAACCCGCCAGAACGAAGTCCATCGTCCCGGCCGGATCGTCCTCGTCATGGGGATAAAGCCGTTTTCGCCCCAGACCGCCGCCCATTGGCCGTTATAGCCCATGAGCTTCACGCCGCCCGGCGCCGCGAGGGTATCAATCACCCCGGATTGCTCGTCGCAGGCTTCATAAACCGGCGTGTCCTCGTCAAAGCCGGGCATTTCGGCGTATTGCTGCACCTCGCGCATCGCCTCCGCGCCGTATTTCAGCCGCTCCTGCCGAATATAGCCCTCCAGCGATTCGCCCGTCATCCCCATGCGCGCATGCGCCCAGCCGTCCGCAAGGTCGAGCACTTGCAGCGGCGCGCCCTGAAAATAGCGCATCAGCGTTTCGCTCCGCCCGTCCGGCGCTTCATGCAGCACGACCGAGCCGTTTTCCTCCTCCGGCGCGCAGACCGCCGCGCCAATTCGCGGCGTATCGAGGTCGGCAGCCAGCGCCGAGGCCGTCAGCAGCATCAGCGCAAACAGGATTGCGCCCATCATTCTTTTCATCGTGAAATTCCTCCCTTCTACTGATATAGACGAAGCAAACGGGCGAAAATTTCATTTTTTTATGAAAAAACCGGGGCGCACCATGAACGGTTCGTCCCGATTCGTGTTTATATGGATGTATTCAGGTTCAAAGTCCTCCCTTTTTGAGGGACGTTTTCTATCGTCGCCGCCCGTGGCGGATTCAGACGATGGAAAACGCCGAAGGTTGGCGCGCCGTCGGCGCGACGGAAAGCGTTTGTCCTTCAGTTCATCTTCACCGCGTCTTTTTCAAACCGGATGCCGTATTTGAACAGAAAACCGAGCACGAGCGCCGCCGCGCAGACCCACGGCGCGAGCAGCAGGGCGGCCAGCGCATACAGCGCGGGCACATCCGCCACCTTCTCGTTGGGGGATGTGACGATCACCCGCAGCACGGATAGCTGGCGAAAAGCGTTCACCGCATTGTTTTTGATGGTTTCAAAATCCATGCTCATTCCTCCTCAGGCCTTGACCACGCGAACCCGCATGCCGAAAAGCACGACCAGCAGCACCGTCAGCACCGCCAGACGGATGCTCGCGACACCCGCCAGCACAGCCAGCCACATCGGCACTTTGACAAAGGTTCGCCCCGTACCCTCGACAACGAGCCTGCTGCCGAAAATCAGGCTTACGATCTCTTTAATTTTATTCCACATCGTCTTCACCCCATATGCTTACAGGCGGGTAATCATCAGCTTGCCGCTCATGGTATCCATGTGAATCGGCAGGGCGCAGGTGCCGTAGCGGTTCGGGCCGAACTCGTTGACGACCTTCCCGCTCATGCTGCTGATATCGGCCACAAACCCGCGGATGTCGCCGGGAAGCGCCACATGCGCGTTCGCGCTCATGGAGTTGAACTGCATCTTGCGCGTCGGCGCGACGGTGCAGAGCACCTCGACGTCGCCGGAAACGCTGTTGATCTCCCATTCCTCGCTCGCGCCCTCGGCGTGAATCCTGCCGGAAACGACGCTCAGATCCGTCCGGTTCGCGTCGCAGGAGACGAACTGCCTGCCCGAAACGGTGTTGACCACCACGTCGCCCGCGCAGGCGCTGACGGTCGCGCTGCCGGAGATCGTCGTCACGTCGATTTCCTTTGCGCGGATGCCCGCGTCCGGCTCGACGCGCACATCGCCGGAGGTCGTGTTCACCTTCACCTTGTCCACGTCGATGGCGTACAGGCGGATGTCGCCGGAGGTCGTGCCGAGCACGTAGTCGGCGGCATAACCGCGCGGCACGCGCACCGTCACCTTGCCGCCCTCCTTTTGGAAGACGGAGAAGAACGTCTTGAACACATCCGGGTTCGCGCGGCGCACGTTCAGCGTGTGCTCCTCCATCGTCACGGTCGGCTGCTCCACGCCTTCGCGCCCGGCCTCCCATTCGACGAGCACATCCGTGCCGTCCGCCGCCTTTACGGTGACGTCGTCGGAATCGAGGCTCACGTTCACCTCGCGCAGCCCCGCCGCCGGATAGCGGCTGATGACGACCATGCCCGGCGCACCGCTGAGCGGCTCGGCCTGTCTGGCCGCGTTCTCCGCGTCGCGCACCACGTCGTCGATGTCAATCGGCTCGTTGGGGCAGCCCGCGTCCGCCTCCACCTGCGCCGCGTCGGCGTTCAGGCTTTCCTGCATCGCGTCCATCTCGCGCCGGAGCGCGTCAAGCTCGTCGTCCGTTTCGGGTTTTTCTGTCTTTTCGGCCTTTTCCTGCTCGGCCAGTTTGGCGAGCTTCTTTTCCACCTCGTCGGCCTCGGTCTCCAGCGCGTAGGCCTTTGCGCGCAGCGCCCGCGCGCCCTCCTGATCGCCCGCCGCCTGCTTGAGCTCCGCCTCGGCGCGGATGCTTTGGGCGCGTTTGCGCAGCGCCGCCGGAGCCTTGGGCTTTTCCTCGCCGAAATCGACGACGATTTCGCCCTTGTCGCCGGACAGCTTGTCAATCGCCTTGCCCGCCGCCTTCTGCGCGTCGCTCAGCCCCTTGCCGACCGCCTTGCCGATGCCGCCGATCATGCCGCCCGTCAGGTCGTCCACCTGGCGAACCAGCTTCTGCGCCTGCGGCACAATCTGCTTGCCCACGTCGCCCAGCGCGCCGAAGGCCTTGCCCAGCACGTCGCCGATATCCGGCGTTTTTTCGGTTTTGACCTCGAAATCCGGCGCTTCGTCCGCTTCGGCCTTCGCGGCCTTTTCCTCGGTCTTTTCTTCTTTATCTTCTTTGTTTTCTTTGTCCTCGCCCGGTTTTTCGGCGTTCATGTCGTGCAGCAGGCTCTGCACGTCGCCCAGCGACGCGGCCACCTCGGCGAAAGCCTCTTCCTCCGTCTTGCCCGCGCGAACGGAATCCTCGAAGCGCGCCTGCGCGTTGGCCATCATCTCGTCGCGCAGGGCGAGGTTATCCGCCGTCATCTTCATATCGGCAAAAATTTCATCGATCATTCTGCGAATCTGCTTGTTCATCATCTTGATGCGTCCTCCATTCCAAACAGTTCGGATATCACGGCGCGGTATTTGCGCCAGTCCGCCTGATTTTCCGCAAAGAGCGCGCGCCCTTTTTCGGTCAGGTGGTAATAGCGCCTGCGCGCGCCTGCGTTTTCGTTGCCCCAATAGGATTCGATCATCCCGGCCGCCTCGAGCCGCCGGAACGTCGTATACAGGGTCGCCTCTTTCAACTGCAATTCCCCGCGGGTGATCTCCTGCACGTTTTTGCTGATGACATAGCCGTAGCTGTCACCTTCGGCAAGCTGCGCGAGGATGATCGTATCGGTATAGCCGCGAAGGATGTCCGATGAATTGAGCATTTCATCACCTCCGACGAGATACAGTATATCTCAATATACCTCGCCTGTCAATGTATCTCGGCCATTTTTTTCGAAAAATCCATCCGCAGTCAGTCGTCCAATGAAATTTATCGTCATATCGTTGACGGTTTCCGGCATTTCTTCTATAATGAAGCTGACGAATCCCATGTCTGACGCTGCTTGGCATCGTTATGACCGATTGATAAGGAGGTTGACCCATGAAAAAGACCCACACGCTTCTTCTGGCTCTGTTCCTGTGCCTCGCGCTGATTTTCCCCTGCGCGCTGGCGGAGGACGCTTATGTGCCCGGCCAGCGGACACAGGCGCTGATCGACGCCGCGCTGGACGCGGGGCAGGTTGTCGGCGGCGAAACGCGCCTGACCTTCCAGCTTGGCGACGAAATTCTCTCCATGCTGGCGGACGACGAGGAGAGCCAGGCGCAGATTGACGCGCTGATGGAGGTCATCAGCGGCGTCCGCCTTGCGGGCGGCTTCGGCAAACTCGAAGACGGCTATCGCGTGGAGCTGGGCGGCTCGTATACCGCGCCTTCCGGCGACAACGTCTTTGTCACCGCCGCGGCAAACCTGACCCTCGACGGCGTCAGCATCGAGAGCAACCTGATCGAGGGCGAGCGCCTGAGCATCCGCTGGGAAACCCTGCTGCGGCTGTTCGGCCTGACCGACGACGAGGTGAACCAGATCATGGCGCTCCGCGACGTGGATTGGGACAGCGCCATGGAGGAGCTTTCCACCGTCGTCGCGCAGGCCGCCGAGGAAATCGGCAAGCTGGTTGAGCCGTATCTGGCCACGTTCGCCGACTTCCTCGCCTCGCTGGATATTCAGCAGCGCGACAACGTGGCGGCCGAGGGCGATTATCCGGCGGTCGATCACGAGATCTCCGTCACCTGCACCGCCGAGGATCTGGGCCGCCTCTTCCGCACGCTGGCCGATCAGATGGAGCGGGACGACGCGCTTCTGCCCTACATCGAGCGGCTCGTCGCGAACACCACGGTGACCTTCACCAGCGACAGCGGCGAAACGACCCGCACCACGACCACCGCGGAGTTTTTCGACGGTATGCGCGAATTTGCCGACTCGCTCATGCTTGAAGACGCCACGCTCGGCATTCTGGTGGGCTACAACGACGACGGCCTGCCCTTCTACTTCACCGCGGCGCAGACGCTGGACGATGAGACCGTCGCGCTCTATCTCCAGATCAACCCCGGCGAAACGGAAAACGCCACCGTCTTTACCCTGACCACGCTGGAAGCGGACGACGAGGGCGACCTCTCCGACCGTGTGGACGCGGATATGACCCTCGTTCTCGATCCGGCCGATCCCAACGCCTTCTCCGTCGAGCTCAACGTTCAGTCCACCGAGCTCAACCTGTATTACGCCGTGACGGAAACCGCCGTCACCATCGAGGAGAATCTGCCGGGCTACAAGACCACGTTCTCCATGACGATAAGCGAACCGGACGAAACCAGCGGCCTGCGCATCGTCTACAACGGCGAAGGGCTGACCAGCCTGACCGCCACGGGCGGCGAAAAGAGCACGGTCTTCATGACCGCCAATATCTATGACGAAAGCGACGACCCCATCGACATCCTCGTGGAGAGCGGCCATCTCATCGAGCCGGGCGACGGCGCGCTCTCCGGCAGCGTTTACATGAACGAGACCGTCAATGCCGGCGGCCTGCCCGTCACCATCGGCTTTGACACCGCCGTTTCCTCTTGGGCTTACGACGCGGCGGAAACCGCCGCCCTTCAGGAGACCCAGTTCGAGGTCGCGACCGGCGAAGAGCTCGCCGCGCTGCAAAGCCGCGCCTCCGAGCGCCTCCAGCAGAAGCTGATCTCCCTGCTGTCGCTCATCCCGGCGGAGTTTCTGGAGCTGCTCGAGTAATCCTCCCCGGTTTTCCGGGCGCTGATCCAAGGCTAAACCGTTTATATGAACAATGGACGCTTCTCCAAACGCAGAGAAGCGTCCATTTTTTTCTGAATTCTTTCATTGGCCGCGGTCGCCGATTTCTTCCGCCATCACAACGTCCAAAAACGCATCCGCCGCGTCCCGGCCAAAGACATACACCGTCTCTTTTCCCCAGCCGCGGTGCCCCGCCGCCTTCTCCACGGCCAGCAGGCGATTCGGCTCCGCGCCCTCCAGCGCACCTTGCAGCAGGCGGAAGACCGTCTGCCCCTGCGCGTCGGGGCTCGTCACGTTCCACGCGATATACAGCTCCCGCTCCCACACATAATTGACGGCGTAGCGCTGTCCGTCCTTCCTCAACTCCGGCGGGCAGTGATACACATAGCCGCCGTTGTTCATAGAATTCTGCGCGCCGAGTTTGAACCATGCGTCGCAGCAGATTCCCCTGCGCGCGCAGCGCTCGCGAAAATACTTTTTGCCATTCACGATGATCTCTCCCCATGCGCCGCCTCCGGAACAGACCGCCGAGCGACTTTTCTCTTTGGTAAGATCATAGTCCACATTCTGCGCAAAAGTCACGCAAGAAACCTTTTACACGGGCGATAATGGCGCGTTTTTTCCTTCAAAATCAAGTGTTTTTTCGAAAGCATCGTTTGTCTTGTGATATATATTCCGCGATTTGTTTTTGAGCAAACATTCGGGAACGCGCCGCCGTAAAGGCGAGCGCGTCCCCGTCGTTTTATTCCATTTCCTCGTACCGAAGAACGCGGCAGTCGTGCTCGTACTCATCCGCGTACAGCCTGCGCGTCAGGCTCTCGACGTCGCCGCTCTGGTTGTCATACGGATCATACCGCAGGAACCTGCGCGGCGGGTTGAACTCCTGCTGGAACGCGCTGCACGTCGGCATGCGCCACGGTTCGAGGTTGCCGAAATAGAAATTCCAGCGATCCAGATCGCCCGAGCGATAGGCCGAGCCGCCGAACGAGCAATCCGCGAACAGCCATCCGAACGGCGCGACATAGAACCGCGCCCAGTCGTGGTGCCCCGCGCTGTCCGGCTTGGTATACAGGCCGCTCTGCCACTGCGCCGGAACGCCGCACAGGCGGCAGAGCGTCACAAACGTGATGGCCTGCACGCCGCAGTCGCCGCGCAGCCCGCTCAGGAAATATTCCGGAATGTTCGTCACCGTCAGATACGGCGGCATGAAGCGATAGACTGCCTGCGTGGTGATGAAATCGTAAATTTTGCGCGCCTTGAGCAGCGCGTTCGTCTCATCCCCGACGATTTCCTTGGCCAGCGCGCGCAGATACGGCGTAAAGACCACGTGCGGCGGCTGTTCCTCGGTGTCGAACACCGGCTGCTCGGCGTAGACGTCGCGCGCGTGCGGCTGCTGATACGGCGCGTCGATTTCATAGGCGACGTCGGCGCTGACCGTCATGCCCGGCTGATACGGAAGTTCAAAGCAGATCGTGCGCTGCGGCTCGTCCTCCGGCGCGAGGAACGCGACGGGATGCGACGCGCCGAGCAGCGCGGCGGATTTCACCTGCGCGCCGACGATGGGCATCGGCAGGTGGACGCGCAGCGTTTCGCCCGGCGTAAGGCGGTCGCTGCGGATCGTCAGCTGCTCGTGCAGCTCAAAGCGCGCGTGCACGCCGCCGTTGGCTTTCATCTTGGCGATGATCTCGTGAAGCTGGCGGGCGCTTTCCTTCGCGCCGCTTTTCACTTCGGGGTCGGTCGCCCGCGCGGCGTATTCCGCGCGCGTTTTCAGCAGCCCGGACAGCGCGTTATCCTTAAACCGCACCTCGCCGTTCACATAGCGCCAGTCGAGCGTGCCGTCGTCGCGCAGGGTTTCCAGCTCTTCCTCCTCAAAGTCCTTCACATGGCTTTGGAGAATTTCGAGCATCTGCGCCTGCGTATACGGATAGGCGCGCAGAATCTCATACGCCAGCTCCGTCTGCACGCGCAGGCGCGCTTTCAGCGCCTCGGGCACGCGCGGATCGTCGAGCCGCAGGCGGATGACGCGATCCATGCGCGCAAAGTCGCCGGCCTCGTAAAGCCGCTGGATATCCGGCGGCAGCGGATAGCTCAGATAGGAAAGATCAAGAAGCATACAACGACCCTCTTTTCGCGCTCAGCCCAGCAGCTCGCGGACGTAGGCGATGATGTTTTCATCCTTCGCGTGGGCGAAGAACAGCTCGGCAAAGCGCTCGCCCGCAACCGCGCCGCGCACCAGCTCCGGATCAATGCCCTTGAGGCAGGTGATCAGATCCTTGAGCGTATGGGCGCGCACCGCGTCGAGGATCTTCTTGTTGCGCTGCTCCGGCACGACGCGATCCGCCGGGTAGCCGTTGCCGCTGCCAAAACCGAAGAGCTTTTCAAACGTATATTCGAGGTTCAATTCAGCGCCCCAGCCGAAGCCCTTTGCAAACGGCATGGATACCGCGTTGCCGTCGTTGATCTGGGCGAACATGAAGCCGTCGGAGGGATCGACCACGTGGCCGCAGAGCACGCCCGGGAAGCTGTTGAGCGCCAGCATCGCGCCCTCGCCCGTGCCGCAGCCGGTGACGACGTAATCCGCCGCGCCGGAGTTGAGCAGAATCGCGGCGAGAATACCGTTCTGCACATAGGTCAGCTGGCTTTCGCCTTCCTTGCCGTACATGCCGTAGTTATCGACCTGATGCCCCATCGGGGTGACGACCTTCTTGAGCGCGGCCTCGATCGCCGCGTTCTTTGCCGCCTGACTGTTTTCGTTGATCAGCGCAATCCGCATAAATAAAACCTCCTGACAAATGGATATGCTTTCGGGAAAGATTCTTCCGCGATGCATACACAATACCGCCGAGCGGGCGGCTTTGTCAAGAGGAAAAGGGATTTAGTTCAGCACGGAGGCGGGCACGCGGCGCAACACGCCGATGAGCAGCGAACCCACGACCAGACACGCGACGGCCTCGCCCGCGGCGACGGAAAGCATGCACAGCGGCAGCGCAATCGCCGGGGAATAGCAGAAATGCACGACAGCGCCGACGATCACGCCGTTAAACAGCACCGGCATCAGCGCGGCCAGCCAGAATTTTTCGCGCAGGCGGCGCGTGCAGAGCGCGGCCAGCAGCGTGGCCAGCGAGCCGAACACGATATCGAAAATCGTGCAACCGCCGAGGATGTTGGCCAGCAGGCAGCCCACCAGCAGCGCGGGCACGGCCTCCGGCATCAGGATCGGCAGCAGGGTAAACGCCTCGGAGAAGCGAATCTGCACCTCGCCGTAGCTCAGCGGGGCCAGCAGAACGGTCAGCGCGGTATACAGCGCGGCGATGATGGCGCCGCGAGCCAGCGCGCGGGTGTCTTGGGGTTTCAAAGCGCTCATGGATAACGATCTCCTTGTTCATTTTGCTAACCGGCAAAACGACAGGGCAAACGGCGGGCGGCCTAAGGCCGCATGTACTTCCGCCGCATGTATGCATCAGGCGGCAGATCAGCGCACGTGGCCAAACTTTGCAATAAAAAAACGGCCTGAGCCGCTTGGAAGGCGCAACGCGCCTTCGGCCCATAGTTTTGTTTAAGGACTGGATGGTTTCGAACAGTCCGCAAGGGTTGCTCAACGATTATAGCAAAAGGCGCAAAAAAAAGCAACCCTCTTTCTTTCGAAAGAAGGCCGCTTTGGTTGATTTCTTCAGCCGCGCTGCCGCGCGCCCTCAGGGCGGATCAGTCCTCCAGCTTGGTGAAGGTATACGTCTTGCCGTAGGTCTCGACATACACGGTGCGCATCACCTGCTCGGTGCGCGGCTTATCGTTGCTGTCGGTCGGCACGGAGGCGATGACGTCCACGGTATCCAGACCGCCGAGCACCATGCCGAACGCGGCGTAGTTGCCATCCAGATAGTCGCTGTCCGCATGCATGATGAAGAACTGGCTTCCGGCGGAATCGTTCGCGCTGGAGCGCGCCATGCTCAACACGCCGCGCACGTGGCTCAGGTCGTTCTCCACGCCGTTGCTGCTGAACTCGCCGCGGATGGCGTAGCCCGGGCCGCCGGTGCCGTCGCCGTTCGGATCGCCGCCCTGAATCATAAAGCCGGAGATCACGCGGTGGAAGGTCAGGCCGTCATAGAAGCTGCCGTTGGCGAGGGAAACGAAGTTGCCCACGCTCTCCGGCGCTTTCTCCGGGTACAATTCGCCGTAGATCAGCGAGCCGTCGTTCATCGCGATGGTGAAGGTCGGGTTCTTGTCGATCTGCTCGATGCGGGAAACCAGCGCGGCGTTGTCCACGGCCAGCGCCGCATCCTCCGCCATCTCGTCGAGCATATCTGCGCCGACATAGCCCTTGATCTCCGTGCCCGGCACGGCGACGAAGGAATAGGTCTTGCCGTCCGCATCGATGCTGCCCAAAATGTCCACGGACGCGCCGGCCTTCATATCGGCCACAGCGTCGCCGCCCGGCATATCCAGCAGCTTGGTATCCGCGTTCACGGAGGCATAAGCAACGGTCGCCTCGACCGCCTCGCCGACGTAGACGTGATACATCTGGCTCAGATCGCCGACCTGAATGTCCGCTTCATCCAGAATGGTGTCGATAAAGGCGGAATATGCGTCGTTCTTCTTGTTGGTCAGGGTTTCCTCGGTCTCGGTCTCCTTGCGAGCCTCAAAGTCCGCCTCGCCGGATTCCAGATCCTTCGCATAGCGCAGGATGAAGTAGCCGTAGTCGGTCACGATCACGTCCGAAACGTCGCCCACATGCTCAAGCGCCATCGCGCCCGCCGTGAACTCGTCGCCGTAAGTCGTGCTGTTTTCGGCCACCGGATAGCCGCGCAGCATCTGCTCTTCGGTGGAGCTGTCCTCGTTATAGGCCTTCATGCTCTCCTCGAAGTCCGCGCCGCCCGCAATCGCCGCGGCAATCGCCTTCGCCTTGGCATAGCCGGTCAGGGACGCGATATCCGCCGCTTCGCCCGCCGTCGCCTCGGACACGGTCGCTTCGGACACAGTCGCTTCGTCGGCGGTCGCTTCGTCCTCGGTCGCTTCGTCCTCGGTCGCCTCGCCCTCCACGCTGGCCACAAAGATGCACTCCATCAGGCGCACGTTTTCCGGCGTGTAGAGGATTTCGCTTTCGTTCACATAGTCGTTGATGAAGGTATCCACGCTGGCATAGCTTTCCTTCTGCTTGGCCACCTTCTCGTCAAACGCCGCCTTGACCTCGTCCTCGGTCACGGTCACATCCGCCGTCGCCCGCTCATACAGGAAATTGAGCACGTCGTTCAGCTCGGCGCTGTCCATCAGGGTCTCCTCGGTATAACCGGCCTGCGCCATCTGCTCCTCCACGGCGGCGTTCAGCTCGTCGCCGGTGAAGCCGTAAGCGGAGAGGTAGCTTTCCAGATATTCGCGCGTGTTGTCCAGCGCGGTCTTCACCTGCGCGGCCAGCTCGGTCTTCTTTTCCTCGGTCAGCTCATAGCCGTTCTGCGCGGCGTAGTGGCGGACGATGGCGGTGCTCAGCTTGGTCTGCACCGTCTCCTGCGCGACGGAAGCCTGCAATTCCGTGTCATACTCGTCCACGCTGTAGCCGTACTGCGCGTAGTAAGCGACATACTGGCTGAGCATCTGGTCGTATTCATCCTGAATTTCGGATTTCAGCACCGTCACCGCGCCGTTGTAGGCGGAGGCCAGCACGTCGTCCGAAAGCGTCAGCGCCGCTTCCTCGGCCGCGGGTTCTTCGGTCGCGGCGGGCGCTTCCGTCGGCACAGCGGTCGGCGCTTCGGTCGGTACAGCCGTCGGCTCAGCGGTCGGCGCTTCGGTCGGCACAGCCGTCGGCTCAGCGGTCGGCGCTTCCGTCGGCTCGGCCGTCGGCGCTTCGGTCGGCACAGCCGTCGGCGCTTCGGTCGGTTCGGCCGTCGGCGCTTCCGTCGGTTCGGCGGTCGGCGCTTCGGTCACAACCGGCGTCGCCGTCGCTTCCGGCTCTTTCACCTTCGAGCCGCACGCGGTCAGAGAAACCAGCGCAATGGCCAGCATCAGAACCAGCAAACTCTTCTTCATCAGGTTTTCCCTCCATTTTGTCATGCAAATTCTTCCGCATCCGTTTCGCGGCGGGCGCGAAACCGCGGGATTTACATTTTTTCTCGGCGATGCATCCGGCGTTACGCCGGTTTGTTACGGCATCAAAACCATGTCCTTCATTATACGCGACGCGCGGCCAAAAGGCAATCGTTTCGTCAAATTGTCTTTTCGGCTTCATGGGCGATTCACAATTTTGTCACAATCAGGCGGGTTGACCCTGCCTCCGCCGAAGTAAAACATCAAGCGCATGCCCGCGCTGGCGTTTTTGCGCGAAAAAAAAGGCCACCCTCCCCGCGCGGGGAAGCGCGACCCATTGATTTTAACGTCTCAAATTCCGTTTCAATGCCGACGCGCCGCGTCAGAACGTGTTTTCCGGGTCAAAGCCTGCGTTTGTCGCCGGCGCTTCGCGCCGTTTCTGCCGCGCGAAGGACTCAATGAACATCGCCATCTGCCGCACGGCCGGGGCCATCATCTGCGGATTGAGCACCGCAATGCCAAACTCGCGGTATTCCATCGGTTCAATCGCGTAGGTCTCCACGTCGCCGTGCACACGTTCGAGCGTCAGGCTCGGCATGATGCAGATACCGAACCCGCTTTCCACCATCGCGATGGTGGAAAGATCGTCCACCACGCGGCAGGTTGCCCGCACCGTGATGCGGTATTTCGCCAAAAACGCCTGCACGTCCGCGTCGGTCGCGTCGCCCTGCACAACGAACGTCTCCGCGCGCATCTCCTCAGGGACGATCACGCCCGGCGTTCTCGTCTTAAATCCGCGCGGCGCCACGCACATCAGCCGGTCGCGATACAGCGGCCGCACCGCCAGATCGCGCGTGGATTCCGTGGAGAGGAAGCCCAGATCCACCACGCCGGTCTTGATCCACTCGATCACGTCGTCGTAGGTGCCCTGATCAATTTCAATTTCCACGCCGGGGTATTTCGCGCGGTATTCCGCCACGAGCTGCGGCAGCCACGCCACGCACACGCTGTTGAACGCGCCGATGCGCACCTTGCCGCGCTGAACGCCCTTCAATTCGCCGACCGTCTGCGTCAGCGCCTCGTCGGCGGAAAGCACCTGCCGAATCACGGGATAGAGCGCCTCGCCGCTGCGGGTGAGCGAAACGCCGCCCTTGCCGCGGACAAAGAGCGAAAAGCCGCAGGATTCCTCCATGGAGCTGACGGCGTGGCTGATGGCGCTGGGCGTCAGGTGCAGAATCTGCGCGGCGCGCGCAAAACTGCCCTGCTGGGTGACCGTGTGAAAGATGCGATATTCAAGCAGCGTCATCGCTGTCCCTCCTGCCAAAGATGGAATAAATGCGATTTATCATCGCCTGTTTCCACTGTAACACTTGAAGGGGGGCGCGTCAAGGGAAAGTTTCATTCCACCGTGACGCTCTTGGCGAGGTTACGCGGCTTATCCACATCGAGTCCCTTAGCGCAGCTGATGTAATAGGCCAGAAGCTGGAGCGGCACGACGGCCAGCGAGGTGGTCAGCAGCGGATCGGTTCGCGGCACATAGACCGTGAAATTCACGGTATCCTCGATGGCGTATTGGCCGTAGGTCGTCAGGCCGAACAGGCTTGCGCCGCGGCTGCGCACCTCCACCATGTTGGAAACCTCTTTTTCAAACAGCTCCGGCTGGGTCGCGACGGCGACGACGAGCACCCCGTCCTCGATCAGGCTGATCGTGCCATGCTTCAATTCACCAGCGGCGTAGGCCTCCGAATGGATGTAGCTGATCTCCTTCAGCTTGAGGCTGCCCTCCATGCTGATGGCATAATCCAGCCCGCGGCCGATGAAGAACACATCCTTGCAGGCGGCCATCTTGTTGGCGTACCACTGCACGCGCTCCTTGTCGGAGAGCACGCGCTCAATCTGATCCGGCAGGGCGAGCATCGCGTCAATCAGCGCCTCGCGGCGCGCCGGGGTGATCTGCCCGCGCACTTCGGCCATATGGACGGCGATCAGATACAGCGCCGCGAGCTGGGTGGAATACGCCTTGGTCGTCGCGACGGCGATTTCCGGCCCCGCCCAGGTGTAGATCACGCTGTCCGCCTCACGCGCGATGGAGGAACCGACGACGTTGACCACCGCCAGCGTCCGCACGCCGCGCTCCTTGCACAGGCGCAGCGCGGCCAGGCTGTCGGCCGTTTCGCCGCTCTGGCTGATGATAATCACCAGCCCGCTTTCCTCCAAAATCGGGTCGCGGTAACGGAATTCGCTCGCCAGATCGACCTCGCAGGGGACGCGCGCCGCCTTTTCAAGGACATAGCGCGCCGCCATGCCGACGTGATACGCCGAACCGCAGCCGATGAGATACACGCGGGAGACGGCGGCGAAATCCTCGTCCGTCAGCCCGGTTTCGCTCAGGTCGATATACCGTTCGCCGCTCTCGTTTTCCTTGATGCGCGGGGAGAGCGTGTCGCGCACGGCGCGCGGCTGCTCGTGGATCTCCTTCATCATAAAATGCTCGTAGCCGTCCTTTTCGGCGGCGGCGGCGTCCCACTTGATCTCCACAAACGGCTTTTCGATTTCCTCGCAGTCGATGTTATAGACGTGCAGCTCGTCGCGGGTGAGGCAGGCGATTTCCTGATTGTCGATGTAGACGACGTTGCGCGTGTAATTCAGCACGGCAGGCACGTCGGAGGCGATCATGTGCCCCTGATACTCGCCGTCGCAGCGTCCAAGGATCAGCGGGCTGTCCTTGCGGGCGGCGTAAATCACGCCGGGCTGGTCGCCGAAGAGAATCCCCAGCGCGTAGCTGCCGCGCACGCGGATCATCGTGTTGCGAATCGCGTCGAGCGCGCGGGCGCGGGGATCGCTCTCCCGCTTGGCCGCCTCGGCATAATAGCTGTCCAGCAGCGCGGCGGCGACCTCGGTATCCGTCTGCGAGGCGAACGTGTAGCCCTTTTTGAGCAGGGATTCCTTGATCTCCTGATAGTTTTCGATGATGCCGTTGTGTACGATCACCACGCGCTTTTCGCGGGTATACTGCGGATGCGCATTGACGGTGCTCGGCTCGCCGTGGGTCGCCCAGCGGGTGTGGCCGATGCCGCAGAGGCCGTGCACGGCGTTGCCGGAATCGGTCATCTCCATCAGGTTTTTAAGGCGGCCTTTGGCCTTGACGACCTCGATATGTTCGTTGGCCTCGTCGCGCACGGCCAGACCGGCCGAGTCATAGCCGCGGTATTCGAGCTTTGACAGCCCGGAAAGCAAAATCGGGGCGGCCTGCTTGACGCCGACATAGCCGACAATTCCGCACATGGTTTTTCCTCCTTACACGGGGCGTTTCCCCCGTCGCCCTTCGGAAACCCTCGGGCGAAAAACAGATTTGGGTGGGAAGTCCAGAAACCTCAGGTTTCTGGCGGGGTTTGGGGCAGCGCCCCAACGTTCCCTTACACGTTAAACAGCAAATCCCCATAGGTCGGCATCGGCCAGAGCCTGCCGTCCACGATCATTTCCAGATGATCGACCGGGGCGCGAAGCACCTCCATCGCCGGGCAGATCACGTCGTGCGCATAGCGCGCCTGTTCCGCTCCGGTGAGCGCGGCGGCCTTCTCCTGCTTGACGCGCAGATCGGCGAGCGCGTCGCCGGCCTGACGCAGAAGCACGTTGACGCGGGTGAGCAGCTCCTTCTGCACGGAAGCATCCACGCCGAGCGATTCCACCTCGCGCGCGGCGCGCGCCAGCTCGCCGGTGTAGCGCACGACGGCGGGCACGATATCCTTCCCCGCCATGTCGATCATCGTCAGCGCCTCGATGTTGATCGTCTTGGCGTACAGCTCGTAGGATACGTCCGCGCGGGCGCGCAGCTCCTTCTCGGTGAACACGCCCTGATGCGCGAACAGCGCGACGGAAGCGGGCTTCACCAGCTCCGGCACGGCGTCCACCATGCTCCGCAGGTTCGGCAGGCCGCGGCGCGTCGCCTCCGCCACCCATTCGTCGGTATATCCGTTGCCGTTGAAGATGATGCGCTGGTGCGCGGTCATTTCGCGGCGGATGAGCGCGTGCAGCGCGGTTTCAAAATCCTCCGCCTTTTCCAGCTCGTCGGCAAACGCGCCGAAGGCCTCGGCCGCGATGGTGTTGAGTACGGTGTTCGCATCGGCGATGCAGCCGGAGGACGGCACCATGCGGAATTCAAACTTGTTGCCCGTAAAGGCGAAGGGCGAGGTGCGGTTGCGGTCGGTCGCGTCGCGGCGGATAAACGGCAGGGTCGAAACGCCCACGCGCATGATGGATGCGGAGGGCACGGTTTCCTCGCTGCCGCGGATGATGTGATCCACCACGGCGGTGAGCTGATCGCCCAGGAACATGGATATGATCGCGGGCGGCGCTTCGTTCGCGCCGAGGCGATGGTCGTTGCCGGGGTTGGCGGCGCTCATGCGCAGAAGACCGGCGTGCTCATCCACCGCCTTCATCATCGCGGCGAGCACGAGCAGGAACATCCAGTTTTTCTGCGGATCGCGCCCCGGTTCGAGCAGGTTGTGGCCGGTGTCCGTCGTCAGCGACCAGTTGTTGTGCTTGCCGCTTCCGTTGACCCCCGCGAAGGGTTTTTCATGCAGCAGGCATACCAGCCCGTGGCGCAGGGCAACCTTTTTCATGACGTTCATAACGAGCATGTTTTCATCCGTCGCCACGTTGGTGGTGTTGTAGATGGGCGCAAGCTCATGCTGCGCGGGCGCGGCCTCGTTGTGCTCCGTCTTGGCCGGGATGCCGAGCTTCCACAGCTCGATATCCAGATCCTTCATGTAGTTGCTCACACGTTCCTTGATCGCGCCGAAGTAGTGATCCTCCATCTCCTGCCCTTTGGGCGGCATCGCGCCGAAAAGCGTCCGCCCGGTGAAGATGAGATCCTTGCGCTTCAGATAGGTTTCGCGATCGACGATGAAATATTCCTGCTCCGGGCCGACGGATGTGGTCACGCGCTGGGTCAGGTTATCGCCGAAAAGGCGGCAGATGCGCACGGCCTGACGGCTGACGGCCTCCATCGAGCGCAGCAGCGGCGTTTTCTGGTCGAGCGCCTCGCCGTTGTAGCCGCAGAACGCCGTGGGGATGCACAGCGTTTTGGTGTCGCCGTTGTCGTAGAGAAACGCGGGGCTGGTGATATCCCAGACGGTGTAGCCGCGCGCCTCGAACGTGGCGCGGATGCCGCCGGAGGGGAAGGAGGAAGCGTCCGGCTCGCCGCGAATCAATTCCTTCCCGCGCAGCTCCATAATGACGCTGCCGTCCTTCTGCGGGCTGATGAAGGAATCGTGCTTTTCGGCGGTGGTGCCGGTCAGCGGCTGGAACCAGTGGGTGTAATGCGTAGCGCCCTGTTCAATCGCCCACGCCTTCATGGCGCTGGCGGTCGCGTCCGCCACGGCGGGGTCAAGCTCCTCGCCGGTCGCTATGCTGGCGGCAAGCCGTTTGTAAATCTCTCTGGGCAGGCGCGCGCGCATCTCCTTATCGGAAAAAACGCTGCTGCCGTAAAGCGACGGAATATCCAGATATTCGCTCATGCGTGCTCTCCTTGGGCCGTATTTCTCCCGCGCTCCCATCGGCGTCGGGAGGGATGCATACCGTATTACAATACACCATTCGACCCGAAATTGCAATTAAGAAAAGCATTTCGGCCAATTCGTTTCGTTTTTTCGGTGTTTATGCCTTTTTTCTTTGGTTTTTGCGGCAGCTTTTGCCGCTGGTACTTTCTGTGCCGTCGTTTTTTATGTCGCAGGCCGTTTAGGCCGCCGCGTTTCCAGCATAAAATGAAAATGCCGCGCCCGTCTCGTTTTTTCAAAACGGATGACGCGCGCGGCGGCGGGCAAAATCATCTTGCGGCAGCGCGGACACATCGCCCCGCCCCGGCATAATCTGCCATCAGGCGGGTTCGCCGCCGCAAAGCCGAAAAAACGGAGGGATTCTCATGGCGCATTATGCGGTTCGCGAAAGCCCGCCGCTGCGGGGAGAAATACCCATCAGCACATCCAAAAACGCAGTGCTGCCCATCATGTGCGGCGCGTTGCTGACCGTCGAGGACGTGCGCATCGAGCGCGTGCCCGAGCTGACGGATGTGAAGACGCTCTGCGCGCTGCTCGCGTCCTGCGGATGCAGCGTGAAAAAAGAAGGCGACGCGCTGGTTCTAAACGCGGGCGCGCTGCAAAATCCGCAGGATGAGGAGGATGTACGCAAGATGCGCGCCTCGGTGCTGGTGCTCGGGCCTCTGCTTTCCCGCCTCGGGGAGGCGCGGATTCCCCTGCCCGGCGGATGCGCCATCGGCCAGCGGCCGATTGATCAGCATCTCAAGGGCATGAGCGCGCTCGGCGCAAAGGTCAAATTTGACCACGGCGGCGTGACGCTCTCCGGCCGCCTGCGCGGCGCGGTGATCTATCTGGATATGCCTTCCGTCGGCGCGACGGAAAACCTGCTGATGGCGGCGACGCTCGCCAGCGGCACGACGCGCATCGAAAACGCGGCCAAGGAGCCGGAGATCGTCGATCTGGCGGCGTTTCTGAACGCGATGGGCGCGCGGATCTGCGGCGCGGGCACATCCACCATCGTCATCGAGGGCGTTCGCGCGCTGCACGCCGTCAGTTGGCAGCCCATCAGCGACCGCATTGAGGCGGGCACGATGGCCTGCGCCTGCGCGATCACCGGGGGCGAGCTGCTGCTTTCCGGCGCGCGGGCGGAGCACCTGCGCTCGCTGCTCTTCAAGCTCAGCGAAGCGGGCATACATATCAAGGATACGCCGGGCGGGCTGATGGTCTTCGGCCGCGCCAAGCAGCCCTTTGAAATCCGCACGATGGTCTACCCCGGCTTCCCGACCGATTTGCAGGCCCCGATGATGGCCGTCGCCTGCAAAACGCCCGGCACAAGCGTATTTCTCGAAACGATTTTCGAAAACCGCTTCATGCATGCCGCCGAGCTTTCGCGCCTCGGCGCGCACATCCGGGTGGAAAACCGCGTCGCCGTCGTAGAGGGCACGCCGTATCTGACCGGCGCGCCGGTTCGCGCCACCGACCTGCGCGCGGGCGCGGCGCTGATTTTGGCCGGGCTCTGCGCCGAGGGCGAAACGCTGGTGGACGACTCCGGCGGGCACATCGAGCGCGGATATTGCGGCATTGAGGAAAAGCTGCGTGCCGTCGGCGGCCGCATCGAGCGCGTGGCTCTTTAGGGTCTTTTTCGCTGCCGAAGTCTGAAAACCGGCGATATGCTTCTCCTCCCGAAGGGAGGAGAGGCACTTTTATCCTGTCGTTCTTCCCGCTTGCGGCGGCCTTGCAAAGCCATGGGGCTTGGTGTATAATTCTATACGGGATAAGTTCGTTCTTCATTTATTTTTCTAAACAAATCTCAGAGATTCGCCCGCGGTTGCGCGCACTCTTTAATTCTTTTATTGTAAGAAAGGAATCCGCCATGACACGAAAGCAATGGGCCGCTCTGACTTTATCGCTGCTTGCGCTGGGCGTCGGCGGAACGATTGCCGCCGTCTCGATCATCGATCCCTTTGAAGTGTATCACAAAGCGACGGCGTTCATCCCCCCGATTACAAACGGCACGCAGCTCTATTCCAACGCAGGCATCGCCAAAAACTACGCATACAACAGCGTGGTGATCGGCTCCTCGATGACGGAAAACTTTCGTCCCTCCCAACTGAATCGCCTTTTCGGCGGGCAGTTCGTCAAGCTGTGCGTCAACGGCGGCTCCTCCTTCGATCACAAGCAGATGATGGAGCTGGCCTTTTCCACGCACGACGTTCGCCGCGTGCTGTACGGCATTGATCTGGACGCGCTGACCTACTTCTATAAAACGCCCAATCACGAAACGCCGAATTACCTCTACGACGACGATCTGCTTAATGACGTCGCCTATTGGTTCAACGCCGGCGTGCTGGCCAAATACATCCCCCAATGCCTGATGACGCTCGGCCAAAGCGACCCGGATCAGATAGACACCATGTACAGATGGAGCGGCCTGTTCACCTACGGCAAAGACGCCGTGCTTCCGGGGTTTACGTTCAGCACCCGCCGCGTCGAGCAGCGCGACGCCGGGGAAAAGCCGACGCTTTCCTATCAATTTCAAATGAACGTGCAGCACAACTTCCTGCCCTACATCGAGCAGCACCCCGATACACAGTTCATTTTCTTTTTCCCGCCGTATTCGCTTCTCTCGTGGTATCAAGCCTACGAAAACGGCACGCTGGAGCTCGATCTGCACCAGAAGCAGGCGCTGATCGAGGTGCTGCTCGCCTATGACAACGTGCAGGTTTACGATTTTCAGGCGCGGGCGGATTGGATCTGCAATCTTGACAACTACATTGATACGCGGCATTACAGCGGCGCAATCAACGACGCGATGGCCGAGGCCATGGCCGCCGGAGAAAACCGCGTCACCGACGCCGCCCAGATCGAGGCCGACAACGACGTGATCCGCGGCCTCGTCGATCAGATCGTCTCCGCCGGAGAATGGCCGTTTTGATTTTTGAAAAGGAGCACCAACCGCCATGCTGTTCAATTCCTACGTCTTCATGCTGGCCTTTCTGCCGCTGACGCTGCTTGGTTATTTTCTGCTGGGCAGACTGCCGGAAAAAATCCAGCTCAACAAGGTTTTCCTCGTGCTGGCCTCGTTTCTGTTTTACGGCTACAACAACCCGAGCTATGTGCCGATCATCGCGGGCAGCATCCTGATCAATTACGCGCTCAGCCAGCTGATGCTCACCCAGCAAAAAAAAGCCCTCCGTCTGCCGCTGATGCTGCTGGGGCTCTTCCTCAACCTCGGCGTGCTGTTTTACTTCAAATACCACGATTTCTTCTTTGAAAACCTGAACGGCGCGTTCGGCCTGCATCTGACGCTCAACCATCTGGCGCTGCCGCTGGGCATTTCGTTTTTCACCTTCCAGCAGCTTTCCTACGTCATCGACAGCTACAAGCGCACCGTTCCGCGCTACAACATTCTGGATTATTCGCTCTTCGTCACGTTCTTTCCCCAGCTCATCGCGGGGCCGATCGTGCTGCACAGCGAAATCGTGCCGCAGTTTGCGGATGTGAAAAACCGCCATTTCAACTTCGATCATTTCGCCCCCGGCCTGTACGCTTTCGCGCGCGGTCTGGTGAAAAAGGTGGTGATCGCCGATACGTTCGCCGTCGCGGTCGAGGCGGGCTTTGCCGACGCGCTGACGCTCAACACGGCGGAGGCGTGGTTCGTCGCCATCGGCTACACCCTCCAGCTCTACTTCGATTTTTCCGGCTACTGCGATATGGCGACCGGCGTGGGGCTGATGTTCAACATCAAAATCCCGATCAACTTCAATTCGCCGTACAAGAGCCTCAACATCCGCGAATTCTGGCAGCGGTGGCATGTCACGCTCTCCCGCTTTCTGACCACCTACGTCTATTTCCCGCTCGGCGGCAGTCGGAAAGGGTTGGCGCGCACCTGCGTCAACCTGATGATCGTCTTCCTGCTCAGCGGCCTGTGGCATGGCGCGGGCTGGCTCTTCCTGCTCTGGGGGCTGATGCACGGGGCGGCGAGCGTGCTCTACCGCCTCTTCCGCAAGCCGTATGACGGCCTGCACCCGGCGCTGCAATGGATCATCAATTTCGGCTTCATCGTCGTGGCCTGGGTGTTCTTCCGCGCGACGAGCCTCGCCGACGCGCTGGCCATCGTCAAAGCCATGCTGACGATGAACTTCGGGCCGCTGCGCGACTCCATCACCTCCGCGTTCGCCCTGCCCGGCGGCTTCCATCCGGACGGCAACGCAGTATATATGATGATTTGGTACGCCGCGTCGCTGTTTGCCTGCCTCGGCCTGCGCAACACCTACGAAAAGACGATGGATTTCCGCCCGACCGTCTGCAATTCCATTTCCACCGTGTTAATGATTCTCTACTGCACCCTGTCGCTTTCCAGCGTGAGCGTATTCCTGTACTTTAATTTCTAAACGCTTTCCCGGCGCGCGTTCCGCGCCCCTGCCGCCTTTTTCCCCCGTTTTCGGTAAAGTATTGATGAAACGAAAAACTTGGGCGCTTGCGAGCCTTGCGCTTCTGCTCGCCGCAATCGCCGCCATCAGCCTGACGGTGATCGTCATTGATCCGTTTCAGGTGTATCGTCCGGCGACGCGCTATCTGCCGCCGATTGATAGAACCACGCAGGTCTACGCCAACGCAGGCGTTGCGCGCAGCTACACATACGACAGCGCCGTTGTCGGCACATCCGTGACCGAGAATTTCCGGCCGTCGCAGATGGATTCGCTGCTCGGCGGCCGCTTTATCAAGCTGTGTACCTCCGCCGGAACGGCCTATAACCACGCGCTGCTGATGGATTTGGCCTTCCGCACGCACAACATGCGCCGCATCGTCTACGGGCTGGACGTCTATTCCTTCATCGCCCGGCTCGACCAGACCGGCAGCGACGTGCCGCTGTACCTCTATGACGACAGCCTCCTCAACGACGTATCCTATTGGCTCAACCGCAGCGTGCTGGCCACGTTCCTGCCGCGCTGCCTGAGCGCATGGGGGCAGAAGCAGGACGATTCCATCCGCGACAGCATGTATTGCTGGGCGGGGCAGGATGAATACGGCTCCGTCGCGCTGTATACCGCCCGCTTCACCGCGCCGGAAAATCCGCTGCCCGCGGACGCTTACATCCGGCAGGCGCAGGCCAATCTGGACGCGCATCTGCTTCCCTACGTCGCCGCGCACCCGGAAACGCAGTTCGATATCTTTTTCCCGCCGTATTCCGCCGCCGAGTGGGCGACGATGGAAAGCAAGGGCACACTTGAGAGCATGCTCGCCCTGCGTTCGCTCTGTTACGACGCGCTGAGCGGCTTTGCGAACGTGACGATTTACGATTTCACCACGCGCGCGGATTGGGTGCTCGACCTGAACAACTACAAGGACGCGCTGCACTACGGCCAGTGGATCAACGACGCGATCACCGAATGTATCGCGCGCGGCGAAAACGTCGTTGCCGACCGCGAAACGCTGGACGCAGCGACAGCGCAGCTTCGCGCGTGGGCCGACACGCAGATTGAAGCGGGCGGCTGGATATTCTGACCGCCGGAAAGGAGACTCACATGCGCCCATCCCCCTCCAAGCGGGCTGAGCCCGCCTTCACCTCCGCCGAAGCTTGCAAAACGTCAAGCTCTCGCTCACGCGGGCGATCCCGCGCAATTTCCGATATGCCAAAGCAGGCTGAGCCCGCCTGCACCTCCACCGAAGCTTGCAAAACGTCAGGCTCTCGCTCGCGCGGGCGATCCCGCGCAATTTCCGATATGCCAAAGCGGGCTGAGCCCGCCTTCACCTCCGCCGAAGTTCGCGAAACGTCAGGCTCTCGCTCACGCGGGCGATCCCGCGCAATTTCCAATGTACCAAACAGGCGGCAGCCTTACGGCAGGCTGCTTGCGGCCAGCGGCATTTTGCTGGCCGTCGTGCTGGTCAGCGCCCTGATGACCACCTTTTTACAAGCGCCCAACCTGGACGCGCTGGCCGACGCCACCGCCGTGACGAGCGTTGAGCCCACGCCCAGCCCCGAGCCGACCATCACGCCCACGCCGGCGGTTTACGCCCCGTTCGGCGCGCAATACGGCTACGGCGGCGCGAACCTGATTCCCGATACCCCGACCCCGAATCCGATCACGCCCATGCCGACCGCCGCGCCCACCGACACCCCCGCCCCGACCGCCGTTCCGACCCGGATGCTGAAAAAAAATTCCACCGGCGATGACGTTAAAAAGCTCCAGCAGGCGTTGATTGATCTGGGCTATCTCGCCGACGCGGCGGACGGCACCTTCGGCGCAAACACGCAGGAGGCTGTCACCCGGTTTCAGGCCGTCAACGGTCTGAGCGCCGACGGTCTGGCGGGCGCAAAGACGCAGGAGCTGCTCTACAGCGGCAGCGCGCTTTCCGCCGATCAAGCGCCAAAGCCCGATTTCCTGATTCTGGTCAACCGTCAGCACAAGCTCGGCAAGAACGACGCGCCGACCGATCTGGTGACGATTGAAAACGTGCTCTCCGCCGACATCGTGAAGGTCAAGTATTCCGGCACAAAGGCCGACCGAACCGCCACCGAAGCGCTGGGGCAGATGCTCTCCGCCGCCATCGCCGACGGCGTTTCCAATTTCCAGATTTCCTCTGCCTACCGCACGTACAGCGAGCAGCAGAAGCTGGTGGACAACTCCGTCGCCAAATACCGGAAGAATAACCCGGATTGGTCGCGCGACCGCTGCCTGTCCGCCACCTACAACACCGTCGCCCCCGCCGGAACGAGCGAACATCAGACCGGCCTCGCCTTTGACATCACCGTGCCCGGCGTGAGCTTCACCGGCACACAGCAGCAGAAGTGGCTCCACGCGCACTGCGCGGAATACGGCTTCATCGTCCGCTTCACCGCTGAAAAGCAGAAGCTGACGGGCTTTGTCGCCGAGAGCTGGCATTTCCGCTATGTCGGCAAAGAAGCCGCCGCCGTCATCACGCAAAACGGCTGGTGTTTGGAGGAATACGTCGAAAAGATGGGGCTGTAACCCGTTTTCTGCCGCAGATTCACCCCGCCGCTCTGAATAAGGGAGGCGGGGATTTTTACGCCGCCCCATCAAAAAAGGGTCGTCTCCTCTCGGAGACAACCCTCGTTTTTTAAACAATATTCGCTTTTTTCTCAGCCGAAGTACCGCTTGAGCAGCCCCTCGAACGCCTTGCCGTGGCGGGCTTCGTCGCGCGCCATCTCATGCACGGTGTCGTGGATCGCGTCGAGGTTATGCTGCTTGGCCAGCTTCGCCAGCTCAAACTTGCCCTCGGTCGCGCCGTTCTCGGCCTCAACGCGCATTTCAAGGTTCTTCTTGGTGGAGTCGGTCACGACCTCGCCCAGCAGCTCGGCGAACTTCGCCGCATGCTCAGCCTCTTCATACGCGGCCTTCTCCCAGTAGAGGCCGATTTCCGGGTAGCCCTCGCGATGCGCGACGCGCGCCATCGCCAGATACATGCCGACCTCGCTGCACTCGCCCGCGAAGTTCGCGCGCAGACCGTCGAGGATCTCCTGCGGGCAGCCCTTGGCTACGCCGACCACATGCTCGGCCGCCCAAGCGCGCTCACCCTTCTGCTCGACAAACTTGCTGGCCGGAACGCCGCACTGCGGGCACTTCTCCGGCGGGTTCTCGCCTTCCCAAACATAACCGCAAACCGTGCAAACCCACTTTTTCATACCTGTTTCCTCCTTAATTTTTTTGTTCTCTGTTGAGCCGCCGAGAGCCGTTAAATGCTCAGCCCTCGCCGGTTGACGCCTTTTGCCTGCTCAGGCAGTCCTTGCAGACGCCGTGAGCTGTTACCTCGCACCAGTTGACGCGGTGCCCGCAGCATTTCGCGGCTTCCGCCGCCATGCCGGTAAAATCCGCCTCGATATCGTACACGCTTCCGCACTGCTCACACACGAAATGCATGTGATTGGTGCGGATGTATTCGTATACCGCGCTTTTCTTCCCGAGGGAGAGCCTGCGAATCAGCCCCATTTCCGTCAGGTGATCCAGCGCGCGGTAGACGGTCGCCGTTCCGATACCGTCCAGACCTTCCAGAATCTCGTCGGCAGTGAGGTGACAGCGCTTTGCGGCCAAGATATCAAGAACCGTCTGCGCCTGTGCGCTGATCTTGGCTTTCATCGCTTATCACCTCGCTCAGTGAGAATCTGTATCATCATTATAGCTATGATTCTTCTATTTGTCAAGCGTTTTTTGAAAAGTTTTTGAGAATTATTCTCGTTTTCAGTTCGACATAGAGCGCAGTTTATTTTGTGCGGCAGAAAATGAGGATCGCCGCGAGCGCAACCACGCAAACCACAATAAACACATCGAGCACAGGGAGCGGGATGTTGATTCTATCGTAAATCTGTTCTTTGAGATTTTTCTGCTGTTTGGTTTCTTCCACGATTTTATCAACCATCGCTTCATCAATTTTCTTTTTGGACTTTTTTTCTTCGCTCATCCTATCATTCCTTTCTCGAATCCAAAAATCCGCCACGCATGACACGCGGCGGATTCAAAGGGGGCTTTTTTACTTCTTCGCCAGATACTTACGCAGATCAAGCGCAACAGCGATAATGATAACCAAACCCTGCGCAATGTAGGTGTAGGAAGATTCCACGCCGAGGAACTGGAGAACAATCTTCAACACCTCGAACACCAGAACACCAATGAGGATGCCCGGAATCGTGCCGACGCCGCCGTTGACGGAAACGCCGCCGATGGTGCAGCCCGCGATAGCTTCAAGCTCCCAGCCCTGCGCGGTATTGACCGAGCAGCCGCCGGACTTCGCGCAGACGAGGAAACCGGTCAGACCATAGAGCGCGCCAGCCAGCATGTAAATCAGAATCTTGCTTTTGTTGACGTTGATACCCGCAACCTCAGCCGCATTTTCGTTGCCGCCGATGGCATACATATACTTGCCGTAGCGGGTCTTGTTATACAAGAACCACATGAACAGGCCGATGAAAATCGCGATAATCGTCAGGTTGCTCAGCATGCGCGTACCGACGTAGCCCGTCGCCAGACCCGTGTAATCGCTGCGCAGACCGCCAATCGGAATCGCGCCCGTATACACAAGGCAAGCGCCGTAAACCAGCGTCTGCATACCCAGCGTCGCGATGAACGGTGGCACTTTGAGAAAAGCGATAACAGAACCGTTCACAGCACCGATCAGCGCGCACAGCGCGACGACGATCAGCAGAACCACAATCAGCGGCATCTCCGGCATACCCGGATAGAAGCGCTGGTCGTAATTGGCGCGCTGCATCAGAATACCGGAAAGGCAAGCCGCAAGGCCAGCCACGCGGCCAGCGGAAAGGTCGGTGCCCTTGGTAATCAGGCATCCGGAAACGCCGCAGGCAATGATGAAGCGAACAGCGGTATTGGAAAGCAGGTTACGAATGTTGTTCGCAGAAAGGAAGTTCTTGTTCTGTGTGCTGACGAACACGGATGCGAGGAAGATCAGCACGATGATGATGTTTTCGGAAAGCCATTTGCCAATGGATTTCACGCTGAATTTCTTGCCCATAATAAGTCGTTCTCCTTTGCGTTACTCAGTCTGCGGCTGTCGGCTGCGTTTCAAACTGCGTCGCCAACGTCATAATGTTCTGCTGATTGGCTTCCTTGCCGTCGATGAAGCCCGTGATTCGACCATCGCACATGACCATCACGCGGTCGCTCATGCCGATGATTTCACTCATTTCGGAGGAAATCATAATGATGCTCTTGCCCGCGCGCGCCAGCTCCTCGATGATGCAATAGATTTCGTACTTCGCGCCAACGTCAATACCGCGCGTCGGTTCGTCCAAAATCAAAACGTCCGGGTTGTTCGCCAGCCAGCGTCCAATCAGCACCTTCTGCATATTGCCGCCGGAGAGAGACTGAATCTGCGTTTTGGAAGAAGGTGTCTTGATGTTCATCTTCTTCACGTTTTCCTGAACAAGCTGCTCGATCTTCTTGTCGTTGATAACAATGCCCATATCGAGATACTTGTCAAGGCTTGCCACGGAAATGTTGTCCGCAACGGAGAGCACACCCATGATACCCGTCGCGCGGCGGTCTTCCGTGAGCAGCGCAATGCCATGCTTAATCGCATCGCGCGGACGGGAGATTTTGATTTCCTCTCCCTTGAACTTAATCGTGCCCTCGTTATGCGCGCGAATACCAAAGATACCTTCCATCAGTTCGGTACGCTGTGCGCCAACCAGACCCGCCACGCCAAGGATTTCACCCTTGCGCACTTCAAACGAGCAATGACGGAACGAACGCGGATTGATGGAAGTGAAATCCTTCACCTCGAAAACCGGTTCGCCCGGCACGTTGTGGCGCTCCGGGAACAGGTTGCTCAGCTCACGGCCAACCATTTGGGTAATGATCTTGTCCGTAGTCAGCTCCTTCGCGTCCCACGTGCCGATGTAGTGGCCGTCGCGCATGATGGTCACTTCGTCGGAGATGCGCAGAATTTCGTCCATCTTGTGGCTGATATAGACGATTGAAACGCCCTCCGCTTTCAAATCCTCGATGATGCGGAACAACGCTTCAACCTCGTTTGCCGTCAAAGAAGAGGTCGGTTCGTCCAGAATCAGCACCTTGCAGTCCGCCGAAACCGCCTTGGCAATTTCAACCGACTGCATCTGCGAAACGGAGAGATCGCCCAAACGCTGTTTGGGGTCGAAATTCATCCGAACCTTTTTGAGCAGTTTCTCGGTGTCTGCATACATCTTTTCATGATCGACCACCGGGATAACGCCCAACAGCTTCTTCATCGGGTAGCGCCCGATGTAGATATTTTCAGCGACCGAACGCTCGGGAATCGGTTGAAGCTCCTGATGCACCATCGCGATGCCCATGCTCAACGCTTGAAGCGGGTCGTTGATGTCAACCTTTTTGCCCTCGTAATAGATTTCGCCCTCGTCCATCTTGTAAATGCCAAACATGCACTTCATCAAGGTGGATTTGCCTGCACCGTTCTCACCCATCAGCGCGTGAACCGTGCCGGGTCTGAGCTTGAGCTGCGCGTGATCGAGCGCCTTAACGCCCGGGAACTGCTTAACAACTCCGCGCATCTCAAGACGATACTCCGCCATGAACGTGTCCCCCTTTTGCTTATAAAAGAAGGTGCCTGCGCACAAAGCGCACGCACCTCCTTTGATTTTACCTTTACAAGAATTACTTGGTGACCTTCACGTAGTCAACCCAGTAGTACTTCTCAAGGGTCTCGCCATTGGCGGCCTTGATGGCAGCGTCGGCGGCGGTGTGGCTCTGGCCGATGTGGTCGTTGAGCACGGTGCCGGTGACTTTGCCTTCCTTAACCATTTCCTGCACTTCGTCCAGCGCGTCAACGCCCACGAGGTAGATGTCCTCGCCAACGGTGCGGCCAGCGTCAACGATCGCCTGATACGCGCCCAGCGCCATCGCGTCGTTGTTGCAGAAGATAACGTCAACATCGTTGCCGAACTGCGTCAGCGCGGTCGCCGCCAGTTCCTGACCCTTGGTCTGATCCCAGTCGCCGCGCTGCTTGTACAGCTCGTTGGTCTTCAGGCCAGCGTCTTCAAGCGCCTTGATGGAGAACTCGGTGCGGTACTTCGCGTCAACGTTCTCCGGATCGCCCATGATCATCACGTAATCGACAACGCCGTTGCCGTTGAAGTCGCCGTGGTTCTCGGTCTCGGCAATGATTTCGCCCTGGAAGGTGCCGGACTGACGAGCATCGGCGCCAACGTAGCAAATCTTGTCGGAGAGCTTCATGTCTTCCTCGCTCGGCTCACGGTTGATGAACACAACCGGGATGCCGGCGGCATCGGCCTTCTGAACGACGGTCGCGGCGGACGTGCTCTGCACGAGGTTCAGAATCATAACGTCAACATTGTCGGCGATGAAGCCGTCAATCTGGTTGGTCTGCTCGGCCTGATCGCTCTTGCCGTCCATCACGGTGATGTTCTCGGCCGGGATGCCGCAGTCTTCGGTCAGATAACGAACCAGCTCAGTGCGATACAGGGTCATGAAGTTGTCGGCAAACTGATAAATCGCAATGCCGATCTTCGGAGCCGCCTGCTCAGCAGTCGCCACGCCGCAAACCATAACGACGAGCAGAGCCATTACCAGAGCAAGAATCTTTTTCATGGGAAACACCTCTTCTTTTTATTTCAACGGGAATCCTCCCGCTGAGTAACGAAACCACACCGAACAATCAAGCCGAATTCTTGAAACAAATCAACGATTTTGTTTTTTGTTTTTTATCGCTCTTGACGTTTGTACATTTATTATAATCAACGTTTCACCATATGTCAACGGCTTTTTTTAAGCGACTTGAATAGTTCTCCCCGCGCGCGGCGCGTCATTTCGCATGGACACCATATCGAGTTTCGGTGTAATATCAGGCTTTTCCTGCGTTTTATCCGCCGCCGCCCTGGCCGCGCCCAAAAGGGTAGTATAATATTTCATACCCTGTTTTTTCCATGTTTTCCGCAATTCGAAACTTTTCCTTGCAAACCCCGTCCGTATCGTTCATAATATCATTGACACAGGAAGGAGTTTTTTTATATGTATTTGTCTGATATCAAGCGCGACGACCGCTTCGAGGGCTACCTGATCGTCCGCTCCGCCGAGCAGCGCGCCAGCGCCAACGGCAAAAACTATCTGGATATGACGCTGGCCGATAAATCCGGCTCGATCAACGCGAAGATGTGGGATGGTACCGTTCAGCCGCCGCTGGCGGGCAGCATCGTCAAGGTGCGCGCCACGGGCAACGAGTTCAACGGCCGCATGCAGCTTCGTGTGGAAAAGATTCGCGCCGCCGAAAACCGCGATCCGGTGGATATGTCCGCCCTCATCCCCTGCGCCCCGCGCGACCCGAACGAGATGCTCGGCGAGGTCGTCCGCGCGGCGGATCATATCGCCGACCCGGATCTGCGCCGGATCACCTGCGAGCTGCTCGACCGTGCGGGCGACAAGCTGCTGACCTTCCCCGCCGCCAAGCAGATGCACCACGCCGAGCGCAGCGGCCTGCTCCACCACACCACCACGATGCTCCGCGCGGCCAACGCGATCATGTCCGTCTATCCCCAACTGAACGCGAGCCTGCTGATTGCGGGCGTGATCGTCCACGACCTCGCCAAGATCGACGAGATGGACGCCGACACCCTCGGCCTCGTCTCCGATTACAGCGTGGATGGCAAGCTCATCGGCCACATCGTCCGCGGCGTGGTCAACATCCAGCTCGCCGCCGAAAAGACGAAGGCGAACCCCGGCAAGGCGCTGCTGCTTCAGCACATGGTGCTCTCCCACCATGGAATTCCCGAATACGGCAGCCCGCTTGCGCCGAAGTTCCCGGAGGCCGAGGTGCTCAACACCATCGACACCCTCGACGCGCGCCTGTATGAGATGGACGAGGCGCTCTCCCGCGCCATCCCCGGCGGCTTCTCCGAGAAGGTCTGGGGGCTGGATAACCGACAGCTCTACCGCATCCCCGAGGACGAAGTCAAATAACGAGGAAACGATGGGGCTCCGCCCCATACCCCGCCAGAAACCTGAGGTTTCTGAACTTCCCTCTTTTTATCGCTTCGCGATAAAATAGAGATAATTGTTTTTGCTGCAATAACAACAGAAAAGCCGCTCGACGAGCGGCTTTTTATATATGGGAAATGCAAGAACCTCAGGTTCTTGCCGGAGTCTGAGGCAGAGCCTCAGCGCTCCCCTTCCTTCTCCAGCGCCTGCGCGCCCAGCAGCAGCGCGCCGATCACGCCGGAATTGACGCCCAGCGCAGGCGGCACGATATAGCTGTCGATTCCCTCGGGCGTGATGCTTGGGGAGGAGACGTAGCCGCCCAGCAGTTTAAGCACCCTTTCGCGAATTTTGGGGAACAGGTGCATCTGCTGCATCACGCCGCCGCCGAGCACGATCACCTCCGGCGATACCGTGACGATCATGTTCACGCACATCTGCGCCAGATACGTCGCCTCCAGCTCCCACGCGGGGTGATCCTCGGTCATCAGCTTGGCGGAAAGCCCCCAGCGCTTTTCAATCGCGGGGCCGCTGGCCAGCCCTTCGAGGCAGTGCCGATGATACGGGCATACGCCGTCGGGCATGGAGTCGCCCTCCTGCGGCGCAAGGAGCATGTGCCCCATTTCCGGATGCACCAGCCCGTGCACCATCTTGCCGTCGATCACCAGGCCGCCGCCGATGCCCGTGCCCACCGTCACATACAGCAGGCTGCCGCGCCCCTTGCCCGCGCCCATGGTGTATTCCGCCAGCGCCGCCGCGTTCACGTCCGTGTCGATGCCCGTGGGCACGCCCAGCGCGTCCTTGAGCGTAGTCATCAGCGGATATTGGATCCATTCCTTCTTCGGGGTCTTGGTGATGCTGCCGTAGGTCGGCGAGGCCGGGTTCAGGTCCAGCGGGCCGAAGGAGCCGATGCCCAGCGCCTTCACGTCGAATTTCCCGATAAAATCGACAATCTGCGGCACGGTGACGTCGGGCGTGAGCGTCGGAAAGCTGGCGCGCTGAAGCACGCCGCCCTGCGGGTTGCCGATCGAGCAGACCATCTTGGTTCCGCCTGCTTCCAATGCGCCAATGAGCATAATGTTCCTCCTTCGCCGCGCGCCGCATCGCGCCCGCCCCCTGTGGGCAGACTGATTGCGTCCGCGCGCGCTTTCTCGCTCTTTTTACTGATCCATAATACGCTAACCCCGCGCGCGTGTCAAATGATATTTTGGCGATACGCCTTGTTTTTCCCGAAAGATTTTCCGAAAGATTTCCCGAAGGATTTCCTGAAAGCTTTTCTGAAAGGGGGCGCGCTTTGTGGCAAAAACCGATCTGCTGACCGGCGACGTGCGGGCGCTGACGCTGAAAATCGCCGCGCCCAGCGTCGCGGCCATGCTCGCCGCCTCCGTCTGCCCGCTTCTCGAGGCGCTCGTCCTCTCCGCGCGGGATGCGTCGCTCTCCGCCGCCGTCGGCGCGAGCCTCGCGCTGATCCTGCTGGAGCAGACCGTCGGCTTCACGCTCGGCATGGGCGCGGGCAGCTTTGTCAGCCGCTGCATCGGTCAGGGGCGGCGCGAAGCCGCCCGCCGCGCCGCCTCCACGGCGTTCTTCGCCGCGCTGGGGCTTTCCGCCCTGCTTTTGGCGGCCGGGCTTCTTTTCGCCGCGCCGGTTCTGCGCCTGCTCGGCGCGCCGGAAAGCGCCGTCGCCGCCGGATGTACCGGGTTCCTGCCCAAACCGTTCACGCAGGCCGAACTGCATAAAATGCTGAACACCTGTCTGGTGAATCTCGAAAGCCGGGAATAGTCCGCGGATGCCGTCTTCATCCGCAGGTGCGCCTTTCGGCTAAAATCCTGCAGCGTCACAAGCCGCGGGGATTTTTATTCCATCCGGTGCTGAATCCTACCGGTATTTGTGCGATATGAGGGTCATGAACTCCTCGCGCGTGCGGTGGTCCGAGAGGAAAATGCCCGTGAACGCCGACGTGGTCGTCGCCGACTGCTGTTTTTCGATGCCGCGCATCTGCATGCACATGTGGCTGGCTTCGATCACCACGGCCACGCCCATCGGGTTGAGCGCCTCCTGTATGCAGTCGCGGATCTGCACCGTCAGCCGCTCCTGCACCTGCAGGCGGCGGGCGTAGCACTCCACGACGCGGGCGATTTTGGAAAGTCCCGTGATGTGCCCGTCGGGGATGTAGGCGACGTGCGCCTTGCCGTAAAACGGCAGCATATGGTGTTCGCAGAGCGAGTACAGCTCGATGTCCTTCACGAGCACCATCTGTTTGTACTCTTCGCGGAATGTCGCGGAGCGGATGATTTCGAGCGGATTCTCTTCGTATCCCTTCGTCAGGAACGACATCGCCTTGGCGACGCGTTCGGGGGTTTTCAGAAGTCCTTCGCGCGTGGGATCCTCTCCCAGCAGCCGCAGGATTTCGGTGTAATGGAGCTTCAGCGCCTCGATGGTCCGGGCGTCGAAACGTTCCTCTTTGTTGTAAGTTCTCTCTTCCATTGGAGGGCAAAGATAGATAAAGTAGCGTGCAAAAGCAAGCGTGCATTTTTCCGGGCCGCGCCCGTGTGCCGTAAAG
>ERZ773260.1058-NODE-1058-length-37526-cov-27.925649_pt1 | contig 37526 bp, 28 predicted proteins | sample MGYA00511387_ERZ773260 | MGnify/ENA primary metagenome ERZ773260 (study PRJEB29015, sample SAMEA2737745) | human gut metagenome | biome: human gut; feature: human-associated habitat; material: faeces | place: China | collected 2012 ...
AGAGGTCGGAAAACGAAAGTAGGAAGAAAACTACTTCGTTTTCCTCCTACTCGATTGCCTATGATTTTTTATTGCTGATTATTGAGTTTGAAGAACAAAGTAGGCATAGATTTGTTTTATCTATGTACTGTAAGATTAACAGACTGACTAAACAACTAACTAAACTATTCAAAGTATGAAAAAAAGATTTTTTTTCGCAATGGCGCTTGTAGCTGTTGCAATGGTGGGTAATGCACAAGATGCATACGTAGGTAATAAATTCTTTGATAATTGGTACATGGGTATCAAAGGTGGAGGCATTACCCCAACAACACATTCTGCATTCTGGAAAAATATGCGTGGAACAGCTGGTATTGAGCTTGGGAAACAAATTACTCCGGTGTTGGGAGTTTCTTTTGAAGGACTGACAACTGTCAACACGAGCGAAAGCCGTACAGCGTTTGATGCACTTAATTTGGGAGCCTTGGGTAAAATCAACTTAAATAACTTATTTGGTGGCTATTTGGGTAAGCCCAGATTGTTTGAAGTTGAGGCGATTGCCGGCATTGGCTGGGGACATGATTTTGTAAATTCAGGTCTGGGCTATGACAAATCATATATGGTAAGCCGTTTTGGAACAAGTTTTAACTTCAATTTAGGAGAGGCGAAAGCTTGGACTATAAATGTACGTCCTGCTATTGTATATCAGATGTCAGGAAACAGATCGCAGATTTTAAATGTTAATAAATCAGCTATAGAACTTTTGGCGGGTGTGACCTATCATTTTGCAAGTAGTAATGGAAAGCATTACCAAACAATTCAGACTCCATACAACCAGGCTGAAGTTGATTTGCTGAATGATGCAATTAACACATTGCGTGCAGAATCGGCTGCAAAAACAGAAGGACTTGAAGCTTTGCAATATGAAAATGATCAGTTGAAAGAAAAACTGAATGAGTGTATGAATGCACCGAAAGAGGTTGAAACTATTGTTCAGAATACTCACTCTAAGTCTTTAGAGTCGGTTATTACTTTCGGACAAGGAAAGGCTACTGTAAGTGCTGATCAGTTGCCAAATGTAGAACGTATTGCTACATACATGAAGAATAATCCTTCTAGTACAGTTGTTATTAAAGGATATGCTTCTCCTGAAGGTAGTGCAGAGATTAATGCACGTATTGCTAAGCAACGTGCAGAGGCTGTGAAGACTATCTTGATTAATAAATACAAAATAAGCGCAAGCCGTATTACGGCAGAAGGTCAAGGAGTAGGAGAAATGTTCTCAGAACCAGACTGGAACCGCGTAAGTATTGCAACACTGAACGAAGCAGAATAAAACTCTAGTTTGTTTTTCGGAAAAAGGAGCTATGTCAGAATTTAGACATGGCTCCTTTCTTTTTGTACCCTCGTCGGGAATCGAACCCGAATCAAAAGTTTAGGAAACTTCTATTCTATCCGTTGAACTACAAGGGCAAGTTGATTGCAAAAATACTTCTTTTTCGGAATATCCCAATAATTTTGTTTAAAAAACTTGAGAGCTTCCTTTACAAATGAAATAACTACCTTTTTTATTTTGATTTTTAAAGGAAGTTCGCCAATTTTGCGATTAATGAATTTGTAAACTTTAAATGACATATTATGGCAGAAGAAATGATAATCAAGGAGCTGGATGATGTAGTTGTTCGCTTCTCTGGTGATTCAGGCGACGGTATGCAGCTGGCGGGAAATATGTTTTCCAATATATCAGCTGCCGAGGGAAATGATATCAGTACATTTCCAGATTATCCGGCCGATATCCGGGCTCCGCAAGGTACATTAACAGGTGTTTCTGGATTTCAGGTACATATAGGTTCTGGGAAAGTATATACTCCAGGAGATAAATGCGATGTGTTGGTTGCAATGAATCCTGCAGCATTGAAAACTCAGTATAAATTTTGTAAGCCTCAATCGGTTATTATAATTGATACAGACTCGTTTACAAAGCGTGACCTGGAAAAAGCTCAGTTTGTATTGGAAAATCCTTTTTCAGAGCTTGGTATTAAGAATGAGGTAGTGGAAGCTGCCATTACGACAATGTGTAAAGAAAGCCTGAAGGATAGTGGGTTGGACAATAAGTCTATTATGCGTACCAAAAACATGTTCGCATTAGGTTTAGTGTGCTGGCTTTTCCATCGTGATGTAAAGGTAGGTGAAAAGTTACTTCGTGAGAAATTTGCGAGAAAGCCGGAGATTGCAGAAGCTAATGTGAAGGTTTTATACGATGGTTATCATTTTGGAGAAAACACGCATGCTTCAGTTGCGATGAGCTATCTGGTTCCTAGTAAAGCTCAAAAAGAAAAAGGACGTTACATGGATATTAATGGCAATAAAGCTACGGCTTACGGGCTTATTGCTGCTGCAGAAAAGGCTGGATTGCAGCTTTACCTGGGATCATATCCTATTACTCCTGCGACAGATATCTTACATGAATTGGCAAAACATAAATCATTGGGAGTAAAAACGGTTCAGTGTGAAGATGAAATAGCAGGATGTGCTTCGGCTGTTGGTGCTGCTTTTGCCGGAGCTTTGGCTGTAACAACCACCTCCGGACCTGGAGTTTGTCTGAAGAGTGAAGCTATGAATCTGGCTGTAATTACTGAATTACCTTTAGTAATCGTTGATGTACAGCGTGGAGGACCTTCTACCGGACTACCTACTAAATCAGAACAGACGGATTTATTACAGGCTTTGTATGGAAGAAATGGTGAAAGCCCGATGCCTGTTATTGCTGCATCCTCACCTACAGATTGTTTTGATGCAGCCTATATGGCATGTAAAATAGCATTGGAACATATGACTCCTGTTGTTTTGTTGACTGATGCATATATTGCAAACGGTTCGGCAGCATGGCGTTTGCCTGACTTAGCTGAATATCCTGATATTCGTCCTCCTTATGTAACACCTGACATGGCTGGGGCCTGGACACCTTTCCAGCGTAATCCACAGACAGGCGTACGTTATTGGGCTACTCCAGGTATGGAAGGATTTATGCACCGTATCGGAGGATTGGAAAAAAGTAATGAAACGGGAGCTATCTCAACAGATCCGGAAAATCATAACCTGATGACGCGTCTGCGTGCTGAGAAAGTGGCTAAGATTGCTGATTCTATACCTGATTTGAAGGTAGAAGGAAATCAGGATGTAGATTTACTGATTGTAGGTTTTGGTGGAACATACGGTCATTTGCATTCGGCTATGGATGAGCTGAACAGACGTGGAAAGAAAGCTGCTTTAGCTCATTTTAAGTTCATCAATCCGTTGCCTAAGAATACAGAAGAAGTTCTTCGTCGATATAAAAAGATCGTTGTTGCAGAGCAGAATATGGGACAGCTGGCAGGTTATCTGAGAATGAAGATAGAAGGTATTCATTTGCATCAGTTTAATCAGGTAAAGGGACAACCTTTTGTTGTACAAGAACTGGTTGAAGCATTTACTAAATTAATGGAGGAATAGACAATGAGCGAAACAAAATATACAGCAGCAGATTATAAGGCAGGACAACCGCGCTGGTGTCCCGGATGCGGTGATCACGCATTTTTGAATTCCTTTCATAAGGCACTTGCAGAATTAGGAGTTTCTCCCCATGAAATTGCAGTTATTTCTGGTATTGGATGTTCGTCTCGTCTGCCTTATTATATGAATACATATGGTATGCATACGATTCATGGACGTGCGGCAACTATTGCCACAGGTGCTAAAGTCGCTAATCCAAATCTTACTATCTGGCAGATTTCAGGAGATGGTGACGGACTGGCTATTGGAGGTAATCATTTTATTCATGCTATCCGTCGTAATGTAGATATTAATATTATATTACTGAATAATCGTATTTATGGACTTACCAAGGGGCAGTATTCTCCTACATCAGCTCGAGGTTTTGTCAGTAAGTCGTCACCATACGGTACAGTAGAAGATCCGTTCCGTCCAGCAGAATTATGCTTTGGCGCGCGTGGACGCTTTTTTGCCCGTTGTGTCGCTGTAGATGGAGGTCCGTCAGTAGAAGTATTGAAAGTAGCAGCTCGTCATAAGGGAACATCGGTAGTGGAGGTTCTTCAAAACTGTGTGATATTTAATGATGGTACTCATGATGCTGTCGCTAAAAAAGAAGATCGTGAACGCAATGCCATTTATCTGGAACACGGTAAACCTATGCTTTTCGGTCCGAATAAAGAGTTTGGATTAATGCAGGAAGGTTTCGGATTGAAAGTCGTTAAACTGGGTGAAAATGGAATTACGGAAAAAGATATTCTAGTACATGATGCTCATTGTGAAGATCATACACTTCAGTTGAAACTGGCTTTGATGGAAGGGCCTGATTTCCCGATTGCATTGGGAGTTATTCGTGATGTAGAAGCGCCTACATATGATGAATCTGTCGAAGCACAAATAGAAGAAGTTTCTGCGAAAAAGAAATATCATAATTTTGCTGAATTGCTTGCAACCAATGATACTTGGGAAATAAAATAAAGCGGAAGAAAAAAATAAGGAGTCAATATTATGGGGCTCCTTATTTTTTTTGTTTTTATTTATCCAAATTTTTGTATTATATCTTATAAAGTAGAATTATGATAAGAAGCATCAGTAATATGAAAATCTATCTGGCAAGTTTCTTGATAGCATGCTTTCAGGTTATGCTGGCTTCTAGTTCTTATTCTTCTTTTACAATAAACCATTTACAAGGACTCTCAAATAGCGCAGTTTTAAGCATCTTACAGGATAATCAGGGATTGATGTGGTTCGGTACCTACGATGGATTAAACTGTTATGATGGTAGAACGATAGATGTATTTCGTACTGATTTTTCCAAGGGCCTAACATTAGATAATAACATTATTTCTCGTATTCAGATTGCTTCAGATGACAAATTATGGGTGCAAAGCTATTCTGGAGTAAACTTATTTTCTACAGATTCTTTATCTGTTATCGATAATTATGTATTTCCAGATGAAGAAGTTATTGTATTTTCTAATCGGAAAGGTGACAGCTGGATTGTTGGAAAGCGGAATTTGTATTATTATAATACATATCATCGTTGCTTTGTGAAGGCCGGTGCAATGAATTTAAATTTGGAGAACCTTCAACAAAGTGCTTATGTAGATGGACAAGGTGGACTTCATATAGTACCAGTTAATGATACTAAGATGATTCATTTTTCATTGAGTTCTTTTTCTGCTGATTCTTTGCAGACAAGTTTGGATGTTACATCTTCACCTTTACATTCCAAGGTTATAAAAAAGACTTTTATTCAAAGCGGGGTTATTTGTTTCATTGACGAAGCAGATGATTTGTATTTGTATGATGTTTCCAAGAAGTCTAAAGTATATATTCGTAATGTAGGGGAACTATATAGAAAGTATGGTAACTTCATGAACGTATTTCCTTTTTATGATGATATTCTGATAACTCTTCATACGGGTGGTATCCTTCGTCTGATGGCTTCTCAGCAATATACAGAAGATTTGATACGTGTAGATTTGCGTATATTTTCAGCTTATACAGATAATCAGCAAGGGATTTTATGGATGGGGACAGATGGAGCCGGTGTAGTGAAGTTTACTAAAAGAGATGCTCTGGTTACGAATTTAATGCTAAATCGCATGTCTTCATCTGTAAGTGGGCAGGTTAGAGGTATTATGACCGATCGTTACGGTACATTGTGGGTTGGAACTAAGGGAGACGGTCTGATACGTATACCTGATTATCAAAAAGAGATTGATCTTAAAACTCTTTCAGTTTATTCACCTAAAGGAAAATGGGCTTTGACTGATTATGTGCGCGGACCTAATTTCTATCCGGTATTTATGCTGAAGAAAAAGACTCAAGGAGATGATTTTTTGGTGGGAATGTCCGATTCGTTATTGTATTATTATTCTTATCAGTCTGATAAACTGATACGTGTGGGAGGCTCTATACGTTATCCGGCAGAAATACATGGCTTATATGAGGAAAATGATTCTGTTCTTTGGGTAGTAACGTTTGGCTCAGGTCTTATTAAGGTTGTGCTAGATAAATCACATGAAATTCCGGAGATCAAAAGATTCAGACGTTTCCGTTGTTTTGCAGAACAGAAAGAACTTGTAGAATATTCTTCTTTATGGGTACAAGGTGATTCTATTTTATGGCTGGGAAGTCGTGGACAAGGGTTAGTTCGGTTTGATATTCGAAAATATGAGTATCAGGTGTATTCCTTGCGTACGATGCTGGGAAAAGCTGTAGATGATGTCTTGTGTTTGTGTGAATATGATAACAATCACTTTTTTGTTGGTACTACAGCCGGTTTGGTTTCTGTTGCAATTAATGGCAGAAATATTGTGCCTTCATACATTGGTCGCGAACAAGGACTGGTTAATGAGATGGTACACGGCATTGTAAAAGACGATGCTGGAATATTATGGATGGGTACAAATAAAGGAATGATAAAATATGACCCTGTTAGTGGTGGATCTTATACGTATTATTATAGCAAGGGGATTGAAATAGGAGAGTTTAGTGATGATAGCTATTATCGTAGTCCCTATAATGGAGATCTTTTTTAGGAGGAGTAGATGGACTATTGTATATGAATGATAGTCAGTCTTCTATTCCGGAATATTATCCTGAAGTAATTCTTCGTAAGCTGATTATTGATCGTGAGGAAGTTAACCTTAACAGGTTTTATTCGGCAGACAGAAAACAGATTCTGCTTTCTGAAGAACAGAATACGTTTTCTTTACAATTTGTAGCATTGGATTATCTTAATTCAGATATTGAATATGCTTATATTTTAGAGGGATATGATGAAAAATGGAGTCTTTTTTCTAAAGAAAATGAGGCTATGTTTAAAAATGTTCCCCCTGGGGAGTATTTACTTCGTATACGGTATAAGAAAGACGTATTGGATACTGTCTATAAGGACTATTCTGTTGCTATTAAAATTGCTCCTTTCTGGTATCATACGATATGGGCATATTTGACTCTTGTCCTTTTGATAATTCTTTGTTTGGCAGGGTATATTTGTAAACTGCATAGGAAAGGATTCTTTGAACGTTTGGCGCGAGCATGGGCTGTATCGAAAGGATTGGGAGAAATTCAGCAGGAAAACTTATTGGTGAAAGCAAGTGCTTTAGGAAACTGGGTAGCATTTTTCCCTTATTGTAATCAGCCTGAACAGATTACATTTATACAAAGAATCATCGAGATAATAGAAGAGAATTTGGATAAAGAGGAGCTGGGACCAACTTTCTTGGCTGAAAGGATGCATATAAGTCCTCGTCAATTTTCTCGGAAGTTTAAAGATTTATCAGGAATTACTCCTAGTGATTTTATAAAGAAATACCGTATGGAAAAGGCTGCTCAACTTCTGTTGGAAACTGATATGTCTATTCAGGAGGTAATAGAAAGTATTGGTATTTCTAGTCGTCCGTATTTTTATAAGGAGTTTGCAGATAAATATGGGACTACTCCGAAAAATTATCGTGCACATCATAAGGCAGGAACATTGACTGAAAGTGAATCATAACTATAAAAGGAATACTTATATGGTGTTATAAGTATTCCTTTTTCTTGTGCTTGCCTGTTCTTAAATCTGTTTTCTGCTTTTTCTACTTTGTTCTCTAAATGTTTTATTGTAATTTTAATATACTGTAAATCAGATTGTAATATTGTTCTGTATTTTGAATATGATTCTTTATTAGGACATTTTGATTTAGGGAGAAAGAATGTCTTTAAAGAGGAAAAAAATATAGTTATCTATTATTACTTTTACATATAGGATATTGGCTTAAATCTTAATTTTATATGCTTCGAAAAATACATTTTTGTTTGCTCGCCGGTTTAATCTTTACTCCGGCTTTCTCTCAACAGCGAGTGGTTGATTATGTAAATCCGATTATTGGAACAAATGGAATGGGACATACATTTCCTGGCCCTTGTGTTCCTTTTGGTTTGATACAACTCAGCCCAGATACTGATACAATACCCCATAATATAAATGGTGAATATCAAAAGGATGTTTATAAATATTGTGCAGGTTATCAGTATTCAGATCCTACTATCGTTGGATTTAGTCATACTCATTTAAGTGGTACGGGACATTCTGACTTAGGCGATATCTTAATTATGCCTACAGTTGGCGAATTAAAACTGAATCCGGGGCGTGCTGACTTTCCGGATGAAGGGTATCGCTCACGTTATAATCATGCTACAGAACGTGCAACAGCAGGTTATTATGAAGTTGTGCTTGATGACTATAAGGTAAAAGCTCAATTGACTGCAACTTCTCGCGTCGGTATACATAAATATACTTATCCTTCAACTGACGGGCGTATTATTCTCGATTTGAATCATGGTATTTATAATTACGATGGTAAAGTGCTTTGGAGCCATTTGAGAGTTGAAAATGATACCTTGCTTACTGGTTATCGGATAACGAATGGCTGGGCTCGGACAAATTATACCTATTTTGCTATATCTTTCTCTCAGCCGATAAAAGATTATGGATATATAGATAAAAAGAAACCAGATTATGTGGGATTCTGGCACCGTTTCAATATCGATCGTAATTTCCCAGAAATAGCAGGACGCTCTGTTGTATCTTATTTTAATTTTGATACTTCGAATGATAAAGAGCTAGTTGTAAAAGTTGCTCTTTCAGGGGTTAGTACTGAAGGAGCTTTGAAGAATTTATGTGCAGAGGCTGGAGGAAAAAGCTTCGAACAGGTGGTTGATGAGGCTGCTGAGGCATGGAATACAAAACTTGATTTATTTGAAATAGAAGGAACGGAAGATCAGAAAGCTATGTTTTATACCTCCTTATATCATACGATGATAAACCCATCAGTATATATGGATGTGGACAAAGCATATCGTGGACTTGATCATAATATTCATCAAGCAGAAGACTTTACGAATTATACGATCTTTTCATTGTGGGATACTTATCGGGCTGAACATCCGTTCCTGAATGTGGTAACTCCAATGCAGAATGCGGATATGGTAAAATCGATGATTCGTCATCAACAGCAGAGTGTGCATAAAATGTTACCCGTTTGGAGTTTGATGGGAAATGAGAACTGGTGTATGAGTGGATATCATGCTGTTCCTGTTTTGGCTGATGCTATTGCCAAAGGGGTATTTACTGAAAAGGAAGAAGCTTTGCAAGCTATGGTCGAAACATCGAACGTAGATTACTATGATCATCTGGATGATTATAAACAGTTGGGATATATTCCTTTTGAAAAGAGTAGTACAGCTGTTTCCTCTACATTGGAATTTGCATATGATGACTGGACTATTTATCAGACTGCTTTAAGAGCAGGTAATGAAGAAATTGCTAAGCAGTATTATGCACGTGCATTGAATTATCGTAATGTCTTTGATAAGAAAAATGGCTTTGCCTGTCCGCGTTATACTGACGGTAGCTTCAAAAAAGATTTTGATCCTCTGCAAACACATGGAGAGGGTTTTATCGAAGGTAATTCCTGGAATTTTTCTTTCCATGTACCACATGATGTCTATGGTATCATGGATTTAATGGGAGGTGAAAAAGTTTTTCTAACTCGTTTGGATGAGCTTTTTGAAATGCATCTTCCTAAAAAATATTATGAAAAGAATGAAGATATTACGGAAGAAGGGCTGATTGGCGGATATGTGCATGGTAATGAACCAAGTCATCATATACCTTACTTATACGCTTGGACATCACAACCTTGGAAAACTCAATTTTGGACTCGTGAGATAATCGACCGTATGTATCGTAATGATATAAACGGGTTGGGAGGAAATGATGATTGTGGTCAGATGTCTGCCTGGTATATGTTTACGGTAATGGGATTTTATCCAGTATGTCCGGGAACAGATCAGTATGTATTAGGAGCTCCATATTTCCCTTATCTCAAACTGCGTTTACCTAATGGAAACATTTTGGAAATTAAAGCTGAAGGAGTGAGCGATACCCGACGTTATGTTCAGTCACTTACTATTAACGGCAAGAAATATGACAAATTATATATTACTCATGCAGATTTGTTGAAAGGAGGAGTCTGGGAGTTTAAGATGGGAACCTCACCCAACAAGAAAAGAGGACAAAAAGCAGAAAATAAGCCTTATTCATTAACAAACGGAATCAAATAGTATGAAAGCACAATTGTTATTAGCTGGTATAATATTAGGAATGAGTGGTATATCGGCTTGTACGGGGAACAAGAAAAATGTGATGACTGAAAAAGAGACAATGGAGGTCTGGAAAGATTATCCGGTTGGGCATATTGTATTTGATGATCAGGCTCCAGAGCCAGAAGGATCAAAAGTTTATCATCGTATAATAACTAATCCTCAGGAGTATATTGCAGATCAGGCACGTACAGTACTTGCTACATTATATGATTCTCCGGCTGACAGTATTGTTCCGGTTGATACAATTCATTATTCTTTGCAGGATATAGAGGGTATTTCTGCAAAAGGAGGAGGTAATGGCGTTGTGAGCATTTTTTATAGTACTCGTCATATTGAAAACTCATTTGCAGCAAATGATACTGCTAAGCTGTTTTTTGAAACAAGGGGTGTTTTGTTACACGAATTGACTCATGCATATCAGCTGGAGCCTCAAGGGATAGGTAATTATGGAAGCAGTCGTGTTTTCTGGGCTTTTATAGAGGGAATGGCTGATGCAGTACGTGTTGCCAATGGAGGTTTTACTCCGGATGCTCGTCCTAAAGGTGGAAACTATATGGATGGTTATCGTACTGCCGGATACTTTTTTGTATGGTTAAGAGATAATAAAGATAAAGACTTTCTTCGTAAGTTTAATCGAAGTACACTTGAGGTTGTTCCTTGGTCATTTAACGGGGCTATAAAATATGCTTTAGGAGAGCAGTATGATATAGATGACTTGTGGTATGAATATCAAGTTGCAGTTGGCGATATTCAAGAAACAGAAAATCATTGATTATGAAAAAGATACTGAAAACAATCTTTCTATGTGTTTCTTTGCCGGTGTTTTCTCTTTCTGCAGAGAACTTAACTCAGTATGTCAATCCTATGATTGGTACAGATGGATATGGGAATGTATATCCAGGAGCGCAGATACCATTTGGAGGAATACAGATTAGTCCAGACACAGATGCAAAATTTTATGATGCAGCAGCTGGATATAAGTATAATCATACCTCTATTCTAGGATTTAGTCTGACGCATTTAAGTGGAACAGGGATTCCCGATTTGGGCGACTTCCTGTTTATTCCAGGTACAGGAGAGATGAAGCTTGATCCGGGTACACGTGAGAATCCTACAGAAGGTTACCGTTCTCGTTATTCTCATGATAGAGAATGGGCATCACCTAATTATTATGCTGTAGAATTGTCCGATTATGGTGTGAAAGCTGAAATGACAGCTGGTCTTCGGAGTGGAATGTTTCGCTTTACCTATCCCAAATCGGAGCAGGCATTTATCATGATTGATATGAACCATACCTTGTGGCAAAGTTGTGAATGGTCGAATTTACGTATGGAAAACGATTCTACATTGACAGGGTATAAGCTTGTGAAAGGTTGGGGACCGGAGCGCCATGTATATTTTACAGCCGTGTTTTCAAAGAAGCTGAAAAATTTGCGTTTTATGCAAGATAAGAAACCGGTCATTTACAACACATCTCGTTTCAGAAGCTGTTATGAAGCTTGGGGAAAGAATCTGATGGCATGTATATCTTTTGAAGCAGCAGAAGGAGAAGAAATCATAGTGAAGACGGCTGCTTCTGCTGTCAGTACAGCCGGAGCAACTTTGAATTTGCAAGAACTGAACGGAATGACTTTCGATAGTCTGCGCGAGAAAGGTGTTTCTTTGTGGGAGCAGGAACTTGCGAAATATCAGATTGAAGCAGAACCGGAATTTGTTTTGATAGTTGACTGTTTCTTAAAAAGACTTATTCTTTTTCTCCATAGCACAAATCACCGGCATCACCTAGTCCCGGTACGATGTATGAGTGTGCGTTTAATTCCGGATCTACAGCTGCACACCATACTGTTGTTTTGTCCTGAGGAAATACTTTTTGTACGTGTTCCACTGCCTGTCGGCTGGCAATAACCGATGCTATATGTATGTGTGCTGGTTCACCTTTAGTAAGCAATGCTTTGTAGGCGAGTTCCATTGAACCACCTGTAGCCAGCATCGGGTCTACCAGAATCAGCGTCTTTCCGTCCAAACGCGGAGAGGCAATGTACTCGATATGGATATCAAAATTGTCGGTATCTATGTATTTGCGATAAGCCGAAACAAAAGCATTCTCAGCGCGGTCGAAATAGTTAATGAATCCCCGGTGCAGCGGCAGTCCGGCACGCAGGATAGTAGCAATGACAGGCTGTATGGTAGGAACGTTTTCGGTTGCCATGGCTAAAGGTGTCTGTATCTCCAGCGGTTGATAAGGAAGATCACGGCTGATTTCGTATGCCATGATTTCTCCGACACGTTCGATATTGCGGCGGAAACGCAGGCTGTCACCTTGTATATTTACATCGCGAATCTCTGCCAGATACTGGTTTAGAATACTATTATTCCGGTTCAGTTCTACAATTTTCATAGATTGTTTCTCTTTTTTTGATTGTTACATGTTTATGCCGCAAATATACGGATAATTCATGAAAGATATGGAAGAATGGATTAAATACTATACTTATTATTCTAGGTGGTAATATTCGTAGTTGCAATGTCGAAATGACAGATTTGTTACACAAGTATAAATCTTTAGTTTATTACGGATTTTTTTCTGTAATAACTTCTTTAGTTTAAAAATAAACTACTACTTTTGTATCGCCAAAGACGAGGAGGATTGAACTCACTGGTCTATTGGATGGTATAAACGGAAAACTAAACATTTGATATAATAACCAAATTAATCATTTGAACAATGGCAAATTTAGATCTTACTAAGTACGGTATCACTGGAACCGTAGAAATCGTACACAATCCTTCTTACGATGTATTGTTTGCAGAAGAAACAAAAGCTGGTTTGGAAGGCTTCGAAAAAGGTCAGGTAACTGAACTGGGTGCAGTAAACGTAATGACTGGTATCTACACTGGTCGTTCTCCTAAAGATAAATTCCTGGTAAAAGACGCTACAAGTGAAAACACTGTATGGTGGACTTCTGAAGAATATAAGAACGATAACAAACCTGTTACTACTGAAGCTTGGAAAGAACTGAAAGCTTTGGCTGCAAAAGAATTGTCAAACAAAAAATTGTATGTTGTTGATGGTTATTGCGGTGCTAACAAAGCTACTTGCTTGAAAGTTCGTTTCATCATGGAAGTTGCATGGCAGGCTCACTTTGTAACTAACATGTTCATCCGTCCTTCTAAAGAAGAACTGGAATCATTCGAACCTGACTTCATCGTTTACAACGCTTCTAAAGCAAAAGTTGAAAACTACAAAGAACTGGGTCTGAACTCAGAAACTGCAGTTGTATTCAACTTGACTACTAAAGAACAGGTTATCCTGAACACTTGGTATGGTGGTGAAATGAAGAAAGGTATGTTCTCTATGATGAACTACTTCAACCCATTGCGTGGTATCGCTTCTATGCACTGCTCTGCTAACACTAATATGGACGAAACTGAATCAGCTATCTTCTTCGGTTTGTCTGGTACAGGTAAGACTACTTTGTCTACTGACCCGAAACGTAAGTTGATCGGTGACGACGAACACGGATGGGATAACGAAGGTGTGTTCAACTACGAAGGTGGTTGCTACGCTAAAGTTATTAACTTGGATAAAGAATCAGAACCAGATATTTACAACGCTATCCGTCGTGACGCTTTGTTGGAAAACGTTACTGTTGACGCTGAAGGTAAAATCAACTTCGCTGATAAGAGCGTAACTGAAAACACTCGTGTTTCTTATCCTATCCACCACATCGAAAACATCGTTAAACCGGTGTCTAAAGGTCCTCACGCAAAACAAGTTATCTTCTTGTCTGCTGATGCATTCGGTGTATTGCCTCCAGTATCTATCCTGAACCCTGAACAGGCTCAGTACTACTTCTTGTCAGGATTTACTGCTAAGTTGGCTGGTACAGAACGTGGTATCACTGAACCGACTCCGACATTCTCTGCTTGCTTCGGTGCTGCTTTCTTGAGCTTGCATCCTACTAAATATGCAGAAGAATTGGTTAAGAAGATGGAAAAGACTGGTGCTAAAGCATACTTGGTTAACACTGGTTGGAATGGTACTGGTAAGCGTATCTCTATCCGCGATACTCGTGGTATTATCGATGCTATCTTGGATGGTTCTATCGAAAAAGCTCCTACTAAGACTATTCCTTACTTCGATTTCGTTGTTCCAACTGAATTGCCGGGTGTTGATCCGAAGATCTTGGATCCTCGCGACACTTACGAATGTGCTTGTCAGTGGGAAGAAAAAGCAAAAGACTTGGCTGGTCGTTTCATTAAGAACTTCTCTAAGTTCACTGGAAACGAAGCTGGTAAGGCTTTGGTTGCTGCTGGTCCGAAATTGTAATTTGAATATAAAGTTACAAAATAACCAACGTAAGAGGGTACTCGAAAGAGTATCCTCTTATTTTTTTATCTTGTGGAATGATGAAATAGAGAAGTGCTTCTGAATTTTCTAAAAGAAATATGTGTAAATAGCGGAGAAAAAATTATTTTTATGCCAGATTGAAAATAAAGTTCAATTTTTTCTGTTGATTTGTCGATATATTGTGTAAAATAACGCTGGAAAGAAAATTTCTAATTTAAATAAAACAGATTGCTTATGAGAAACTTAAAACAAACAACTTTTGCTGTGTTATTACTGCCATTGATGGCATGTGGAGGAGCACAGCAACAGGCTCCGGCAGAAACTCCTGTACAGGATAGCTTGAAAAATCAGGTAGTAGAAACAATCATGACACGTCGTAGTGTTCGCCAGTATAAACCTCAGGCGGTAGAGCGGGAAAAGATGCAAACGATTGTAGAATGCGGAATCAATGCTCCAAATGCAATGAATAAGCAACCTTGGGAAGTACGTGTTGTAGATAATGCTGATTATATCAATGGAGTAACAGAATTATATAAGAAAGCCAATCCGAAAGCAGCTGAAGATCCGGCATTCAAGAATATGTTCCGTAATGCTCCTACAGTGGTGTTCATCGGTCATGATACGGAATCGGAAAGTTCTCCTTTCGATTGTGGTCTGCTTGCTGAAAATATGATGATTTCAGCATGGTCTATGGGTATTGGCAGTTGCTGTTTGGGAAGTCCTGCTCGTTTTATGAAGACTCCTGAAGCTGCCGAATATTTGCAGAAATTAGGATTTAGTGAAGGATATGAATTGCTGTATTGCATAGGATTCGGTTATCCTGATGAGGCTCCAGCTGCTAAACCGCGTGAAGCTGCAAAAGTGAAATTCGTGGAATAATGAAATGATACATCGGGAAACATGTATAACTAAGAAATATGTCTGAAGTTTGGATTCTGTGAAAAGCCTATAAGTTATTCATGTTACAAATAAAAATAGCTCTGACTTCCCCTGTTTTGGAGATGGCAGAGCTATTTTTGTTTATTGTTGCAGAGATTAAATTGAGGAAACAATGTCCGTTTAAACATAATGTTTATACTGCTACCTTTCTCCCAAATCATCGTAGGAGCTTTGTAGGATAGCCTTCCCACGCAAGATTCGGTTTTCATCAGGTGAAGGTATCTCCAGCATCGGGCGGTCGGCATTAATGTCTACTAATGTTACTCCTGTGCTGTCGGCAAATGCAAAACCTCCTCCAAATGTCCAATAGGCAAACGGATAAGTATATGCTGTACTCAGTATGTTTCGGCTGAAGTTAAATTCACTGTGGTCGATGCCGAGTTGAGCAAGTAAGGTCGCAGCCAGATCGCTTTGGTTCATCACTTGGTTTATTACCATCGGTTGCTTGACTGCTCCTCCTAGCCAGAGCATTGGAATATGATGTATCCGTGCGTCGTGTCCGTTTCCTTCGGCTGGATAATAGAATCCATGGTCGGGCAGACAAACGATAAGCAGATTGTTCCAAACAGGAGTTTTGCGTATACGCTCTACGAACTCTCCGAGGCAATGGTCGGTAAAAGCAAAAGCATTTGGTTGCTTTTCCTTCAGCCGGTGATAGGGTACTTCAAAAGGTTCGTGACTGCTCAGAGTAAGAAAAGCGGTATGCCAGGGGGAGTCTCTTCGGTCTTTTATCATCTGATAGAGATGATCGAAGGTTATATCATCGTTGACTCCCCAAGCGTTCTGGTGCTGACTCATAGGGAAATCGGTATCAGCGGTCAGGTTCTGATATCCACTTTCCAGCAGATAGCTTTTCATATTGGTAAAATTAATATCACCGCCATATAGAAAGTCTGTATGATACCCTTCTTTTGCCAGTTTCCCGGCGATAGAAGGCAATGTACGACTCTTGGCTGGTATTTTCATTACCGACAGATCCGGAAAGCTCTGATAGCCGCTAAATGTGCAAATCGTTCCTCTGTCTGTCCGGAAGCTATTGGCATAGCATTGCGTAAACCAAATTCCTTCTTTTGACAAACGGTCTATATTAGGGCTGGCGCCTTTCACGCCTCCCAGCGATTCTACCATGGTGGCACCGAAACCTTCCATTAGGATAATCAGGATATCCGGACGTTTGGTATTTAGTAATTCTACTGTGTTTTCTCCTCCGGTAGGATAAAGATTATCGAACAGTTCCTTACGGTGTGTCTCATCGAAGCAGTTGAATTGTTCTGAGTAGTTTTTTGTTTTTCCGGCTGAAGCTATCAGGCTGAAAGCTGGATTTACGGCAGAATGGTTTAAAAACTCATCGTTGCAGAAATATACCTGACCGATGTTGGAGGTTGATTCACTCACTCCTCCACGTATGATGATAAAAAGTACTCCTCCCAGCAGAATTGTGGCAAGTGTACCAGTTGTTTTTCTGTTGGCTGGAGGCAGATATCGGGGAGTAATCCGATAAAGTATCCAGGTTACAAATCCAGAAAGCAACAGGATGACAAGTATCCGTAGTATAATAAAACCGGTAGATACACTTGCCATAGCATTTTTCGGAGAGTCCAGATACAAAAAGACAGAGGCGTCAAGTTTGAAGTTCCAAAAAGGGTAGAGGCACATGTCGCCTACAAAGATCAGTGAAATCAGTAGGCAGACAATGGCGTAGTACCCTACAAGTAGTTGACGGAGAGGAAATTTCTTGAACCATATACTAATGAGTATGGTAAGCCATGGGATGGCAGTAAGATACCCTGTAGTAGCAGCATCGAGACTCATTCCGTGAAACATTACCTGCAAGTAGCTGCTAAATGGAACCAGTCGTCCGGGCGCATCATTATAAAGCATGAAAAAGGGTTTTTGCAGTATGAAGAAAATAAATATAACTGCAAAGACCAATATCAGGTACGCGATTCTTTTTTTCATATATTGTTGAATTTGAACTTACAAAGATACATATTTTTATAGTGTGGAGAGATTTCTTTCATTTATATTCACTTTACATGCAGTACGAATTGGTATTTCGTCGATTTTCAGATTCCCTTAATGTATGTTTTGGGTGATTTTCCAGTTACTTGTTTAAATACTCTGTTGAAGTTGTTGGGAGTATTGAACCCTACTTTGTAAGCAACTTCCTGTACCGTATTATCTCCATCTGTCAGGAGTTCTATAGCACGTGTAATACGCAGATGGTTTACATAGCTGCTGAAGTGTATGCCTGATGTATTAAACAGCCGGCTTAAATTGCGTACTGACAAGTTATATTGTGATGCTATCTGTTCCATGTTTAAGTCTTCATGTATGTGTTCTGTTATGTAGTTCAGTATAGGATGCAGGCGTGAATCATTGGGAATAACCAGTGTTTTCAGTAGAAAGTCTGCCCCTAATGTCATTTGTGGAAGTAAATTGAAAAAGCTTAACGCAAAGTTGTATAGATCAGTTTGCTTTCCGCGTGTAATGACTTTCCCTTTTGATGCGATGAACTTCAGGTTTTCGGCTATAATACCATTGGTGCTATATATTGAGAAACGGTTTTTTCCATCATCAGGAGTGATGTTCAAATTAATATAAAAGATGATGAGTGAAACCTGCCGGCTGTTGCTCGATAACTTATGGCTGGCTTTTTCCGGAATCCATGCTATATGCTTTTCCGGAACAAAATAGTTTACTCCTCCGGTTTCTACATGCAATGTTCCGGAAAGTGTATAAATAATCTGGAATTTCTCATGCGCATGCTCCTGGAAATTGATTGCTTCCCAACTGGTTTTCTTGATAAGAATGTCGTCGTGCGTGGAACGGCTTATTAGCGATATATATTCTTGTTGTTCTGTATTCATCAGGAATAAACTTGGCTTATTTTGATAATATTGTTGCGTAATGTGCAAATTCGGAACAAAATTAAAGACTTACTTTTGCATAACAAAAAAGTAAGGTAAGTTTTTAGGACAAAAAGAATAGTGATTCTTTTATTGTACACCAGATATAGGAATGAGAATTTATTTGTCTGGTATTGATGTGCATAAAGACTAAACAAAATATATGATAAAAAAAGTATTATTAGTTAGTGTTGTTTTTTTAGGTTTATTGGGGCAAGGGTTAGCCCAGACTCGTTCATTGACACTCGATGAAATGTTTCAGTTGGCAGATCAGAATAATAACCGTATACGGTTGTACGATTTGGCAATATCTGAAGCCGAGCAAGGGGTAAAAGTAGCTTGCAATGATCGTTTACCTTCTATTCAGGCGCATGTTGAACTGAACTATATAGGCGACGGAGTGATGACCGATCGAAATTTCGCCCATGCAGTACATGCAGATATGCCTCATTTTGGTAATTCTTTTGTGCTGAAGGCAAGTCAGGTGATATATGCTGGAGGAGCTGTGGCAAAAGGAATCGAACGGAGCAAGTTACAAAAGAAGGAAGCAGAACTGGAATATGTAGAAAACCGCCAGGATATTCGTTTTCTTCTGGCTGGATATTATTTGGATCTTTTCCAGTTAAACAATCAGAAACGTGTTTACGAAAGCAATATTTCTCAAACCCGCTTGCTGGTAAAGGATATGAAGGCGTCTTATCGTCAGGGAACGGCGCTGAAGAGTGATATAACCCGTTATGAGCTTCAGCTTCAGAGTCTGGAACTTTCGTTGACTTCTGTCAAAGATAAAATAGATGTGTTGAGCCATAAACTGGCTACAGCAGTCGGTTTAGAGCCTGACTGAAATATGATATGCTGAATGCCGTTTCGCTGAACTGGTGTGTGTTTATCGGAATACTGGCAGGTGCAGGAGTTGTATTCTACCGCCAGGTAGTCCTGCGCAAAGGCTATAAACTGCTTATTACCGTCGGCTTCATGCTGATAGTAGTTTATCAGTACTATATGTATTTCCTTATCCATCCCAACCTGAATATTGAAAGTCTTTACATCCCCAACTTTCTGAAAGGACTAGGACACGGCATACTTTATATATCGCTGACCATCTATGTAGCCAAGACTGTCCCTTTCGAACATTTCTTTCAGGGACTATGTGTATTAAGCTTTATCCGCACCAGCATTGCTACTCCTTTGGGTACAGCCATATTAAACCGCTGGCTGAAGTACATGCAGCAGGATAATATCGGTCTGATAAGCCGTAAAATGGATTTGGTAAAAGGATGGATGCCTGATGTTTCCATCCAGCAACTATATGAAGAAGTTACCCGTCAGACGCTTCTGACCAGTCTGAAAGAACTGTTTGGTGCAGTATGTATCGTGGGGACCATATTTCTGTTGTTTTTACTTAGTCAGAAAGTTTGGCGAAAACTATTGCGATATGTCAGAAGAAATCATCCCCGATATATTCAGCTTTTGAAGCGTTCACAACCCGCACAATAAGGCAGAAAGTTATTTTCTGCCGAAATCTGCCGGGACTTCTCCCCATAAATCAGTTTCCCATTTGCGCAGTGGAGTAGTATACTGATTCTCATTCAGCCATTTCTCTGCACGTTCGATAAGCTGGAATAATTCTTCAGTTTTCGCGGTACGTTCCAGCTTTGTTTTACATTTCTTCTGTTTCACCCAGTTCAACGCATTGCGGCTATCAGAATAAATAGGCATATTTATCCCCTTTTGTTTCATCAGCGCCAGACCATGGACAATAGCAAGGAATTCTCCGATATTATTTGTGCCATACATAGGTCCAAAATGAAAAATTTCCTGTCCGGTAAGTAAATACACTCCCCGGTACTCCATTGGTCCTGGATTACCGCTGCATGCAGCATCTACGGCCAGACAGTTTAAATCGAAATTTTCAGGGATTTTTTTCTCTTCCGGTTCGTGTGTTGCTGTCTGACTTTTCTTCAGATACACATAAGCAGGAGTAGCGAAAGCATGTTCTGCCTCTTCACGTGTAGTGAACGATTTATAAATAGCACCTTTGTAGTTCTTAATTTGTAGCTGGCAGTCGGTCCACGATGTATATATTCCTGGTTCCACTCCTTTCCATACTACATAAAATTTCTGCTGCTTTGCCATAATCTGTATAATAGCGATATCAATAAACCAATTCACCACAGACTATGCAGAAGTTTCACACATATGTGTAGAAGTCTGTATAATCCGTGGTGAATAAAAGATTGTGTATGATTAATGTCTTAATTACATACGTTCAGGAACCTCAATACCGAGCAGTCCCATTGCCAGTTTGACGATCTTTCCTACATTCTGGCTCAAAGCAAGACGGAACACCTTCAATGCTTCATTTTCTTCACGCAGAATGCTGAAATCGTGATAGAACTGGTTGTATTCCTTTACCAGATCGTACGCATAGTTAGCAAGAATAGACGGATTATAGTCACTTCCGGCCTGACGTACCACGTTTGTAAAGTCAGCAAGCATCTGAATCAGTCCCTCTTCTTTTGTGCTCAGTTCCACACCTGTCGGGATAACAGCAGGAATAGTGATACCAGCTTCAGCAGCTTTACGCAAGATAGACTGGATACGAGCATATGTATATTGGATAAACGGACCTGTATTACCGTTGAAATCGATAGATTCTTTCGGGTTGAATGTCATATTCTTGCGAGCATCCACTTTCAGGATGAAATACTTCAGTGCGCCCAAACCTACGATACGTGCGATATCATCAGCTTCTTCCTTAGTCAGGCCATCCAGCTTACCCAGTTCACTGCTGGTTTCTTTCGCTGTTTCTATCATTGCTTCCATCAGGTCGTCTGCATCTACTACCGTACCTTCACGGCTCTTCATCTTACCTTCCGGCAGTTCCACCATACCGTAAGAGAAGTGAACCAGATCCTTACCCCATTCAAATCCCAGCTTATCGAGCAGAATAGAAAGTACCTGGAAGTGATAATTCTGTTCGTTTCCTACTACATAAATCATTTTGTTGATCGGGAAATCCTGGAAGCGAAGCTTCGCAGTACCAATATCCTGAGTCATGTAGACAGAAGTACCGTCGGCACGCAGCAACAGCTTGTGGTCAAGACCTTCTGCAGTCAGATCAGCCCATACAGAACCATCCTCTTTGCGGTAGAAGAAACCTTTTTCCAGTCCTTCCAGCACTTTTTCTTTACCTTCCAGATATGTTTCAGATTCGTAGTATATCTTATCGAAGCTGACGCCCATCATCTTGTATGTTTCGTCGAATCCGGCATATACCCAGTCATTCATTTTCTTCCACAAAGCGCGGATTTCAGGGTCATTTGCCTCCCATTTACGCAACATTTCACGAGCTTCCTGCATCAGTGGTGATTGAGCTTCTGCTTCTTCCTTGCTCAAGCCTTTTTCCATCAACTCAGCTACTTCAGCCTTGTAATGTTTGTCGAAAGCCACATAATAATCACCAATCAAGTGGTCACCCTTCTTGCCTGATGATTCAGGAGTTTCTCCGTTACCATATTTCAGCCATGCAAGCATTGACTTACAGATATGGATACCACGGTCGTTTACGATATTTGTCTTTACAACCTTGTTCCCGTTGGCAGCCATTACATTGGCAAGTGCGTTACCCAGCAGGTTATTGCGGACATGTCCCAGATGCAGCGGCTTGTTTGTATTCGGTGATGAATATTCTATCATTACCAGCGGAGCATCTTCGGTAGCTTTCTGAATACCCCATTGAGCATCAGCGTGAATGCGGTTCAGCAGTTCAACCCATACATCCGATGCGATAGTCAGGTTCAGGAATCCTTTGATGACATTATAATTTGCGATAGCCGGTTCGTTCTTTTTCAGATATTCACCGATCTCCTGTGCTGTTAGCTCCGGTCCCTTCTTCGACATTTTCAGAAAAGGGAAAACCACAAGCGTAAGATGACCTTCAAACTCCTTCTTGGTTTTCTGTAATTGTACCATTTTGGCAGGCACTTCTGCACCGTACAATTCTTTTACCCCGTTGATGACGGAGGCAGTCAGTTTATCTTCTATTTTCATGTGTATATATGGTTTTGTATTTCCCGACATTTATCAGTTTGCGCAAAGATAGTGAAACTCGCCCGATTATGAATGGATTTAAAAAGAAATATGTACTATTCCGTTACCCATTCTAATTATTTCAATCTCCTATAATTCTTTCATTTTTAGCAATTCACTGAGAATTGTATCAGTGAAGGTATGCCAAATATTCAGGTGTACAGGCTTGTATTCCTTAAAAAAATGCTCAACAAAATCAATCTCAAATATAAGTCGGTAGTCATTGTCCGGACATTCTGGATGGGCTTCTTGCTTACTTCCTACTCTCGCAACCTTAATCAAATATAAATCCTTTATTCCATTTCCTTTTATATATGGCATAAAATAGAAGAGTTTATTAAGGTGAATTGTTGAAGGAAACTTTCTTCCAGTATAATAAATTTTAGCAGACCCGTCAAGAAAGATGCTTGTATTCTCTTGTGGTATAAGACTAATCAAAACATGCTTCTCGAAATCAAGATTTGAATAATCTCGAATTATAGAATTATTTATAATATTTCGAGGATATTGTGCAGCAATTGTGTTTACTGAAACCGGTTTGATTATTCGTGACCTTACAGACTTATCACTCTCATTATATTCCATCAAATCGGAAAAAGCCTGTTTCATTTGATTCGCAATATACCAAGCCAGGCGAGGTGGTACTGCATTACCAACCATTTTATATCCATCTTTGATATTAGAATACTTAAACACAAACTTGTCAGGGAATGTTTGAATTCTCGCACATTCTCTAACACTTAACCGTCTATATAAATGTTCAAACCCACAAGCAAAGACACATTGATCAGCAGAGATATAGGTCATTTTGGGAGCTTGAGGATGTTGTGGAGCATTTCTCGCCTGCGCTTGTATGGTAAATGAAGTTTCATTCCATGTTCTCACTCTATTTCTAGCCATATATCTACTATCGTATACACCTATGTAAGTATCATGGTTAGCACGTTGACTATTTGTTTCAAGAACTGGTTCATCTTTATAATATCGAGGTTCTTCTATTATATCACCTATCGCTTGACGAAGAGTAACAGGAGTTTCATTTACTGCATCAGGAAACTGAAATTTGTTTTTCAAGTCATTCCTTATCCCGATAAAAAATACACGAAACCGATCTTGTGGAATCTTATAATCAGCTGCGTTTAAAAGCTCATAACTTATTCTGTATCCCGCCTCTTTGAGTAGCCTTATAAAGCAGTTCAAAGAATCTTTGTGCTTTCCCTCAAGAATCCCCTGAACATTCTCTATTACAAAAAATTTCGGCCGCTTGTCTTTGACAATTCGAATATAGTCAAAAAATAGTTGCCCACGAGAATCTTCTATTCCTAAACGTTTCCCTCCTTCACTCCAAGCCTGACATGGTGGTCCTCCAATAATACCATCACAATCAGGAATATCTAAACCAGAAAGTGTGCGTATATCTGATGTATTCAATGTAGTATCAGGATGATTAAGTCTATATGTTTTATGTATAGACTTATCATATTCATTAGCCCATACAACATTGAATCCTGCCTTTTCGAAACCAAGGTCAAGTCCACCACACCCTGCAAAGAGTGACACAATATTCATTTTAATCTTGATAATTTATACCATGCCTGTCAAGCGCAGCACGAATACTCATAGCAACATGATAAGCAAGATTTACGGGTACGGCATTACCAATCATCTTATATCCCATATTAACATCAGTATAGAGAAATACATAATTGTCAGGAAAAGTTTGCACTCGAGCAACCTCACGCACGGACATTCTTCTATACAGATGTTCCTGACCTGGCACAAAGATTTGTTTATTTTTTTCGATTTTTATCATTTTGGGAGCCTGAGGATGAAGCTGACATTGTCGACCACTTGCTTGAACAGTAAAACCCGGTTCATCCCAACTTCTTACTCTATTGCGAGACATGAATATTGGAGAGTAAGCACCGATGAAATACTCATGATTTGGAACTGCACACTTATCACCATTAGTCTTGTTTTTTTCTAAGGCAGGAATAGCGTTGTCTTTTAAGTCCCAAATACATTCACGAAGTGTTGGTTTATGTTCACATGGAGTTGGATACTCAAAATCACGAATATTTAAGTCTTTACGAAACCCTATGTAAAAGACACGATCGCGATCTTCGGGAACGTCAAAGTCATTGGCGTTAAGCATTTTGAGATTAACATCATAACCAGCCTCGCTAAAAAGTTTCATAAAGCCCTCAACGGCCTCAGAATGGCGTTTAGCCAACATGCCCGACACATTCTCAGCAACAAAAAATAAAGGTTGAGTGGACTTCAATATTCTGATATATTCATAAAATAGCTGTCCACGCGCGTCTTCTATTCCTTTAAGACTACCGGCCTCACTCCATGATTGGCAAGGAGGCCCACCTATAATACCTGTAACTCTTTCAGGGAACTTGCTTTCTTTCACACTTCTAATGTCACTTTCAATGAGATGCGTATCTGGAAAATTCGCCTTAAAAGTTGGACATATTTTGGAATCAAACTCGTTTGCAACAACAGTTCGGAAGCCTGCATTGTGAAAACCTTTATCAAGCCCACCAGCTCCAGAGAATAAACTAATGAGTTTCATTTAATAATAATATGTTATAAGTTTGGAGTTTATCAAATTAGCTGGATTCTGCGGATCTTCTATTTCTTCATTAGATATAGAAACTCCATTCTCTTTACAAAATTCTTCAAACTCGTCAATATTTTCGAAGTCGTTGTATTTGTCCTCAGGAATTAATGCCACCAATTTAAATTTGTAGTTTACTATTTCATCCGTTAAATACTCAAAATGTTGAAACGGTGTCTTAATTAGCCACATACCTCGTACTCGGAGATCTGAAATTCCAAGATGGTCTACTTTGTTAATTCTCCCAAGTTCATTGGTTTCTGCAGGTTCTACTTCGTCAAGCGATTCAAGACCAGCTTTTATCACATTCTCAACGTTTTCATAAATATCATGTGAATCACAGTACAAATCACCATATACAAAAAATATATTATGCAATTCTTTTTCGTCGATCTGTCCAACTACGTAAAGCATGTCTTTCTCTTCCCATTTCTCACACGTACGACAAGCGTTGCATATTTTGGGATTGCCTGAACGAAGCTTATTTTTGGGATAGCTACTATTCAATTGGAGTTGTGATGTTCCAAGCGTTTTTATTTTTTTTATTTCAATTGCATCACTATTAATAAGCATAGCATCAGGAGGGTTCGTACTATTGCCTAGATAAGAAAATGTTCGACTATATGCCTTCTTTATAGAGCGTATGTCTTGATCTAAACAACCTGCAAATGCATTCTTCACAAAATCTTCAAAAGCAGCCCCCATTTGGTTTGCTCGATTTTGAATATCCCCCTGTGGATTCTCGACGATCTCAAGAGATGATTTTTCTACAATAGCTTGTATCGCTGTTAGTATATTGCCACCCATATATCTTTACCGCTCTTGTTATATTAAATTCCAGTCTGTTTATATTGGGGTCAAAAGTAATAAAATTCTATGAGATGAACGATTTTTATATAAAAAAGGAACGTCATCTTCTCCCTAGGGAATAGGAGAGTGACGTTCCTTACATGTTATGAAGAATTAAAGGGTTCTGTTATTCTGCTATACAGATACTTACACGGTTTTCTTCCGGTGTGCTAAATGGCTGTACGGTATCACCTTTGTAATCTACAGTGATACGCTGGCTGTCGATACCCATTTCTTTCAGTTGGGTAGCTACATTTTCAGCGCGTTTCTTAGAAAGGCGCATGTTGATATCTGCATTACCAGTCTGCTTGTCTGCATATCCACTGATAGTAATATTACATTCAGTGTGTTCTTTCATGAATTCTGCCAGTTTTTCAATCTTCATTTTTTCTTCATTGCGGATAGCGGAAGAATTAAGTGCAAAGTAGATATTTTCTGTCATACTAACCTTTTCCTGTTTTACCGGAGCAGGTTGCTGTACCGGTTTGGGCTCTTCTTTTACAACGGGTGTTGGTTGAGGAGTTGGTTCATAGTAAACAGGTTCTGTCTTGCGTGAAGTCTTTCCGAATTTGATAGTGAATCCGGCAAGCGCATTAAACTGCCAGTCTGCATTGCCAGCCTTCTTTGAATTGAATTTATCCGACAAAACATTTGCGTTTACTTCGATGTTGAAGAAAAGGTTAGAGGTTAATCGTAGGTTTGTACCTAATCCGAACCTGCCTACCGGGCTGATCTTATTATCTGTCCATAAGTAGCGCAGATCATAGCCTTTGTTAGCCAATGCTACAGCTTCATCATTGTTGAAGCCACCATTCAGGCCCACACCTGCAAACAAGTATGCATTGAAGAAACGGTCTGGATTATAGCGGCAGAACAAGTTGCCCAAATTCAGTGTAGCATCTACATTGCCCTGCAAGTAGTTATACTTGTAAAGTTGTCCGTCGGCAGCCCATCCTCCTTTAGCCTGCCAGCCGCTTATTCCGGCACGCAGTCCCCAGAGCGGTGTAAACTGATAGCCGCCGTAGATAGCAGCTGCTGGAGAAATCAAGTCTCCGAATTTCGCTTCACCACGTGTGTGTGCTGCACCGGCTTGTACTTGCATGAACCAATGAGGAACAAACTCTGTTTTTCCTTCAGTTGAAGATTGTACTACTTGTGATTTAGCTGTTATTGGAATTAATCCAATTGCTAATAGTGTTAATAATTTATTCCAATGCATAATGTAATTATTTAAAAAGTTAAATCATTGGTATGGTTTAATATTTTTAAGAGAGTTGCATATTATCGCTATAATATGTGGAATCATTTCATTAAACAGAGGCGCCATCCTCCTAAATAATTCATAGGTCTGAAAGTCCAACTGCTTGTTATGTTTAATGAGTCATTCATTACAAATGAACATTTTATTTCATTGTCGACTGCAGTTCGGAATTCCATATTTGTAATCTTATAGCTCAGAACTGGAAAACGTTTAAGAACGGCCTTTACGGATTCCATTTCATCATTGTCTAGAGGTACTGGCTCATTCCATATATCTGTTGTATCTGGTTTAAAAAGCATTGCAGCAGCTTCACTGTATTGCTTGTTTTGTGCATAAGTCATATATGTGTTTACTAATTTTTCAACAGATGTTGTATCTTCTTTTAGCAGTCCACTTACAAAACTATTTAGTTCAGTTGTGCCTGAATCTTTTTGCTGATTTTTATCAGCTGATTGGCATGAAAAAAAACTTAATAAGCAAATTGCTATAGCAATGATGTTTAATTTTTTCATTTTTTCCTATTTAGGTATAAAAAGTAAGGGGCTTTGAGCCCCTTACTTTAATTATTTCTAGAATTCTAGGCTTATGCTTAGTTAGCTTCAGTCTGAGAAATCTTACATATTACATATACTTGGATTGTACCCCAATCGTATGTTACATCAAATGGAACCTTAATCTGGAAATCGCCTACAGTCGTACCATTATTTTCATAGTTTAATGTACCGAAATAGTGATTTACGATACCATTACCATTTTGGATTTCAGATATTGTTGGAGCTGTAAATGTGAATTTAACATTTCCTGTTACATCACTTAACTTTCTGTCAAATACACCTGTTGTTCCATTTAAGTCAGTCATAATATCGCCATTCTGTGCGATTGATTCAACATCATAATATTTATAATAGTTCTGACCTTTAGTAACAGATGCATTATCAAAGTTATGATCACGCCAGTCTACAAATGTCAATTTCAAATCAGCCTTAGCACCACCTGTTGTAGCGTCCACAAAGTTTGTTTCATGTGGGTCACTGATAGTAATCGGACGTAAGAACTTAGCAAAGAATTCATTGTTTTCAAGTTCAAATGGAACATAACTACAGTTTTCAGCATTAATCTGAATTTGTGCTGTAAATGTTTTCTTGCCTTCATTGTTAGCCACGAATTGTGCATGATCTGCTGCATTCAAAATATCTCTAGCAAACGAATATTGAGTTTCATTATCTTTGCCTTGATATTCCAAAATAGAACCATTGATCTTAACTACAGCCTGTTTTACAAGAGGATTGTTAACTACGTTTGCATATAATGTTGTTCCATTATCACCAACTGTAATATCGTACATAGTACCTGAATTACCTTTTACAGGAGTCATATCAGTACTTTGTGGATCAACAAATGTAAATGTTTTGGTTAAGTTAGCATCTTGGAATGCTGTATATACTGCATTGACACCTGAAACAGTTACGTTATTGCCATCGAATGTATTCAAAATATCTGATTTGAATTCATCATCAGCATTTGTTTCACCTACAGTCTCAACATTTGCATGGATATCACTGTATCCGCTACCTGGAGTTGCTGAATTATATGCATACCAATAATTCTTAATCTTATCAGAGTTTTCTAAAGTACCAGCTGGCTGTACGTTACGTGGATTAGGAGTCCAAGTTAATGTTACATATACGAACTGATATACATTAGGTTCGATTTCTTTGCTATAACGAACGATTACAGAGATTGATTTATTGTTCTTGAACAATTGATAAGCTTCATTGTTCTTCAGAGTCCAAGTGATAATCTGAGTTTCTTCAGCGCCTGTATCTGTAATGGTTTGTTTTACAATACCTTTCTTAGAAGTAGACATTGATGTAGCAAGCTTACCATCATACTGAGTTGCGTCATCGTTGCCACCATCCAACTCGAAGTTAGTGTGGAAGTCTTCTTTAGAAATTCCTTGCTTTTCAAGTTGTGCAAGAATATCTTCTTCGAAGTCATGCCATTCGATCTGCAATGGCTTTTCTGTTTCTGTACAATTTACAGTATATTCATAATTGAAACCAAATTCAGGAGTCAAGATAACTTCACTTTCTGTCGGTGTAGCTTTTTCAACAATTTTGAATTTAACGTATCCTACAGCTGCTATTTTATTGCTTACAGTATCTGTTAAGATAACACGTACCAATGGTTCACGATCTTTTTCCGCTTTATTCTGTTCTGCGGCATCCCATGTTGGCTGTTTTCCGTCTACTGGCATACAAGGTTTCAATAAAGAACCTTTCATGACAGCATGTGCACTCTCTGATGTTCTGTTATTTCCCTTGTGATAACCAACAAGTTCGAAGCTATATTTGAATCCATAGTCTTCAACAGTCTTATCTGCTGCTGTTACATCCCATGCAACATGGCTGTTTTGGCTGTCATCGTAATGTGTTTGAACTAATGTTGCAACATCTAAGCCTTCATGATTCCATACGATTTCATGACTAGCTGCATTGTTGATTGCATCTTGTGCATTTGTATATAAGTGCACAGTATGTACCGGTTGGCCTAAAGCGGCATTGGCAAGTACCATGTCTTTGTAATTTGTTGCTTTCACTGCTGCGTAGTCAGAAGTGATGATTGTATCTTTTTCACTTCCAGAGTAATTAGCTTGTAAAGCTAAAACAGTAACTTTACCATCGTTTTGGATATCTTTGATTGTACCATCTGTCAATTGAGAGTGAACAGTTAAAATACCTTCTTCACCTTCCCAATCAAAAACATTGGCTTTAACTACACCTCCAGCTCTTGTATAGTTCTTATCATCTGATATATAGCTCAGTGATTTGATGTCTTTCCAATTTGCAGAAGATGGATTCATGTGATATTTAGCAACTAATCCCGGAGTCATTGCAACACCATCAAGTTCTGTTGGTGCATCAGTTGTAAAATCATCATCAGCATTAACTTCTTTAACACCCTTTTCTGTGTAATTGAATGTTTTAGCTTCCATTGCTTCAATTCCTTGGTAATAGAATTCAGGTTGGAATACCAATGACTTCAATTCAGATGTTAATGAAATGCTTAAGATTCCATTATAACCTTTAACATTGCTTACTAACAGTTTGCCATTTTCAGAATCCCATACAGCTGTCATTGTTCCTTCTGGAGTCCAGCTGATAGTTGTTTCTGTTTCTGTTTCTTTACCGTCTGCACCTACTGTAACTTCAATCCAATATCCATTTTCTCCGGGTTTGTAGTACTTACCAGTAGCTGCTGTTCCACTTTCTCCAGGTTCTCCTTGTTCACCCTTTTCACCTCTAGATGGCTTGCCTGTGTCTTCACCATTGATAAACCAGTTTCCATTCTCTCCAATTTCTACTGTAGCTGCTGCTCCTGGAGCGCCATTTAACAACTCGAATGATTCACCGTTGCTTAATGTTACCTTAACTCCATTTTCTGTTGGGTCGACACTTGTGATTACGCATCCTGCATTAATCTTTTCTTGAAGTCCCTTTACAGTTTCTTCAACTGCTGCAACACGGTCGTTCAAGCTGTTAATGTCATCATCGTAATCAGAACAAGATACCATACCCCCTGTAAGAAGTACACTTCCTAACAGAAGGGCTCCATAGAATTTTTTCTTCATACTTTTAATTAATTAATGAATGATAATTGATAATGTTCTTTGTTTTATATCTTATCGCCTTTATTTATTGTGCAAATCTAGGCGTAAATGCTACGTTCCTGCTTGTCTATTTGTATATAATTGTGTATTTTTCGACAAAAATGTAAAATATTAATCTTTTTCACTTTTGGCGCGATGTTCTTTCTTCCATACGGAAGGAGGTATTCCTTCTTTCTGTTTGAACTGCTTGCTGAAATGTGCCTGATCTGCAAAACCTACCATTTCAGCAAGGTCGCTCAGGTTTATTTCGGGAGATGAAAGCATCTTTTGCTTTGCCTCTTCAATGCGGAGGTCGTTTAGCCATCCGTTGAAGTTGCTCTGGTATGTTTCGTTTATGTAATTTGACAAATATGTACGGTTTATTCCTATCTCACGGCTCAAATCCTGAATGGTAACACTCAGCTGGAGATAGCCTTTATGCTGCTCCCAGATTGTAATTTTTTCTTTAATGACATCACTTCCTTGTCCATGCCTCTTCTCTTCGGGCTTAGAAGGATCTGGCTTCACGGTAACATCCTCATTAACAGTCGATTCCTTAACGGGTGTATCTTGCGGAGCCACAATGCTATAATTATGATACTGTATACCGAGTGAAATAAAAAACAAGGTATAGCAGAAAGTGAATATTTGTAAATAGATCTCGTTCAGAAAGACTTCGGCCACTATTCCCATAACACCTATTATAGATGCTACCATCCATATACGGAACGGATATTTTTTGAAGCTCCCGGAGTCTGCCTTTTTCTTATTCAGCCAAATCCGCGAAATATGTATATATATAATGGTGTAAAAAGTGAACTGAACCACATAACATGCTACCAGCAGGTAGTGGAACCATTCTCCTACCCATTCTTTTAATACAAAGAGATAACCGATATTAGCCGCGCATAGCACTGCTGTATAAAACGCCTGATGCTTAAGGAAATGCTTGAGCCGCTCTCTTTCGTACAGCGGATATACAAACACCCAGAAGACCAGCAAAGTTTCTACCGGAAGAATTATCTGTATAAAGGCTTGCTTATCGCATGCCGGCATAAACTCTCCTGCAATAGCAAACAGCAACGCCGATATACCCAAAACCAGGGACGCTACTTTTACTAATGTATATCCTTTTTGATAGTTTCTCTTATTACTATTTCTGGGTATGGCAGAAAAATGCAGGAACACAGCTGTCAGAATGCAGCATATGCCTGATGTGATTTCAAGTATAATAACGTTTTCCCCCATAATGTTTTTTATGTATAGATAAAATCTGTTAACTTGCTACGGGGTAAATTTATAAAATATGTACGATTGACAAAAGTTTTTATTTGTCAATTTGTAATATTTGTTTGTTTTTATAGTTCTATTTTACAAATAGACAAATAAAAACGGGTGTGTATTTCATTTATATGATAATATTGACAAACGCTCGGCAGAAAACATCTCGTTGGCGATATCTAGCAACTGAGCGGAAGTCAACGATTCGATACGGCGGAATACTTCTTCCTTACCTTCGCAGCGCTTATAGTGAAGAAAACATTTTGCCATATCGAGTGCATTGTTTTCAAAGTTGTCACTTGCTACTCCGATTTGTCCGATGATTTGTTTTTTGGCAGCGTGTAGTTGTGTGGCTGTAAGCGGACGGTCGCATAACTTTTTAAGTTCTTTATGTACGAGTTCGGTACAGTAATCGGCATCCTCCTGATCACAACCAAAGTAAATGCAGAATGTTCCGGTGTCAGTGTAAGCTGTCAGGTTCGATTCTACATTGTATACAAGCCCGCGCTTTTCACGCAGTGAAACGTTCAGCCGGCTGTTCATTCCGGGTCCTCCTAGGATATTGTTAAGTAGATAAAGACCTGTTCGTCGTTCATCGTAGGCATTGTATCCACGTCCACCAATCATTACGTGTGCCTGATGAGTGTCTTTGTGTAGGGTGAGTTGCTTGGGCAGGTAGGCATGTGGCGCCTGACGTTGGTAATTATCTACGTTTGAAAAAGGAATGTCTGCCGTAGCTTTTTCTATGGTGCGAACTACCCGTTTGAAATCGATATCCCCCTGAACAAAGAATACCATGTTGGCAGGCTTGTAATATCTTCCAGTAAAGTAAAGTGCATCCTGACTTCCGAAGTGCCGGAGTTGTTCCGGTTTACCTAGTATGTTTCGCCCCAACGGATGGTTGGGAAATATCAGTTCTTCAAAATCATCGAATATCAGTTCTGCGGGACTGTCTTCGTAACTTTGTATTTCATCGATAATGACTTCTACCTCCTTGGTTATTTCCTGCTCGGGAAAGATACTGTTGAAAACAATGTCTGTCAGCAATTCCACGGCACGGGAAAAATGTTCTTTCAGGAAGGCACTGTATATAACTGTTTCCTCCTTATTAGTATAGGCATTCAAATCGCCTCCTACATTTTCCATGCGATTCAGGATATGCCATGCACGGCGTTTGCGGGTTCCTTTAAATATAAGGTGTTCTACAAAATGAGCCATCCCTTGTTCGTTGGTAAATTCATCACGCGTTCCGGCATCGACGGCAAATCCGCAATATGTTACATTGGTAGGGCTGGGAGCGTGGATAATACGCAGTCCGTTTGGCAAAATAAAAGTATTGTATGGCATGAGTTTTCTTCTTTGCATGGATTTTCGTTGCAAAAATACAATAATACTTATTGTCGTAACTGAAAAAATACAGATATTTGCAGGTATATTGATTTTCTTCGCTACAGACTGCACTGGCTGTTTCTGGCTGTTTGCGGTATTATATAAATTAAGGTATTATGAATAAAATTGCAATATTCTGTTCGGCTTCCGATCACATCGATCCGATTTATGCCGAAAAAGCTTCCGAACTGGGTGCATGGATTGGTAAAACCGGAAAGTGGCTCATTTATGGAGGTTCGAATACAGGACTTATGGAGGCTGTTGCCCGCTCTGCAAAAGAAAATGGAGCTATGATAATGGGAGTTGTTCCTACCAAGCTGGAAGAAAGGGGGGCTGTCAGCGATTTGCTTGATGTGACGTTTCGTGCTGTCAATCTGAGTGACCGTAAGGATATCATGCTGCAAGAAGCAGATGTGGCTGTTGCGTTGCCTGGTGGAGTGGGAACGCTCGATGAAATATTTCATGTCATGGCTGCCGCCACAATAGGTTATCACGAAAAGAAAGTGATATTTTATAATGTTAATGGTTTCTGGAACGGGATTCTTGAATTTCTTGCCGGACTGGAAACACAACACTTCGCTCATCGCCCGCTGAAAAATTATTTCACTGTGGCCAACACTTTCGATGAGCTGAAACAATTACTCGAATATTAATTTACTAAACTCATCATAATATGATTTCATCTATTCACGAACTGTTGCAGCGTGAAGCACAGGCTGTATTGAATATTCCCGTAACAGATGCATACGAGAAGGCCGTTGAGCTGATTGTAGAACAAGTACACCGCAAAAAAGGAAAGCTGGTAACCAGTGGAATGGGAAAGGCCGGACAGATTGCCATGAACATTGCTACTACTTTTTGTTCTACGGGTATTCCTGCTGTTTTTCTTCACCCCAGTGAAGCTCAACATGGCGATTTGGGAATTTTGCAGGAAAATGACTTGCTGCTTCTTATATCCAATTCGGGTAAAACGCGTGAAATCGTGGAACTGACCGATTTGGCTGGTCGTTTGAATCCGTCGTTGAAGAAGATTGTCATTACCGGAAATCCGGAAAGTCCGCTTGCTGAAGCAGCGGATATCTGTCTTGCTACCGGACATCCGGACGAGGTTTGTCCGTTGGGTATGACTCCTACTACTTCTACTACCATCATGACTGTTATCGGAGATATACTGGTGGTAGAAACTATGAAGCAGACCGGATTTACTATTGAAGAATATAGCAAGCGCCATCATGGAGGTTATCTGGGCGAGCGTTCCCGTGCGTTGAGTAAATAAACAGATTTTTGCTTATGAGAAAGGTTATCGGTATAGGGGAAACGATTCTTGATATTCTGTTCCGCGACGGACAGCCACAGGCGGCTGTCCCGGGCGGCTCTGTTTATAACGCTGTAATTTCACTGGGAAGAATGGGACAGAATGTTACTTTTATCAGTGAAACGGGAAACGACCGTGTGGGAGAGATGATTCTGGCAAACATGCGCGAAAACGGAGTTGATACGGCAAATGTGAATGTCTTCCCGGAGGGAAAGTCGCCGGTGTCGCTGGCTTTTCTGAACGAACGGAATGATGCCGAGTATATTTTCTATAAAGACTATCCTCGCCAGAGGCTGGAAGTAAATATGCCTGAAATATCGAGTGATGATATTATCATGATCGGTTCTTATTTTGCTATTACTCCTGTGTTGCGTGATAAAGTAAAAGAGTTGCTTGACCGTGCTCATGATGCAGGCGCAATCATATATTATGACGTCAACTTCCGCAGTACGCATGCTAATGAGGCTATTAAGTTGATGCCTACTATTATAGAGAACTTTGAGTATGCCGATATCTTAAGGGGTTCGACAGAAGATTTTCAGAATATGTTCCGTCAGCCGGATGCCGATAAGGTGTACAGCAATCATGTAGGATTCTACTGTCCGAACTTTATCTGTACCGATGCCGATGGTGATGTCCGTTTGCGTACGAAACATGTATGTAAGGACTATCCGGTGACTCCGCTGAAAGCGGTAAGTACCATTGGGGCTGGCGATAATTTTAATGCAGGTGTGGTATACGGGTTGCTGAAATATCGTGTCCGTCGGGCTGATCTTGCCGAACTGACGGAAGCGGATTGGGATGCAATCATCCGCTGCGGAATGGATTTCAGTGCAGACGTGTGTAAGAGTGTAAGTAATTCTGTATCAAAGGAATTTGCGGAGTCTTACCGCTAATGCTGAAGTGCCTCAAAAACTTCATGTAAAGTACTTGATTTTTTGTACAAATTTTAAAAATATGTCGAGAAGTTTTTCCTGATTTCTCGGCATATTTTTCGTGTGCCTTCACGTACTTGACAAAACATGCTTTCTTTCTTCATTTTCGGCTATCAGTTTCTTTATGCCTTGTTGGAAAGCGATAAATCCTCCACCTAATACACGGCCTTTATCATAGAAAACAGCCGACTGTCCTGGAGTGATGGCTGAAGCTTCAGCCTTGAATTTTACAAGCAGGTGTCCTTCATCCAGTAAGATAACCTGACAAGGAATAGGGCGACTACGGTAGCGGATTCGTACGGACAGGTCGGGGCATTCCAGCAATTCCTGTAAATCTATTACATTTATATCTTCTACAAGCATATACTCGGCTTTCAGCTGTTCGGCATCTCCCAGCATGACTGTGTTTTTGGCAGGGTTGATTTTTAGAACATACGCCGGACGTCCGAGTGCGATTTCCAGTCCTTTGCGCTGTCCGATAGTATAATAGGCGAAACCTTTGTGCTGACCTAACTTCAGTCCTTTGCTGTCGACAAACCATCCTGTTCCGATTCGTTCGTCGATATCCGGACAGTGTTCTCTCAAAAAGTCCCGGTAATCTTTATCGATGAAACAGACTTCCATGCTTTCTCCTCCTTTGGCTTTGGCTTCAAAGCCTTTTTCTGCGAGGTAAGCCCTTACCTCGGTTTTGGTCATTCCTCCCAATGGGAACACCATACGTTTCAATATCTCTTGTGGAAGTTTCCATAGAAAATATGACTGGTCTTTTGTCGGATCATCACCGGTTACTATATATCGGTGCTCCTTTCTGTCTTCCAGTCGGCAGTAATGTCCTGTGGCAATCTGTGCACAGCCGGTACGGTCGGCCCATTCGCATAAGATGCGTTCCTTAAACAGCGGGTTACACATGACGCAAGGATTGGGAGTACGTCCCTTCATGTATTCGTCGATAAAATATTGTACGATGACATTGCGGAATTCCTCGCGGACATCGGCAACATGATGTTCTATACCCAGACGTTCGGCTAGAGCCTTTGCTTCTAATATTTCGTTGGGTTGCTCTTGTTCCGGAGTTGAAAAGTGGGAAGGTATATCCCAGGTTCTCATAGTCACACCTACAACTTCATAACCTTGTTCTTGTAGCATAATGCAGGTAGCGGAACTGTCAATTCCTCCACTCATTCCTACTAGTATTCGTTTCTCTTTTTCCATGTTGTAAAATCTGCCGTTTGTATAAGACAAAAGTAAAGATAAAAACAGAATTCTTCTACGAATGTTTGTAGAATATGTGTTTATAAATATTGTATAACAATTCAGTTAGTGTTTTTTAACACTATGGCTTTTTGTAAATACTTTAAACTCTTAAAAGATTTAAGATGATTTTATTAAAAAAGTAAAATGATACTCTATCTTGGTATTTAACAAATTTTGTAAAGTTTTGATGTGTCGTTTTTTGCTTATGTGTTTATTTATTGTATCAAAACGGTATGATTTATCTTCTTTATGTGTGTATAATTAATAATATGTCACCTCTTATTATAATGTTTGATTGTGCAATAATATTTCGTACTTTTTTCATAATTTATTTTATTTTTCCAATCTTCTGGTTATTTTTGCATCTCGATTAACAACAATTAGTTAGTAAAAAGAAGGCTTATTGGATAAAAAATAAGGTTCTGTAGAGAGTATTTTTTGATTTATATTAATTAATTAATAGTTCGTTAAAAATTCGCCAAGCCTAAGCGGCTCTGGCAGTAAAT
>ERZ773260.1097-NODE-1097-length-36860-cov-8.765249_pt1 | contig 36860 bp, 34 predicted proteins | sample MGYA00511387_ERZ773260 | MGnify/ENA primary metagenome ERZ773260 (study PRJEB29015, sample SAMEA2737745) | human gut metagenome | biome: human gut; feature: human-associated habitat; material: faeces | place: China | collected 2012 ...
ACTCAATTCTATCACTATATCTTTCCGCATTTCACTTTTTTGTAGTAACTTTGCTACAGAAATGTAATATATGTCATAATGAATGCAATAAGCTACAAGCAACTCCGTGCTTTTGCCGCCCAATACGGTGCCGTAGTGGGCCTGATGTGGATTGTCAGTTTTGCTTTTTATATTATCGGGTTGACCCGTCCGCTCGTAGGCAACGTGGGGCTCATCATCGGATTGTTGTCCGTGGTGACAGCCGGTTTCCTGATACGGAAATTCAGAGGTGAAGTGTTTCCCCTTCGTTTCGGCCAGTCGTGGTGGATGGCGACGCTGATTTTCATGTATGCCTCCTTGCTCATGGCGGTGGCCCAATTTGTTTATTTCCGCTACATCGACAACGGATTGCTCCTCCAGACTTATTCCACCATCATGCAACAGCCCGAGGCTGTAGCTATGATGCAAAGCATGATGCCGGGAGAGGACGTGGCCGAAGTCAGCCGCCAAGTCATAGACCTGCTTAAAAGTATCTCTCCCATACAACTGACTTTCGAATTCTTAGTATATAATCTCATGTTCGGCTTCCTGCTAGCCATCCCCACCGCGTGGATCGGATTAAGCGGAAAGAGCCGTACGACTCACAGTCAAAACCGATAAATATGGATATTTCAGTCGTAATACCCCTCTTCAATGAAGAAGAATCCATCCCGGAATTATATTCATGGATTGAACGCGTAATGAACGCACACGGCTTCACATACGAAGTCATTTTCGTCAATGACGGCAGCACCGACCGTTCTTGGCAACTGATTGAAGATTTGCAGGAAAAGCACAGTTGCGTGAAAGGCATCAAATTCCGCCGTAACTACGGAAAAAGCCCGGCCTTGTATTGCGGCTTCAAGAAAGCGGAGGGTGACGTGGTCATCACCATGGATGCCGACCTTCAGGACTCCCCCGACGAGATTCCGGAGCTTTACCGCATGATCGTGACGGACGGATTCGACTTGGTGTCGGGGTACAAGCAAAAACGATATGACCCGTTGTCCAAAACCATCCCTACCAAACTGTTCAACGCCACCGCCCGCAAGGTCAGCGGCATCAAAAACCTGCACGATTTCAACTGCGGATTGAAAGCTTACCGCAAGGAAGTCGTGAAAAGCATTGAGGTCTATGGGGAAATGCACCGTTATATCCCTTATCTGGCCAAGAACGCCGGTTTCGACAAAATCGGGGAAAAGGTGGTGCACCATCAGGCACGCAAGTACGGCAAGACCAAATTCGGCGGCCTGAACCGCTTCTTCAACGGTTATCTGGATCTGATTTCCCTTTGGTTCCTATCCAAATTCGGGGTCAAACCGATGCACATCTTCGGCTTTTTAGGTTCTATCATGTTCATTTTGGGTTTCATTGCCACAGGGGTTATCGGCGTGAACAAGCTGTATGACATGTATTGCGGCAACGACTACCGTTTGATTACCGACTCACCCTACTTCTACATCGCGCTCACTACGATGATACTGGGTACGCAACTTTTCCTGACCGGCTTCTTGGGAGAACTCATCAGCCGCAATTCGCCGGAGCGCAACAATTACTTGATTGAAAAAGAAATATAAAGATTACATCTTTTGAAGATGAAGAAACTAAAAGGTATAACCCTCACGTTGGTTTGCATCAGCATTTTCATTGCTGCCGTTTCCTGCGAATCTACCGACTGCCCGATAAACAATGTCGTTTACAGTACGTATGGATTCTATGCCGCCACGGATGAAGGGGAAAGCAAAATCCAAGTGTTGGACACACTGACGGTCACGGCTGCCGGAACGGATTCCATTTTGATTAACCGCCTGGTACGAGGAAGCGAAGTGGAACTTCCGGTAAGTTACAGTGCCGCAACCGACACGCTCATCTTCCACTTCACCGATACGGTGGGCCGTACGCGGAGGGACACCATTTGGATTGACAAAGAAAACATTCCGCATTACGAATCCCCTACTTGTCCGGCTTCGATGTTCCACCATGTGACCGCCGTCCGTTGGACCCGACTGCTTGTAGACTCCGTTTCAATTGTAAATCCGAATATCAATTATAATGTATCCGAGAATTTTAAAATATATTTCCGTAGCGGTAATTAGCCTACTTCTCCCTTTCGCTTCCTACGCTCAACAAACCGACAACAAGGAGCCTCAGGAAACCGTAGAAGACCTGACGAAAAAGGAAGCACCCATATTCGGAGGAGTGGCCCTGTCAGGCGACCTTGTAGGTGTCATTATGAAATCCCTCAATTCGGATTATTCGCAAATGGAAGTGGCCGCACACTTGAATTTCAAGGAGAAATATTTTCCGGTTTTTGAATTGGGATATGGGGAAAGTAACTGTGAGGGTGAGGAAACAGGCAATACCTACAAAACCAAGGCACCTTATTTCCGCATCGGTATGGACTACAACTTTACTAAAAAGTGGTACACTGGCAACCGGTTGTATTTAGGCTTACGTTATGCTTTCACGTCTTTCAAATACGATATAAGCTCCCCGGGATTCGCCGATCCGGTGTGGGGAAACGAAGTCCCGTTCGTGTTCAACGGGCTTTCGGCCAATTCCCATTGGGGAGAAATCGTGTTCGGCATAGAAACACGGATATGGAAAATTTTCCACTTAGGATGGAACGTACGCTATAAAATCCGCATGAGCCACAGCGAGGCCCCGCAAGGTTCTCCGTGGTATGTGCCTGGTTTCGGCAAATACGGCAATTCATGTATCGGTGGAACATTCAATATCATATTCGACATTTAAACCCTGGCAAAAACATGCAAACATGTACATCACAGAAGCTATACTAATAGGATTGGCACTCGCCATGGATTGCTTTGCCGTAAGCATCACTTCAGGTGCTATTGTCAAGCACATCGTCTTGCGCCCAATGTTGGCCATGATCCTTTCGTTCGGCCTCTTTCAGGGTGCAATGGTATTGGCCGGTTGGTATGTCAGCACACTCTTCAGCCGTTTTCTGGCTCCCATAGACCATTGGATTGCTTTCGGATTGCTCTCTGCCGTCGGTATCCAGATGGTTCGGGAAGGCTTCGGGAAAAAAGAGGAAACCAAGTTCGACCCGCTAAGCTATAAAGTCATCCTTACACTGGCCGTAGCCACAAGCATAGATGCCATGGCCGTAGGAGTTTCCATGGCTTTTATGCCAATAGGTAGCAGTTGGAACACCATCGCAATGCCAACCGTCCTCATTGCCGCCATTTCGTCTGCCCTTACCATAGCCGGGTTGGGAACAGGCATATTCATCGGACGCAAGATACCATGCTCCATGGCACCCGCCGGAGGTCTTATCCTGATAGGTATCGGTATTAAAATCATTGTAGAACATTTAGGTTTATGCTCATGAACGATAAAAGAAAAAAACTACGTTGGCAACTGCCATTTCTCCTCCTGTTGGTTATCGGCACGATATATGCCATACGCAGCCCACACTCCAATATTCCTTTCCAACGGGAAGAAGGAGCAGTTTTCGGCACGTTTTACCACGTAACCTACCAATGCGATTCCAGTCTGCAAAAGGAAATTGAAGCTGAATTACGAAAAGTGGATGTTTCCCTCTCTCCTTTTAATAAAGAATCGGTCATCAGCCGAATCAACCGGAATGAGGAGGTTACCCCGGACAGCATGTTCGTCCACGTATTCCAACTGGCCAAAACCATCAGCAAACATACCGACGGTGCATTCGACATCACCGTCGCCCCGCTAGTCAATGCCTGGGGATTCGGCTTCAAAAACGGACAGAATCTCACTCCGTCACAAATCGACAGTATCCTTTCGTTCGTCGGATTTGAAAAAGTGGCTTTGGAAAACGGAAAGGTCGTGAAACATGATTCTCGGGTAATACTGGATTGCAGTGCCATTGCCAAAGGATACGGCAGTGATGCGGTAGCCCGCCTGTTCGACCGTAAAGGCATCCGGAACTACATGATTGAAATCGGAGGGGAAATCGTGGTGAAAGGACTCAGTCCCAAAGAGCAAAAATGGAAAGTGGGCATCAATAAGCCCATAGACGATTCATTGAATGTCAACAATGAAATCCAAACCATACTGAACGTCACGGACCTCGGTATCGCGACTTCGGGAAATTACCGTAACTTCTATTACAAAAATGGAAAAAAGTATGCACATACCATAGACCCGCACACAGGTTATCCTGTGCAGCACTCCATCCTGTCGTCCACCGTAGTGGCCAAAGACTGCGCCACCGCCGACGCATACGCTACGGCATTTATGGTCATGGGATTGGAACAGGCTAAAAAGATATTGCAGTCCACTCCCGACATACAAGCTTACCTTATCTATGCGGACGAGAAAGGGAAGAACCAAGTGTACACAACTCCGGCCCTCCAAACGATGATGGCCCGATAAAACAGACATATATGGAAAACTTTACATTGGACACTTTGACCGCCCTGCCATTGTTTCAAGGCATCGGAAAAAGTGAATTGGCACAATTTTCCACGTCTGTCCCTCACCGGATCGTCCAATATGCCGAAGGAGAGAACCTGGCAGAACAGGACCACCCCTGCCGACAGTTGATACTGGCTTTCCGGGGCACCATCGAAATGCGTACCCGGTCGGACAACAACCGCTTCGCATTCTACGAACGGCTACAATCGCCAGTAGCCCTGCAACCGGAAGCCCTGTACGGCATTACTCCACACTACACGCATACTTATACGGCACAGACAGACATACGCGCCCTGATCATTCCCAAAGACGGAGTGACCTTGTTATTCAGTCGTTTCGAGGTATTCCGGCTTAACATGATCAACCTCTTGTCCTCCTATATTTACCGTCAGGGAAGATGGCTGTGGCATAACCTTTCAGGGAATACGGAGAAACGTATCGTCAATTTCATTCACTCCCGTAGTGTATACCCTGCCGGGGATAAAATTTTGGAAATCAGCATGGAAGACCTCGGATTACAAATCAATGAGCCACGCATGAATGTGTCACGTGCCCTGAACCGTTTACAGAAAGAAAACTTAGTCTTATTAAAAAGAAGGAAAATTATCATACCAGCCTTGGAGAAATTGATCCAGGCCTTCTAAAAATACAAATATCGACATGGACATCATACAAGAAAACAAAACCGAAGAAAGGAAAAATCCGTTTTTCAGCTCTTCCTATGGAACGCCTCACGACACGGCACCTTTCGACCAAATACACCTCGAAGATTACGAACCGGCTTTCATGGAAGGCATACGGCAAGATGACGAACTGACGGACACCATCATCCAAAACCCAGAACCTCCCACGTTCGACAATACCATATCATTCAGCGTCCCCGACAACCTACTGAGCCGGGTGAGCAATGTGTTCTTCAACCTGTTGAGTGCGGAGACCAACGACGAGATGGACGAGTTGGCACAAAAAATGTCACCGATATTGACGGAACATGCCAACAACATCCTGCTGAACGAGAAACTGTTCGCCCGGGTAAAGGCAGTGTATGAAAACCACCGTGAATTGACGCCTGAAGAACAAATGCTTTTAGACAAGAGTTACGACGGCTTCATACGCAACGGGGCTAACCTTACGGCCGAGAACAAAGAAAAGTTCCGCGCACTCAGCAAGGAACTGAGCCAGTTGACTTTGCAATTCTCACAGAACAACCTGAAGGAGACCAATAAATTCCAACTCCACCTGACTGACGAAAAGGATTTGGCCGGCCTTCCGGAATCTGCTGTCGAAGCTGCCGCATTGGCAGCCAAGGAAAAGGATTTGGAGGGATGGGTCTTCACCCTGCACGCCCCGAGCTATAACCCATTCATGACCTATGCTGACAACCGGGAACTCCGCCGGAAAATGTATATGGCACGGAATACCATCTGCACGCACGACAATGAATATAACAACCTTGAAATCGTCAAGCGTATTGTCAACCTGCGACGCGAACGGGCGCAACTGTTGGGCTACCCCACATACGCAGACTTCGTATTAAAGAAACGCATGGCGGAAAACAGCCAGAATGTCTACCAACTGTTAAACGACTTGTTGGAAGCTTACCTGCCCACGGCACGGGAAGAGGTAAAAGAAGTGGAAAGAAAGGCACGTGAAAAAGAAGGAGAAGACTTCGTGCTGCAACCTTGGGATTTCGGTTATTATGCCCATAAACTGCAATTAGAGAAGTACAATCTGGATGCGGAAATGCTACGCCCGTACTTCGAACTGTCACGCGTCAAACAAGGTATCTTCGGACTGGCTTCCCGCCTGTACGGCATCACATTCAAGGAAAATGCCAACATTCCGGTATACCATCCGGACGTGACGGCATACGAAGTGTTCGACAAAGACGGAACTTTCCTGGCCGTATTGTACACGGATTTCCATCCCCGGAAAGGTAAACAGAGCGGTGCCTGGATGACCTCCTACAAAGACCAATGGATAGATGAAGACGGCACCAACCATCGTCCCCATGTGTCCGTCACCATGAATTTGACCAAACCGACAGAGAGCAAACCGGCCTTACTCACTTTAGGAGAAGTAGAAACATTCCTGCATGAATTCGGACATGCCCTACACGGCATATTCGCCAATACGCGCTTCGAAAGTCTCAGCGGTACGAGTGTCTATTGGGATTTTGTGGAACTTCCGTCACAAATTATGGAAAATTTTGCCGTAGAACGCGATTTTTTAAATACCTTTGCCCAACACTACCTGACGGGTGAACCGCTTCCGGAAGAACTTATCGACCGGATTATCAAAAGCCGCAATTTCAACACGGCTTACGCTTGCATCCGACAGGTCAGTTTCGCTCTGTTGGACATGGCTTATTACACGCAGGACAAACCTTTCGAGGAAGACGTGCTTTCGTTTGAAAAACGCACGTGGGAAGCGGCACAGTTGTTGCCGCAACCTGAAGAGGCCTGTATGAGCGTACAGTTCGGACATATCATGTCCGGAGGCTATGCAGCCGGATATTACAGTTACAAATGGGCGGAAGTCCTGGACGCTGACGCATTCTCCCTGTTCAAGGAAAAAGGTATATTCAACCGGGAAGTGGCACAAAGTTTCCGCGACAATATCTTGTCGAAGGGAGGCACGGAACCTCCTATGGCATTATATAAACGATTCCGCGGACAAGCTCCCACCATAGATGCTCTGTTAAAACGAAACGGTATCAACCCCATAAACAAAGCTTGAGAGAAAAAATGAAAACTCCGGAAGAAAAAAAGCATGAACTGGACCTGCGCTATTTGCGTATGGCTCGGATATGGGCAGAAAACAGCTATTGTGAACGACGCAAAGTAGGAGCCCTCATCGTGAAAGACAAAATGATTATTTCCGATGGCTACAATGGCACACCGGCCGGATTCGAAAACGTGTGCGAAGATGAAAACCACCTGACCAAACCTTACGTGCTGCATGCAGAAGCCAACGCCATCACCAAGATCGCACGGTCTGGGAACAACAGCGAAGGAGCTACCCTGTACGTCACAGACGCTCCCTGCATCGAATGCTCCAAGCTTATCATACAGTCCGGCATCAAGAAGGTCTTCTATGCCCGGCAATACCGGCTGACAGACGGCATCGACCTGCTTCAAAGAGCCGGTATAGAAGTACACTACCTACCATTGGAGACTCAGACTGAAGAACTTTAAAAAACATGTATTTATGAATCAGAATAGTTCATCGCGATTTACACCTATCCTATTGGCGTTATGCCTTGTGGCAGGAATATTGATAGGAACGTTCTATGCCAACCATTTCTCGGGAAACCGGCTGAACATCATCAATACGAACAGTAACAAGGTGAACGACCTGCTGCGTATCATCGACGACCAATATGTAGACACGGTCAATATGACCGACCTCGTGGAAAAAGCCATGCCCCGCATATTGGCGGAACTGGACCCGCACTCGGCTTACACCACAGCCAAGGAAACAGAAGCGGCAATGGAAAGCCTGAAAGGCAGTTTTTCCGGCATCGGCGTGTCTTTCACCAAACAAAACGACACAGCGCGCATCATCAGTGTCATCAAAGGCGGCCCATCTGAAAAGGTAGGATTGCTGGCAGGAGACCGTATTGTCAATGTGGACGGAAAAGACATTACAGGAAAAGACATCACAGCCGAAGACTGCATGAAACTCATGAAAGGCAAGAAAGCCTCCAAAGTCAAATTAGGCATCCGGCGTACGGGTGAAAAGGAGACACTTTACTATACCATCACACGAGGCGACATCCCGGTACACAGCATAGAAGCCACTTACATGCTCACCCCCGAAACCGGATATGTCAAAATCAAAAGTTTCAGCGAAACGACCTACCCCGAACTCTTGGTATCCTTGGCTGAATTAAACCAGAAAGGGTTTAAGAACCTGGTCATCGACTTGCGGGACAACACCGGGGGCATTATGCAGACCGCCATACAAATGGCCAACATATTCCTGCCCAAGAACCGTTTGATTCTCTACACGGAAGGACGCAAATTCCCACGTGAAGAATACAAAAGCGACGGGCGCGGAGCTTTCCCCAATCTGCCTCTGACAGTATTGGTCAACGAGGGATCGGCATCGGCCAGCGAAATTTTTGCAGGAGCCATACAAGACAATGACCGGGGAACCATCATAGGCCGCCGTACGTATGGCAAAGGATTGGTACAACAACCCATCGAATTCCGGGACGGAAGCATGATACGCCTGACCATCGCACGGTATTATACACCTTCTGGACGGTGCATCCAAAAGCCTTACGTAAAAGGACACGGAGAAGAATACGAGAATGACCTTATGGAACGTTACGAACGAGGGGAATTTTTCTCTCAAGACAGCATCAAACAAAAAGGCCCGCAGTTCAAGACTCGCTTGGGACGCACCGTTTACGGCAGTGGAGGCATCATGCCGGACATCTTTGTTCCGGAAGATACAGCAGACATAACCTCATACTATAAGGAAGCGTGGATAAGCGGACTAATACATCAATATGCATTTAACTTTGCCGACAGCCATCGTCCGGAATTGAATGAAATAGATACTAATGAGGAACTCGTCCGCTACTTAGACCAACAAAACGTAGTCCGCAAGTTTGCCGATTTTGCACAACAACGGGGACTTCGAAAAAGAAACCTGATGCTTTACAAGTCACGCAAACTTTTCAGAAGAAGCCTTTATGCCTCCATCATCAACAACGTGAAGGAAACAGAACAATTCTACGAATTCGTCAACAGTGATGACCCGGCAGTTGAACGTGCCATCAAGGTTCTGGAAGAAGGAAAAGCTTTTCCGGAAGCCCCACAGAAAACTGTAACCTCCCAATAATATAGAGACTTATTGGAAAAACTATGGCATTTGATGATGCCGTAGTTTTTCCAAAATTAATTATGCTTATGGATAAAAAAGAATTAAGGGCATCAATGACCCGAAATAAGAAAGAAACTTCCCGGGCGGCCATACTCGACCTTTCCGGCCCGATTTTGAGACGTTTGGCTGTACATCCGCGATTCATCGCTGCACGAACGGTTTTACTCTACCATTCATTGCCGGACGAAGTGGATACACAAGACTTCGTACGTTATTGGAGCTTGCGCAAATGCATCCTGCTTCCCACCGTAAAAGGTAAAGAAATCGAGTTGCACCGTTATGCAGCTGAAGACCGGCTCGAAGAGGGGCCTTTCGGCATCCAAGAATCCACCGGCGAGGTCTTTACCGACTACGCCTCTATTGATTTAGCCATTATCCCGGGAGTGGCTTTTGATGCAAAAGGAAACCGCTTGGGACGCGGACAAGGCTTTTACGACCGTTTGCTGACGCGGTTGCAACATTACGATATATATAAAATAGGTGTTTGCTTCGATTTCCAACGGGTAGAACATGTTCCTACCGAACCCCATGACATCCCCATGGACGAGATTCTTTGAATCGTTGTCAACGGAACACAATATTCTGAATGACTTGCGCTCCCACATACTCATTCAGTTTGCGTACCAATGCTTCCCTACCCATCATTAGGTTAGCCCTGAGGGCCGGTGACTTGAGATGGACGTATAACACTTGATTTTTCACGAAAACATCCCCTGTATACCGGGCAATAGCCTGCCCCATCACTTCGGACCAAGCTGCCGCCATCCGGGTCTCATTCAACGGTGTCTCCAACCCTTCCTGCCGGAGATATTGCCGGATGATGTCGCCAATGCATTCCGCCTTGTTCCGTCTCATGCCTTGATTTCTCCGTTTTCCACATAAAAGAGCTTGTAGTCTTCGTCCGTCTTCTCCAAAATACGATCCAGATGGTCTCGATTGGTATCCGTCACGAAGATTTGCCCGAACTGTTCGCCGGAAACCAATTTGACAATCTGCTCCACGCGGTCAGCATCCAACTTGTCGAAAATATCGTCCAACAACAATAAAGGAGTAGTACGGCTTCCCGTACGGCGCAAGAAATCAAACTGCGCCAACTTCAAAGCAATCAAATAGGTTTTGTTCTGCCCCTGAGAACCCTCCCGCTTTATAGGGAACTCTCCCAAGGTCATCTCCAAATCATCCTTATGGACACCATGCAGGGAATACCCCATAATCCGGTCCTTGGCACGGTCGCGACGAATGACTTCCAACAAATCCCCACGTTGGCCATGAGAAATGTAACGCAGCCCCACATGTTCTTTTCCACGGGAAATCCGCGCATAGAAATCCTGAAAGACCGGAACGAATTCCTCCACGTAAGCCTTTCGCTTCTCGTATATCTTCTCCCCTTCCTGAGCCATCATTTCTTCCCATAGCCCTATAAGGGCTTCATCGGGTTCCTCCTCCTGTTTCAACAACACGTTCCTCTGTTGCAAAGCCCTGTTGTAACGCACTAACGCATCGAGATATTCATGGTCATATTGCACGATTACCATGTCCATAAAGCGTCGCCGCTCCTCACTCCCCCCCGAAATCAAATCGGCATCGGCCGGAGAAACGAGCACTACCGGCACCAATCCGATATGCTCCGACAATCTTTTATACTCTTTCTTATTACGCTTAAAACGCTTTTTCTGTTTGCGTTTCAAACCGCAATATACCTCTTCCGGCTCTCCCGACTCATGCTCATACTCTCCCTGCAACATGAAGAAGTCCTCACCGTGCCGGATATTTTGGGAATCTACGGAATGGGTTGCGCTCTTACAAAAGGAAAGAAAATACACAGCATCCAACAAATTGGTCTTTCCTTCACCATTATGTCCGATGAAACAATTCATCTTCGGAGAGAAGGCCAACTCGGCCTGCGCTATGTTCTTATAATTCAAGACAGAAATTTTTTTCAGTATCATCCGTAGGTTTTCCCGTTAAATCACCCTGCAAAATTAAGGTTTATCCCCCGAATCCTAAAAATAATAGGCTATAAATTTCATCAAACGGGAGAATTTCGCTACTTTTGCTCCGCTTTATTCCCGTACCATGCACTACGGGACGAAAAACAGGAAATAATAATAAAACCATCAAATAAAATGACGAACAAAAAGACACAGCATGATTCACTCAACGTGGAACAGACTTTGATTTCTTCCGAGGCTTTCATCGACAAATACAAGAAGCCTATTATGTACGTTTTCATCGCCATCGTCGTATTGGTAGGCGGATACTTCCTCTATCGGAGTTTCGTAAGCGAACCGCGCGAGGCCAAAGCCAATGAACTGATGTTCAAAGGGCAGCAATATTTTGCTTCGGACAATTACGAAAAGGCGTTGAACGGTGACGGACAAGGCTTTCCCGGTTTCTTGAAAATCGCCAACGACTACGGAAGCACGAAAGCCGGCAATCTGGCACAACTCTATGCCGGATTAAGTTATGCCAAATTGGGTAAATATCAGGAAGCTGTTACCCGTCTGGAAGATTTCAAAAATTGCGGCGATGCCATGGTGTCTCCGGCTGCCATCGGTGCACTGGGCAACTGTTATGCAGAATTGGACCAATTAGACAAAGCGACTTCCACTTTATTGGAAGCAGCCAAGAAGGCGGACAACAACAGCCTCAGCCCCCTCTATCTGATTCAGGCCGGTGAGATTTTCGAATCGCAAGGAAAGAAAGACAAGGCTTTGGAATGCTACAAAGAAATCAAGACCAAATATGTGAACTCCATGCAGTATGCCGAAATCGACAAATACATCGAACGTGTAAGCGAATAAAGTCCTAAAGCAGAAAACGAACATGGCAACGAATTTACATAACTTGTCTGAATATGACCCCAAGTCCGTCCCCTCGGCCCAAGGCATGCGCTTCGGCATCGTGGTCAGCGAATGGAATCACCACATCACCGGCTCGTTGTTGGAAGGTGCGCAAACCACCTTGCTCAAACATGGAGTCAGTGAAGAAGATATTTTGGTCATGACCGTGCCGGGCAGTTTTGAATTGGTGTTCGGTGCCGCCCAAATGGCTAAAAGCGGCAAGGTGGATGCCGTGATAGCCATCGGTTGCGTGATTCGCGGTGACACCCCTCACTTCGATTACATCTGCGAGGGAGCAACCCAAGGATTAGCCGAACTGAACACAACTGGCGACGTGCCTGTCATCTACGGTCTGCTCACTTGCAACAACTTGCAACAGGCGCAAGACCGCGCAGGAGGCATTTTGGGAAACAAAGGCGACGAATGTGCCGTAACGGCCATTAAAATGGTGGACTACAAAAGACGCATCAAGGGCTAAAAAGCCATAACTTATATGAACGGCGACCGTAATCTCTTAGGATTACGGTCGCCGTTCATATTTACGAGCACCATTATGAAACAAAGGACTACTTCTTGTTGAAAATCAAGTCAAGTCCTTGGCTACACATCCCGACTCAAATAATCAGGGTCTGTAGCCATATATACGAAAATGTTGGTGTCGATAAGCACCCTCATACTTTACAACAAGAATGTAGGGTCGTTCACAATCAGACTACCTTTCAGTCTCATAGCCGCCTCCCACGTCTTATTTACTCTCTTCGGAGGATTTTTCCCGTCCGCTTCCAAGATTTCTTCCACCTTACTTTTTTTCTTCGTCGGTTCCATTGCTTTTTCAGTATTTTCTTCCATAGTTACTTTCCTTCCATGGTTACTACTATGGCAAAGATACAAAAAATATAAGAACAGGGAACAATTACCCTGTTTTTTCGTTCGTTTCAGTTCTGCGCCAAACGATTTTTCATTCTCAGCCGAACGATTTTTCATTCTCAGCCGAACGATTTTTCATTCTCCTGAGAATGATTTTCCGTTCTGTGGCAAACGATTTTCCGTTCTGTGGCAAACGATTTTCCGGTTGACGGAAGCCTTTTAAGCAGACAACGACAACATACAAACTCCCCTCCCCTACGTACAAGTATTTAAATGGGAAAAGGGTTCACATCCTTCATACACACTGTAAACCAATCTGTTGCGGTGAAACCTCTTCGACAAGTGCCCTCACCTAACGTTCACGTCACGCAATATGTGCATGTTTATAATCCTTGAAACACAAACTGTTAAGGTGAAGGGGCATTATACTGTGCAAAAAATATTAAACCGGGATGGGCAGGATTCCCCGAAGGTCGTCCACGATAGCCACGTGGGGATAAGTTTTCAATTCCTCACACGTGGTCATGCCATGCAATACACCCGCAAAATCCGTACCGGCGGCCTGTGCCGTTGCGGCATCCACTACGCTATCCCCTACATACAGCACCTCAGATTTCCCGCCACCGGAAGCACGTCCGATGGCCAACAACAATCCTTCTGGGTCCGGCTTGGCCGCTGTCACATCCTCTCCGCCCACGATGAAATCCACAAGACCGTCATGTCCCGTTTTTTCAAACAAGTCGAGGATGCGGTAACGGAATTTGGTGGACACAATACCCAACACGGCTCCTTGGCTTTTCAAAGTTTCCAAGACCTCTATCGTCTCCGGGAAAAAGAAAGTATTGGCAGTCATGTGGACATCGGCGGCCTTTACATATTCACGCTTGTAATCCGCCAACGTCCCGGCCTCGGTAATTCCCGTCAGGATGGAAAAAGATTCCTCCAACGTCTTCCCGATGGTGCGCTTGATTTCCGTATCCGTCACTCCGGTGTGCCCGTGGTTGCCGAGCACATGCCGGAAACAAGTCACAATGCCCCGTGAAGAATCGACCAAGGTATAGTCGAAATCAAAAATATAAGTAGTATAGCGTTTCATATCTTACGAAAAACAGTATTAAAACAGATTCAGTTTCTTTTGCCGGGCTTCCTCTATCGAGACGGTCTCTACACGCCGCGTTCCGGCACTTTCACGCAAACGTTCCTGCTCTTCGCGCAACTCGCGGAAAGCCTCTCCCTCCGTGTCGGGATTCAGGAAACGGGCAGCCGTCAGCGCGTTCTGCGAGGCATCCTTCATCCAAATGACCGGCCCGTCGTACACAGGAGCTATCTTCAATGCCGTATGCAAACGACTCGTCGTGGCCCCGCCGATCATGACCGGAATGGACTGACCGGCCCGCTTCAATTCGCCCACCACATGCACCATCTCTTCCAAGCTCGGCGTAATCAGTCCGCTCAGGCCGATGATGTCGGGGTGCAGTTCCTTGGCTTTCGCCACAATCTCTTCTGCCGGTGTCATGACCCCCAAATCCACTATCTCATAGTTGTTGCAAGCCATGACCACCGATACGATATTCTTCCCGATGTCATGCACATCTCCCTTCACCGTAGCCACCAAGACCAATCCAGCACGTGCTGACCCCTCTTTTTTCTCGGCCTCGATACGGGGTTGCAGGATGCCCACGGCTTTCTTCATCGTACGGGCAGTTTTCACGACCTGCGGCAAGAACATCTTACCGGCCCCGAACAGCTCGCCCACGGTATTCATCCCCTTCATGAGCGGCCCTTCGATGATGTCTACGGCATGCGGGTAAGACTGTGCCGCCTCCTCCAAATCTTCCTGCAAATAGGAATCTATACCTTTCACCAAAGCATGCTGCAAACGTTCCTCCACACTGCCGCCGCGCCAAGCATCTTTCGCAGACATCCCGCTGCCATCCGCACCGGGCTGCCCGGCCTTGGCCGCTTCGGCCTCTGCCTTCAGCTTATCGGCTAACTCAATCAACCGTTCCGCTGCGTCTGGCCGACGGTTGAGCACCACGTCTTCTATGACCGCTAGGATGTCGGACGGAATATCGCCATACATCACCGACGCGGCGGGATTGACGATGCCCATGTCCATCCCCTCACGGCAGGCATGGTAGAGGAACACGGCGTGCATCGCCTCGCGGATATAGTTGTTGCCCCGGAAAGAGAAAGAAAGGTTGCTCACCCCGCCACTTACATGTGCTCCGGGGAGGTTACGGCGAATCCATCCCGTAGCACGGATAAAGTCCACGGCATAGTTGTCATGTTCCTCCATTCCCGTGGCTATGGCTAGCACGTTCGGGTCGAATATGATGTCATGGGGATTGAAACCGACCTCGTCCACCAACAAACGGTAAGCCCGTGCGCAGACTTCGATCTTGCGTTCATAAGTATCGGCCTGCCCCTTTTCATCAAAAGCCATCACGATGACGGCCGCCCCAAGGCTTTTCACCTCCCGGGCATGGGCCAAGAAAACTTCCTCTCCTTCTTTCAACGAGATGGAATTGACGATGCTCTTGCCCTGCACGCATTTCAGTCCGGCTGTAATCACGTCCCATTTGGAAGAATCTATCATGACGGGCACGCGGGAAATCTCCGGCTCGGAGGCCAACAGGTTCAGGAACGTCACCATCTCCTGCCGGGCATCGAGAAGCCCGTCGTCCATGTTGATGTCGATGACCAAGGCTCCATCCTCCACTTGCTTGCGGGCGATTTCCAAAGCCTCTTCGTAGTTTTTCTCTTTGACCAACCGCAGGAATTTGCGCGAACCGGCCACATTGCAACGTTCGCCCACATTGACGAACCGCACTTCAGGCGTCAGTTCAAACTGCTCCAAACCACTCAGGCACAAGGTTTCGGCTCTTCCGGCCGGCACATGCGGACGCCCTTGCGCCGCCAAAGCCGGAAAACGGGCGATATACTCGTCCGTCGTACCGCAACACCCCCCGATGATATTCACCCAACCTTTGTCCACAAAGAATTTCATTTCCTCTGCCATCTGGGTTGGGGTCTGGTCGTACTCTCCCATGCTGTTGGGCAGTCCCGCGTTCGGATAGACGGATATATAATAAGGTGAACGATGGGCCAAGACTTGCAGGAAAGGAATAAGGTCGTGTGCCCCGAAAGAACAGTTCAGCCCCAAGGAAAAAATATCGGCATGAGCCACGGAAGCGAGGAAAGCCTCTATCGTCTGGCCGGAAAGCGTACGTCCGCTCTTGTCCGACACCGTAACCGACAACATGAGCGGCACTTTGCGTCCAACGGTTTGCATGGACGCTTCCGCCGCATAAATAGCGGCCTTGGCATTCAGCGTGTCGAAAATAGTTTCGATGAGCAAGGCATCCACACCGCCTTCGAGCAAGGCTTCCATCTGTTCCCGATAGGCAGCCACCAATTCGTCGAAAGCTAGGGCGCGGTATGCCGGATTGTTCACATCGGGACTCATCGAACAGGTTTTGTTGGTCGGCCCCACCGAACCGGCCACGAAACGCGGTTTTTCAGGATTGCGGGCCGTGAACTCATCCGCAAGCTCGCGGGCTATCCGGCAAGCCGCCAGATTGATTTCACGACAATAGTCCTCCACGTGGTAATCCGCCATCGATACTCGTTGCGAACTGAACGTATTCGTCTCGATAATGTCCGCCCCGACCGTGAGATATTTACGATGGATATCCCGAATCACATCAGGACGGGTCAGCGACAACAAATCGTTGTTACCGGCCATCAGTCCCGGAACATCCCTGAAACGCCCCCCCCGGAAATCAGCCTCTGTCAGGCCATACCGCTGAATCATGGTGCCCATGGCACCATCCAATATCAATATCCTCTCCTTAACAATCTCTTCCAACCTCATGATTTCAAACTCTAATACCTTTTTACCTGCCGGTCTATCTCTCGCCGGTCTTCCTTTTCCTTCAACGTCTGCCGCTTGTCGTATTCTTTCTTACCCCGGCACAAATACACATCCACTTTGGCACGTCCGTCCTCGTCGATAAACAACAAGGTCGGCACCAGTGTGAAACCGGGACTTTTCATTTCCTGCTGCAATTTCCGGATTTCCTTGCGGTTGAGCAAAAGCTTCCGGTCGCGCCGTGCCGCATGGTTATTGTAAGAACCGTACGAATACTCGGCCACGTACATGTTTTTCACCCACACCTCTCCGTTATGGATGAAACAAAAAGTATCCACCAGACTGGCCTTGCCCGCCCGTATGGATTTGATTTCCGTACCGGTCAGCACGATGCCGGCCGTATATTTGTCCAACAGCAAGAAATCAAACGAAGCCCGTTTATTCTTGATGTTTATTGATTTGGTCTTATTTTTCTTTTCTGCCATCTTTTTCCCTCCTTACTCTTTCACTACCTCGGCAAACAGCTCGAGATGCTCATCCACATAACAAGCCAATGCAGCCGTGACTTCTTCTTCCATTTCCACAAACCCGTCATCCAAGTCGTCAAACTGCGGATACGCCTCGAACAAAGCCATAAAGTCTTCGTCCGAACAGTCCTTCGTCAGTTCTTCCTTGTATTTGTCATACAGCCTCTTTCCTTTATATACCAGTTTGGAGAAATCATGCGCCCCCATCAGCCGCATGGCTTTCGCAAAAGGATTGTCGAAAATAAACGGCCCGTAGCCGTTGTGTATCAATTGGATAAATCCTCCGTCCATCACCTCCTCACGAAACAGGGCATAGGCCAACAATGAAATTTGTTCCCCATTGAGCATCCCCATGTTCCCGGCACTCAACTCTCCACCGATAACCTCCCGATAACGGTCTATGAAGACCTGCAAAAACTCATCCATTCCTTGTGCAGCCGCCTCGCGCAACCGCGCATCGCTGATTGTTATTATTTCTTGTTCCATTCCTTTGCGTCTTGATTTTGCAAAGATAGTGAAAGACGAGCGCAGTTCCAAGCCCAAAGCTTGCTTTTGAACGAAAGACTGCCGAGCCGCATCCTATTTTCGCATTGGCAAAGAAAAACCTAAAAATATTCCGCCTTTTATTTGTACGTTCCGCAATGTTGTCCTATATTTGCAGTGTACTATTATACTAATACACTAATTAATTTATAAAACATTGCCTTATGATGACCATTGAACACCTTTCATTCGGATATTCCAAACGGAAAAACCGCGTGTTAAACGACTGCTCCCTCCATCTCGAGGAAGGCAAGATTTATGGGCTTTTAGGGAAAAACGGGGTCGGAAAGTCCACCTTGCTCTACCTGATGACCGGACTCCTTACACCGACAGAAGGACATGCTTGCCTGAACGGCACAGATGTACGCTTGCGCCGTCCGGACACATTGAGCGACTTCTTTCTCATCCCCGAAGAATTCGACCTTCCGGACTACAACCTGAAAAAGTACGTCCGCCTCAACGCTCCTTTCTATCCGCATTTCGACCATGACAACCTGCTCCGCAATCTGGAAATGTTCGAACTACCGGAAGACATCAAGCTCGGCGAACTTTCGATGGGACAAAAGAAAAAGGCACTCATCTGCTTTGCCTTGGCCACCCGTACCTCGTGGCTCATCATGGACGAACCGACCAACGGACTGGACATCCCCGGCAAAAGCCAATTCCGCAAACTCCTCATCCGCGAAATGAACGAATCGCGTGGTATCGTGATTTCCACCCATCAGGTGCAAGATGTGGAACAACTTCTCGACCACGTGGTCATCTTAGATAACGCCCGCGTACTGCTCGATGCGTCGGTAACTGAAATCTGCCATAATTTATATTTCACGCAGACCGACAATGAATCGGAAACCTCCGAGGCTTATTACGCCCTCCCTTCTTACAACGGGCACAGCGTCATGCTCCCGAATCCGGAAGACAAGGATTCGGAAATCAACTTGGAACTCCTTTTCAACGGTACCTTGGCACACCCGGAAACCATCTGTCCCTTGTTTAATGCTGAAAAATAAAAGGATATGGAATCACAGTTTTTCAACCGGAAACGCTTCACAGCCTTGCTTCACGCAGACTGGGCTATCCTATGTACACGCAGCCTCGTCATCCTCACCGCAGGCTACTTGTTACTCTCTGTCATTCTCACGGTGTCTTGCCTCAAAGTATATTCGGAAAACGCCACCTTGCTACAGACCCTCCCAACGGACATGTTAGAAGAAAAGTTCGCCCACCTCACTGACACAGCCACTAACCAAAATGCTGCGTTCGTCACCGTTACGGCATTCTTTTTCCTATTCCTTATATTCACTCCGTGGCTATGGAATGCGCCCATATACAACAAGGGACAGCACATCAGGTACTTGTTACTCCCAGCCTCCACGTTCGAGAAGTTCGCCCGATGGTGGCTCTATACCGTTCCTCTTTCGATTTTAGCAGGCGTTCTTATTATTTTGGCGGCAGACATCACCCGTGTCATCATCTGCAACATGGCCTTCCCGGATTACAGCTTCGCCCGTCCCCTCCTCTTTACTTCCGGACTTCATACGGCCTCCTCCGGCTTTGTGCTCAGGATGCTCCTCACGACCAGTCTGTTGGGCCAAGCCATTTCCACCAGAAGCGAAACGGGACGGACACCCCTACGCCGCGCACTCGGCAAATGCCCAATCCTGTTGTTGCCCCTCCTTTTGATGATCGGAGTCTCGCTCATTGCCGGAGGCGACCCTTACACTTACCCCCAACAGCCCGGAGCAGCGACTGCCGAAGTGGTATGGCATGCCTTTTGGCTTGTCGTAACCTCTCTCTTTTGGCTGTCGGCCTACCGCAGAATGAAAAAGAACGACCTCAAGTACCAATATGCCCTCAATCCGAAAAGCGTATGAATTTCAAGGAAAGCAAACCCATTTACTTGCAAATCGCCGACCGCATCTGCGATGAAATACTGCAAGGACGGTACGCTGAAAACGACCGTATCCCTTCCGTGCGCGATTACGCCGCCACGGTGGAGGTGAACGCCAATACGGCCATGCGCTCTTACGACTTCCTGCAATCCCGCTCTGTCATCCGCATGCAACGCGGCATAGGTTATTTCGTAGAACCGAGCGCATCGGAACGCATCCGTTCGTTTCGCAGGGAAAGTTTCATGAATGAAGAACTCTACGATTTCTTCCGGCAAGCCCGTTCCATCGGCATCACGGCAGAAGAACTCGAAACCCTTTACCGGCAATATTTATCAGATACCTCAGACCCTATGTACAACCTTTAAAAACACTCATCATGAACAAGAATACATTGAACGCCCAACGCCTCCTCCGATATTTCCGCAAGGACTGGAGTGAGAACAACATGCAGTTATACTATTATTTCATCATTCCTTACGGCATCATGACCCTGCTATTCAGTTGGATGGACTTTTCCAAAACGCATTCTGTGGTCGTGTCATTGGAACAAGTGCGGCAAGGCATGGAAACCGACAACAACAGTTATCAACAAATCATGGAAAATGCGTTGTCGGGAAAAGACGACTGTTGGTCATTCATTACCTTAACGACTATTTTCTGTTTTTATTTCTTCATGGCCTACGTTGGCAGCACCTTTTTCAAAACATCAAAATACCGGAAAGATTACATCACCGACCTGACACTCCCGGTTTCAAATGCAGAGAAGTTTATCATACGGTGGGGCAGAATCGCAATCATACCTTTCCCCGTCTTTTGTTTAGCCACCGTATTGGCAGACTTCACCCGTATCGGTTTCATCCATTTCCTCTATCCCGAAGTCTCGTTGTCGTTCCCTGTCCCATGGTCAAGTAGCGAATGTGAGGTGTACCTGCCCTTAGCCATCCTCCAAGCCTACGGCCTGCAAGCCTTGTTCATTCTGGGCGGTACCTATTGGCAGAAGAAACCTTTCCAAAAAACGCTGAGCCTCGTGCTGCTCACGTCCTTGATATATTATTTCACCTATTTCTGCACCGTATTTTATTTTATCGGACCGGATTTCGTTTACCATAATACCGCACAACAATGGGTATACGGTTGGACATTCGGTGTCCCCGCTTTCCTCGTCCTGTTGGGCTACCTGTTGACTTACCTCCGCATGCGCCGTGCCACGCTTCTCCCGTCGTGGAAAGACAAGACTACGTTAGTGCTCTTTGCAGCCTTGCTCATCGGACTGGGGCTTTGCGTTTGGATGCCGAACTTCATTGTGAACCATTTCGCCTTCGAATAAAAGCGGAAGGCCCCATAAAGACATCGTCCCACGAAATTACGTCTAAAAGGAATAACGCGTGTATATTTAACACCTTTTTCGCCCGTTTTCTTGCCCGTACAACATTTTATTCATAGTTTTGCCGCCGAAAATGACAGAAAAACATTACAGTTAAAAGAACAACAGTCACATGAAAAAACAAACCATCATTGCCGCTCTCTTATTAGCTACGACCATGAGCCACGGAAAGGCGGCACCGAATCGAACCGAAACACCAGCTAATTATGAAGGCTATCTTTTCGCTTATTTCGAAGGCAGAGGAGATGCCAAACAACAGGAACATTTGCGTTTCGCCCTCAGTGATGACGGAGTGAACTGGCGTGCACTCAACGGAAACCGCCCGGTCATCGCTTCCGACACCATCAGCGAAAGCGGGGGTATCCGCGACCCGCACATCCTGCGCGGCGAAGACGGACGCTTCTACATCGTGGCCACGGACATGAATACCGCCAAAAACGGTTGGAACGAAAACCCGGGCATCGTACTCCTGAGTTCGGACGACCTGCTTCATTGGAAACATGCCAAGATCAATCTATCCAAGGATTATCCGAAACATTTCGGTGATGCTTATTGGGTATGGGCCCCTCAGACCATTTACGACCGCAAGGCCAAAAAATATATGATTTATTTTACCTTGCAACGCAACGACCGCAAAAGCCTCATCACCTATTATGCATATGCCAACAAGGACTTCACAGGCTTTGAAAACGAACCCAAACAGCTCTTTTCGGCCAAATACGGCAGCATAGACAACGACATCATAGAACGGGATGGCACTTACCACCTTTTCTATAAAGGCAACACCAAGGACGAAAATGGCAAGGAAGTGAAAAACGGCATCCAACAAGCCACTTCGAAAAGCCTGAAAGGCAAATGGAAGGAAGACTTCAGGTATGTAGACGCTTACGCAGGAAAGACACCCGTGGAGGGGTCGAGCATCTTCAAGCTGAACGGGAAAGACGAATACGTGTTGATGTACGACATGTACACCAGCGGACGGTATGAGTACCAGACCAGTACCGACCTTTACCATTTCTCCGAACCCAAAGCGTTCACCAAAGACTTCTTCCCGCGCCATGGTTCCGTCATTTCGCTGACCCGCGACGAACTGCAACGCCTACAAGAGAAATGGGGCTACGTGGTGACCTACCAGTTTGAAAGCCACGGCAACCCCATCATCCGCCACATGCACACAGCCGACCCTGCCGCGCTCGTCAAGGGCGACACGCTATGGCTCTTCGCCGGACACGACCTGAACGGCAACCAAAACGGCTACGTGATGAAAGACTGGCAGCTGTTCTCCACCACCGACATGAAGCATTGGACGCAACACCCCTCCCCTCTGAAAATCGATGAATTCAAATGGGCAGAAAGCAAACAGGCATACGCCGGGCACGCAGTTGAACGCAACGGCAAATACTATTGGTATGTCAGCACCAACTGGTGCGGTATCGGCGTGGCCGTATCCGACAAAATCACCGGCCCTTACAAAGATGCCTTAGGCGAGCCGCTGCTCACCAACAAAGACTGTTTCGATTCCCGCCACAGCTGGGCTTGTATCGACCCTGCCGTATTCATAGACGATGACGGCCAAGCCTACCTGACATGGGGTAACCGCGAATGCTATATCGTAAAACTGAAAGACAACATGATAGAAACAGAGGGAGAGGTGAAACGCATCCATATCGACGAAAGCCATCCTTTCACTGAGGCTCCGTGGATTCACAAATACAATGGCAAATATTACCTCACATACGCCAGCGAATGGCCGGAAAAAATAGCCTACGCCGTAGCCGACCACATTGAAGGCCCGTATGAAACGAAAGGGATAATCTCTGAAATAGCTGGGAACAGCAACACGACCCATCCGGCCATCGTGAACTTCAAAGGACAATGGATTTTCATCAGCCACAATGGCGGCCTGCCCACCGGCACCAGTTACAGCCGCTCCATCGTGGCCGAACCCATGGAATACAATTCCGACGGCAGCATCAAGCCTATTCCTCCCACGGCAGAAGGCGTGAAACCATTATAAATTTCCCTTACCTCAAAAGCAAATCCCCGTGAAGACCTTTATTCGGTCTTCACGGGGATTTGCTTATCTATGCCGTGCCCACTGGTATAAACAGCACGTCAGCCATGCCTCGGTTGTGCCAACATCCATTTGAAGTATTCCTCATGCTCGTCCACCAACTTCTCCCATGAATAATCACGCCGTATCACTTCCAAGTTACGTCCCGTATATTCCTTTTTATAGGCAGACACCGCCTGGTCTATTCCGTCCAACATCTCCATGGCAGCATCCGTGGAACCATAATATAAGGCGTTTTCACCCAAGACCGCACGGTTGAAGATATTGTCATGAGCCAGGATAAAGCAGCCGGAAGCCATGGCTTCCAACAAAGAAGGGTTCGTTCCGCCCACACTATGCCCATGGAAATAAGCATAGGAATAATGACGGATGGAGTTTAATTTACGAAAATCATATATACCACCCACAAAGCGGATATTCCGGTCATCGCCGTAGCGTTCCACCAGATGTTTTCCATAAGGCGTATTCGTCTTGCCTACAATCACCAACGGGCGTTTGCCATACTGGCCTGAAGCCAAATATCCCTCTATGGCCATGAAAAGGTTGTTTTCCGGTTCCAAACGGGCCACCACGATGAAATAACCATCCGCTTCCAAACCGAACTCCTTTAATATGTCCTCATCGTAATCCTCATGAATGTCAGCCCCGTATGCCAAGAACTTGCTTTCTTTTCCATATTTCTCCTTATAATAATCATGTATACCCATATTGTCCGCAATCAGGAAATGGCTATGCTTCACCGCCATACGTTCTTCCCAGAATACGAACTTCTGCACCCATCTGTTAAACTTCGTACGCTTGTATTCCAACCCGTCCATGTTCGTCGTAAAAAGCGGATACTTGATACGCTTCACATTGAACCAGATATAAGCCGGAACGATGCTCGTATAGCCCGCTTCGTAAATAATGTCGAACTTCTCCTTCTTCAAGGCATCGCGCAAAGACAGGAAATCGTAAAAGAAACTCCCCACGGAACTCCCTATCCATTTCTCCGGACTATAAATATGCTTTATGCGTACCCCCTTATAATCAGGCTCTCGGTAAGGATGAAAATGCGGAGAGTACACCACGACCTCATGCCCCCGCCGGACCAATCCCACGGAGATATATTCTGCAAACTGCTCGAAGCCCCCGTAGTTATTCGGTATGCCACGGGTGCTGATAAATGCTATTTTCATATAATATGTTTATGGATTAAAATTCGATGAATATATACGCTTAAAACCACATTCAAACATCAGCAACAAGAACAACGGGCAATCATCTTCTTACCCCAATAAGAAAATGCCACAGCCAACCCCATTCCGACCATACAAGTCAAAAGGAATAATAGATTCTCATTATGAACCATTTTTTCCAAATGCACCTTCTCCACCACGCGGAACATGACCATGTGGCATAAGTAAAACTCCATGGAAATGTTACTCACAAAATCCATTACCCTATTGTGTAGCCATTTATGTTCCTGCCCCATGGCGTAAATCAGCCATAACGTGAACACGACCATCAAAGGTACAACCTGATGAAGTGTCCATTGGGATTGGGGAACAAAAAAATATAAAGCATTCGCTATCAAGCAAACTATCAACAAGACATTTCCCCACTTCGCAGACCACTCATGCAGCCTCTCTCGATAAAGGAAACATAGCCCACCCGACAACAGGAAAGGAGCCGAATACAAGATGTTGTGCCTGCTCGGATGAAAATCCACGAAAGCCTCTGTAAAAAAGTATTCTTGACATAAGAAATTGACGACCAAAGATATTCCGAATACGCTCCAGGCCCTACGCTTATTATCCAACAAGAACACGAAGAACGGAAACAGCATATAAAACAAAAAGATTAACCCTAAGAACCATCCTACTCCAATCACCTTTATATCAGGATTCGGTAACAGATTAAACACCAATGTGCAATTCATGAAAGCCTGTGCCAAATTTTCCTTAGAAAAATCAACTATCAAATCCAAGACACAAAGCAGGCAGAAGAAAGGCAATATTCGCTTATATCTTTTAGAATAGAAATCATTTAATGATACTTGGCCGTTTTTCATACGGCCATAATAGCCGCAACATAAAGCAAAGCCGCTAATCATAAAAAACAAAACTACAAACCACGTGAACCATGGCATCAGCTTATCTGAAAACCAACCCAATTCTGGTTTAACAGAAATGTTTGCCTGATAATGCATTATTGCAATCCCAACAGCCGAAAGCGCACGCAATCCATTGATATTGTTATATTTAACATTATTAACATGGGGGGGGGGTAATTTGTCGATTTGTATCCATACTTATTCCGTTTTTCTACTACTTATTAAATATTACATCATAAAAAGTCCCCTTCAAAGCAAACTCTTCAGGAGCACGTTTGTACGCAAGCTTATGGAAAGGGCATATCCGTTTCAAATCCTCGTAACATTCCTTATTATAAGGTTCAAAAAGCCTGAGCAGCAATATATGAGGCACGGAATTACTAAAGGGGATCACTTCCTTCCAATCATCAGCATAGAAATCCATGACCATCGAAAAGAAATGATGAAGGAGGAAATAATCAATCAACCTGTCATTCTCCTTCCAATACTCATAAAGTAACTTCCTTACAGCCAATACCATTTTATTTTCCGCACATGCAGTCATGAACCAACTCGAAATGTTCAACACATGGCCGTCTGCCCCGGGCTTCATGTTTTGAAAAACAAAGAAGTCGCTATCCAACATATAACTTGGAACAACACCTCCCGTACAGAACACCGTAGCATCTATCCATGTTCCGCCATACTTAGCCAATAATGCCACACGTAACAAATCAGAAAAATGCGTATGCGTGATTATCCCAGCCTCATATTGCTGCTCGATATAGTCGGGAAAAACTATGTATTCTTTCCTGTTCTTTGCAGTTATAAGCACAATCTTACGGTCTGTAACATATTCTTGGATAGACAAATAACAATCCTGCACCAATTTAGGAGCATTTTCCATCCCTTGCATCCAACAAATCCAAATCCTCGGGCAAACCTCCCGTTTCGTCGCATACAGTCCAGACTTCCATTCCTCATCAAACACTTCCAGTACAGGCAAATACCGTTTCCTCAACTTATGCAGTATTTTCTGCTGCACTCCTAAACGTACAAGTTCCAATGACTTGCGCGATGCACCGGTCAGGCAGACCTGCGCCACGGCGTATGGCAGCACCCCGGCTTTGAACCATTGGTTCAGCAACGACCATCCGCCAAGTTTCCTAAATGTAGAAAACAAGCCTTTCATTCCGTGCCCCTCAACTTGATTATCTTTATGTCATGGCTCACTCGATTTTTTTCGACAGGCCACCTCATGTAATCCCCGTAAATGTGGCGATTTATAGCGTCCGCGTTCGACGGCACATTCACTGTAATGTCCTCGAAAGGCATCTTACGTGGCTCTCCCCACCATTTTTGCATCACCACCTCCCTTTCCCTATATTTGCCAAGCATGTTACCAGCATACTGAGATTTGTCGAAATCATGTTTCCTCAACACGCGTTGCATGGCCGACAAGCATTTATCTACGGATACGAGTTTACCAACAGGTATCACATGAAGCAATCTGATGACCAATTTCTCATGCCAAGGCCGCCCCACCTTGTGGGTGTCAACCTGCGTCCTTATGTTGGGAATCTGCACCAAATACCTGTACATCAAGATATGCTTCACATGGAACCACCTGCGCAACCCGTTTGCAGGCAGGCCGTCTATGGGGAATATGTCGAGCCACACGTGGCACTTACGCGGAAGTTCATTCATAAGCACCTCTATCTCGGCCTCCTTGTCAATGAATTGCGAGAAGTTGAACTGCCACTCCCTTGTGTTGCCATGACAAGTCAGCCCATACCCATCCGGGTATTCCGATTGCAGGCTCACAAACTTGTCATAGTCCTTTCGTGGCATGCCTATGTCTATGTCATCGTCCCACGGGATGAACCCCTTGTGGCGCAGCACCCCTATCAGCGAGCCGCCAATCATATACCACCTCAATCTGTGTCTCTCGCAAATATCCATGAAGACCCGTAGAATCTCCATTTGCGTCATTTGCACTTTTCGAACATTGTTCATCATTGTCTCAAATTACCATTCAAAAAACGTTCTTATCCTTCCAACTGCCTTATCTTCCTTGCAGGGTTACCAACATATACGGAGTTTGCATCCAAGTCTTTCACCACCACCGACCCAGCTCCAACCACGGTGCCCCTGCCAATGGTGACACCGGAGAGGATTATCACATTGGCACCAATCCAACAACCATCGCCGATGACAATCGGTCTGAACACCGTCTTTCTTTCTGCCCTTCGCTTTCCGCTTGATATCTGATGCGTATGGGTGGTCAGAGTAACACCCATAGCAATAGCAACGCCATCGCCTATTATGATGTCAGAACCCGGCTTTGTGTGGGAGAAAAATTTGCAGAACTTGTTAATGAAAACCCGTTCACCGATGACAATCCGCTTACCCGTAAAATAGGAGCCACTACAAATCTCCGCAGTTTTTGAGACCTTCCCTATCCTTTTATCTAACAAAACATTACGAAACAGGGGGGGGTAAAACGGAACATTGCAAAACCCACTAAAAAACTATCTATTTTCATCCCAAACAGTTTAAGTACTTACAAACAGCCACCCTTCACCTTAGCATTTTCTCATATAGCCTCAAGTATTGCCTAACAGTTGTTTCGACATTATACCGCTCAGACACATGTTGCAAAGCTTTCTGAACTACAGTCAAATCATTCTTCTTGAATAAAAACATGGCTATTTTCTCCGCACAGCCGTGTATATCGCCGTTTTCAAACTCATACCCATACTTCCCGTAATCAATGATTTCCAATGGACCTTCATTCTTGCTTACCAAAACAGGCACGCAAGCCGCCATTGCTTCTGCCACAGTCAACCCAAAACCCTCAAACCGGCTTGGTTGCACAAACAAGTCATAATCTTTCAAATGGGAATACACATATTCACGACTTTGGTTTCCCAAAAAACGCACATGTTTTTCAAGCTTCAGCTCAACCACCATTCTTTTTAATTCCACTTCATCTGCCCCACTTCCGATAAAATCCAAAGTAAAGTTTTCCAGTCCCCTATGTTTCAACAGCGACAAAGCTTTCAACAATATATCCTGTCCCTTCTGTTTTAATAACAAACGGCTTACTTGAACTATCCTTAATTCTCCTTCATAAAAAGCTATTCCACGCTGTCGAATAGATTGTACGTTTATCCCGTTGTCCACCCTGACACAATTCTTATATCCCGCCTTTGTCATTTCGTCATATACGGCTTTGGATATACATGCCAAGACCTTGCAACCGGAATACTGCAAAGAAGAAAATCCGGAGTTATGGATAGTAGCAATCCTTCTTCCCCTATAAAACATATACTTCAAAAAGCCGTCATTATGTACATGCAATATATCATAACGCCCTTTCCATAAAATATAATTCAACTTTATCACAAACCAAGGACTTCTGCTCTTCAGTTTTCTCCCAATCCTAATGACATGACACCTCTTATCAATCCTACCCAAAATTGTTTCATCCACAGCATCATTGATAACAATCAAAGACACGTCACAATAGGAAACTTGGCAGTTGATGATATCCGACAGCATATTCTCAATGCCGCCATTGGTCATAGACCAACTTATATGTGCAATTTTCATACAATCAACAATGATGCGTCACCATCATACAAACCTCCTGTTTAGGCGCAATGGTTATCTTGTCGGGATTTGTTATAAAAAAACTTCCCCACCATCCGAACGAACTATTCGTTATGACAGCATGCCTGCAATACGACATCAACTGCATATCCCTATAGCTCTCCGTGCCCTTGTTCCAATCCACAAAATATATCTTATCCTTTTCCTTGTCTACACCAAATATCGAATAGTTGCCTTTACACCAAGACACACTTTCGGTGTCACAAAAAAACACAAAGACGGGATTGTGCACCCGTTTGCGTATGTATTTTACCGCACGCCTGAAATATCCATGCTTGTAACAATAGCCATTTACTCCCAACATGTCACCACGACGCGCATGTATCGCCACACTGTTACAAGTTTCCAACATTGCTGCCATCTCGCAGTTTCTTTCATCTAAAAATGGAGGAAACTTGAATGCACCACGCACGGTACCCTCTATTTCATCCAATCCATTTCCATAATTCTTCATAGAAAGGAACTGCCCGGTAAAAATATCATCTTCACCTCTATAAAAAACCTTGTCATAACGATTACACCGACTTATAAAATGCCTATGGCGTATTGTCCTGTACCAACGTTTAAACCAATCCCCCAAGTCCGTATCCACCAACAATTCACGAAAGGTTGATTTATGCTGGACTTTCATGTTGAAATTGCGTGTCGCCCCGGCAGCTTCAAAATCGCCTCTAATATTTTTCAAAGACAAATCGGCATTCCTGAAAGCCTCCGTAAAATAAACAGGATAATTCCAATTCTTATCCCACCATCTTGAAGCGCGGATTTCATTTACGATTCCCTTCCATGAATCTTGCGAGAAACAATCACGTATATTAGGTGCATGTATACCGAATATGCGTTCCAATTCATAACCATTCCATTGATTGATTACTTCATGGGCTTCGGGCAGGTCAAAGACAATGGTTTCAATATAAATATCCTCCTGCGGATGTAACTTTTTTAAAGCTAAATATTCGCAATAACTAAGCATTTGATTGCCCAATCCGGACTCGATGTGTACTACTTTCATTTCTATTCAATATTTTACAAGAAGAACCAGATGCAGACACAACTCGTCCCACACAAAACCAAAAAACATATCCATATTGAGATGCATGTATCAAAACACTTGCACCAAACATAGCTATTGCATAAAAACATATCAGCAAAAATTCAACAAAAACAACTTTTCTATACCTAAACCCTCTTACAAGCGCATACACTAAAACCAATAACAAAATTCCAAGTCCGAAATACCCCAATTCTGCTATATGATGTTGGTATTCATTGTCAAATATCGCCCACTTATTGATGGCCCTTGCATTATCGCCATATTTCCCCCAACCTTCACCCCAAAAAGTATAACTAATAATATCACCGCGTGTATGCTCGAACCGAGTATCAAGATGCTCATCATCAAACAGGTTTAACATGTGTTCTTCTATATAATTTATATGTTCCCCTGATAGTTTACTCGTTGTAATTTGCACAGTAAGAACAAGAAATATGGCAGTCAAAGCAATGCTTATATTTTTTTTATTTTTTCTTTTATTAGGATTTAATATGGTAAACAAAAAGAATGCAAAAACAAAGAACATTATGCAAACCCGAAGCTGACATAAAAAAAGGATTATAAAACACAATAAAAGCATTGCATAATACTTTTTTTCTATCATATTTCCGTAAAACAAACGATACATTAAATATATACTATACAATAAAGTTGCATAGGACAAATGATAGGGATGCCCCCAAATAGAGGATAGCCTCATAATCTCCATATAATTGCTCCCAAATTCATTCAATTGACCAATTTTCATTGCCATATACCAACCCGGAGAATACAAGAAACAATATATTCCGATAAACATGGATACTAATAATGGTATTTTCATCTTATCCAATACACTTACAATTGAATATGCAGAATACCTTCCCATAAAATAAAAAAGTGTAAAGCAGAACTGTCCGGTAAAAGCATAATATACCAAAGTACTATGATAGGAGCCATAATATTTAAAAAATATGCCATTTAGGAGCATGTAAAACAAATAAAGTATCACTATACAATCCATCAATTCCTTTTTCTTATTAATTGCATAGAATAGAAAAAAAAGAAGTGAAGACAAAGATAGTAATTGTGGGATATGAAGATCTATATTTAAAACGAGTTGACCACATCTTTGTATAAAGTGCAACAAAAAGAAGTAAAGAAATACATTGACACTATAAGATGTAAATTTACCAACTAACCCACTTTTATTAACACCGACCATACTTATCCCCCTACTTAACTAACAGCCTTTGATAATCTCCTCATAATGCCTTTTACAGCTATTCCCATCCACATATTTATGGAACTTCCTCACAGTTTCTTCGTCAGGGCACATGGACGAATAATTTTCCCTGCAACGTTTGATCACTTCAAAAAGCTCTTCCTGACTGTCACACACATGCCCCGCAGGATTTTCATGCAAATCATAAAAATACCCCTCATCCTCCTCATCATATTTTGAATCATAAAAAAAGTGAATCAACGGACGGCGTAACAACAGGTAATCCATCCACACACTTGAATAATCAGACACAAGCACATCCGAATGATAAATTACGCAAAACGGATCCAAGCCTGCCTTCGTGATATCTATAACCACATCATTGCTAACATCTTCCGACATTGCAGGAATCATATTGGGATGCTGCTTGATGAGTATTACCACATTATTTGCCCTCAACCAGTCAAACACCATTTTATTATCTTTGAATAACGTAGGTGCCAATACACCTTTACCATATAAACGATGGGTTGGCATATAAGTTACCACCATCTTGCCCTTAAACTGGTCAAAGAATACATTTTCCATCTGTTCCGGCATAAACAAGCTGTCACATCGGGGAGAGCCCAATACCTTGATTTCAACCTGCCGGGGAAAGACCTTACGCGTATATTGCGCAACAAACTCCGAAGTTGCCGAAGCAAACTCGCTGACATTATAATCACCGCTTTTCACAAGATAGTCACTGACCAAATGCTTGAAATCCCCCCAAAAGGTATGACGAGGCTGCAAGCTCCTCCAATATGCAATGGGAAGGGCACCAAGCCCTTTCTTAAAGGCTTGCCCATGCATCAAATAGAAAAATCTTCGACTTGGCTTCACAAACGCGAAAAAAATATCTCCGGCTGCATGCGAAGAGAATACACACCCGGCACGAGCTATCGCCCAAACCGCCTGCATGCTACAATTCAACACACAAGGAATCCCCTTTTTTCTCAATTCCTTATGCACAGCCCTATTGCGCGTCACAAACAGACACTTAACAGTTGGGTCATGACGCATAACATACATCATCAGATTGCGCGGCCCCTCATTGAACGTTTTCCCATAATTAGCGGCAAACACCCAACATTTGGTATCAACCTTTACAAAGAAATCCACTATACGGACTGCAATACCATATAAAAGCGTTTTCATTTCTTCTTTATTTTATTTTTATAATATTTCACCACCGGCAAAACCACATATTCCATAAACATCCCATCCTTCCTTATCCACAGTATTCCCCCATAAACACAACATCCAACAACTGCTCCGATGCACAACACCGCGATGGATGGTATTGGTAGCCCCCCCAAGAAATATACTGGAACAGCACTAAGAACTGCCATTAACAAATAACCTCCGAAATCTTTAAATTGCATCCAATAACCCAAATGAAACAGTTTGCCCGTATAATAGGTATTGACAACCAACGAGATTTGGGAATAGACCAAATTTGACACACATATAGCCAATACGCCAAAAGGCACTGCACACAATAACAAAAGCGTAGACACCGTTTTCTTAATCACTTCCAACTGTAAATAAAGGTCGCTCCGCCCCTTCACCTGCAAAAGGTTCAAGTTTATTTGGGCAATATGGGTGACCAAGGCTGACAAACAAAACAACTGAAGGTACACCACAGCAGGTTCCCATTTCTCTGTCAATAAGAACAATACCAAAGGGCGGGCCAATGCGGCCAACAGGCAAAGGGCAAAGAAAATGAACATGGAAGAAAAACGTATGTATTTACGATAAATACGTATCAGATGTTCATCGTCATTTTGGAATTTGGCTAAAACCGGAAAGGTGACTCGCTGCAATACTCCCGTCACCGTCACACTGGGAAGATTGGCAAAATGCATTCCCCGTGTGTAATACCCCAAATCGGATGCCGTATAAAATTTTCCTATGAGGATTGTAGACATGTGATTATAAAGCACGCCCAACAATCCTGAAGCCATCAACTTACTGCCATACGAAAACATTTCCCTAAAAGATTTTACTGAAAAAATCCACGACGGCAACCATTTGGACGAAATCCACAAGACCAAACATCTGACCACTGCACTACAAACCGACTGCCATACCAATGCCCATACACCCATGCCGCAACTCGCACATGTGATGCCAACGATGCCGGAAAACAATGTAGCCCAAATGGACGCGTGCGCCTGCGACTTGAAATCAACCGCAGCCGTAAAAAGGGCGGTCTGGACCACTGCCAAAGAATTAAAAAGCAATACTACCGAAACCGCCCGGGTTATCTCCACCAATTCCTGCCTTTCAAAAAACAATGCAATCCATGGCGATATGAAATACATGATAACGACCAAGACTATCCCCACAGCCACATTAAAATAAAAGGCCGTAGAACAATCCACTTGGGAACGGTCTTGTTTTCTTACCAAGGCATTCGAAAAGCCACTATCTATCAGCGTTTGGGAAACAGACAAAAGAATGGCTATCATTCCCACCAACCCGAAATCGTCAGGCGAAAGCAAACGGGCCAACACCAATCCTATCACGAACTGCATCCCCTGTATGGCCAACCGTTCGATAGCACTCCACTTTACCCCGGACAAGGTTTGCCGCCTTACATCACCCATTACAACAAGCTTGAATCGTCGCTTCCATCTTCTCTTTCATCGTACCTTTCACCTCCCATCCCAAGGCACTCAACTTATCGGTCGAAAAGACAGATTTCGTAACCACATTATAACCCGATTTTTCCGTTGCGGACGGAGCTTCCATGACAACCTTCTTGTTCCCTATACCAGCTATCATTTCCGCCAACTGCCTGATAGAAATATTGCTTCCACAATCCGCAATATTATAGGCTTCCCCACACTTCCCTTTCAACAAGATATAAAGCAAGGCCGAAGCGCAATCTACGACATAACACCATGAACGGTACTGTTCCCCACGGCTCTTCATTACGATATCTTCACCTCGCAGCACGTTACGAATGAACTGTGCATATACCCGGTTGTCACTCTCCGTAAAATGCGGCCCATATACATGGCACGGACGGGCAATGACTGCATCTACGCCATACTCACATATATAGGACGCACATAACGTCTCGGATGTCCGTTTGCTGGAAGGATAACACGAACGCGAAAGCGTACAATCCACATAGCCACTGTAGTCCTCAGTGAAAACACGTCCATCCCCTTCGCCATACACCTCTCCGGTCGAGACATAAAGAAACCTTTTCATACCATGGTGCCGTCCGTAATCCAATAAAAGGTCCACACCGATAAAGTTCGCTTTCATCACCTCGACAGGAGAAGTGGCAAAAAAAATGGGACTGGCGTGGCTTGCAGCATGGATGATATAGTCAAAATGGACATCCGTATCCAAAGGTTCGCAGACATCATACTTGACAAACGAAAAACCTTCGGCATCCCTATACCGGGCAAAATGCCGACCCGCCCGTTCTGCATTACGACCGGTGGCATAAACCTTGTAGTTACGCCGTGGGTTATTCATCAATATGTCTACCAAGCAAGAACCTATCAACCCTGTGGATCCGGTTATCAATATAGAAGAACCATCCAAGACCTCCCACGGGAGATTGGATGAGATTACCCCCAATATGTCATCCTTGTATGCCATCACTTCAACCAATATTCTTTATTTGTATGCATAAGTGCCTTTAAAATCTCAATATCCTCCACCGTCGTGACCTTGATGTTTTTCTCAGAACCGGGAACAATATGCATTTCCTTTCCGCCAACCTCGGCAACAAGGGTACAACTGGCCACAGAATCGGTCAGTCCTTTTTCCTTAGCCTCTTCATGCACTTTAATAATATTGCCGAGGCGGAATGTCTGCGGAGTTTGCGTGCGAATCAGACGATCACGAGGAATGCTTGAATGGGTAGTAAAACCATCTTCACTCTCCAAAATAGCCTCACGGCATTGTATGCCCGTGATAGCATATCCATAAGCCTTACAAACAGCTATATTGCTCGAAATGATTTCCTGTGAAAGAAGCGGGCGGACAGAATCATGGATAAGCACAAGATCTTCATCCCCACACCCTGCTTCCCTCAAGCCATATATCCCGTTGTGTATGGATTCCATACCTGTCTTACCTCCTTGGAAAATCCACTTTAGTTTACTAATGGAAAACTGGTTGGCATATGAACGCAACACGGTATCCCAACCATTCAGACATACCACAGCAATGGCATCAATATCCGGATGCGTTTGGAAACAACGCATCGTATGGACAATGATAGGACAATTGTCCACATGAATGAACTGTTTGGGAATATCTTGCCCCATACGGTTACCGGAACCTCCGGCTATAAGTAATGCTATATTCATTGTTACTTTTATTATAAAATTGATTTATTCCTACCAAATCTCTATATCACCCAACTGATGATGATTGTATTCCGCATCATCAGGCAATTGCATGTAATCTCCGTAATGGCAACGTAAAAACATATCCACATCATGAGGCGCAGGGAATTCATGCCCTTCAAAAACGACCCTTGACGTAGGAAACAACGTGCCATCGGGATAAACGTACCCCTTCCCTGTTCCCGTTCCATAGGCATTCGTCCAATAGTTTTTCTTTCTTGACAAAAACCTTGCGACGGCATATAAAGCAAGTTGTATTTTATGCAATATCGCAGCCAACCACAACGAACTTCTCGAACCGCCTAATATCCTGATGGTTGTCTTGCCCCATTCCTTATACCGCAAAACATTATTAATTTGCATGTTCACATGATTATCGAAAGGGAATATGTCGATTTGCACGCCACGATATTTCTTCAAATCCTCCAATACGACCATTTTATGCTGTGTATGAACGTACTTACTCTTCGTGTCGCGCAAAGTGTCCCACATATAGAAACAATAAGGATCTGTTTCCGCACATTGGAACACATATTGCGGATGTTTCTCATGCATAAATATATCACGCACACGTTTCACATCCTTTACATGGATTCCCACGTCTATATCGTCATCCCAAGGTATAAACCCTTTATGCCTCACTGCCCCCAACAAAGACCCTCCTTCAAGAAACCACTCCACTCCGTGCTTGCGCATAACCTCATCAAACCACATCAACATTTCCACCATCCGAAGTTGCGCCTTACGCAAATTACTGCCTTCCGGATTATATCTTTGGCGAAAACTTGCTTCCAATTCCGGTGTCAACAACATAACAAATATTTTTTTATAAGTAAATTCCAATTTTGACGTATGGTATATGGAAACCTACCAGAAAGCGGCTCCATCTTTAAGTAAAGCAAAAATTGAAATCGATTTTTAGATACAATTCCCCCTACACAGGAGTTTTCCCAAAAATATCCTTCATCTTTCAGGATTCACGATAACAAACTCATTATTATAAAGTTATAAACTGAAGGATGTTTCAGGCATCTTTCAGCTAAGTTTCATTTCCTTTGGAAGAGAACGGAAAATCAATCTGCGGAGAATGAAAAATCG
>ERZ773260.1133-NODE-1133-length-36328-cov-6.768809_pt1 | contig 36328 bp, 26 predicted proteins | sample MGYA00511387_ERZ773260 | MGnify/ENA primary metagenome ERZ773260 (study PRJEB29015, sample SAMEA2737745) | human gut metagenome | biome: human gut; feature: human-associated habitat; material: faeces | place: China | collected 2012 ...
ATATACAAGAAGGGCGTTCTCTTTTTTGTGGAGACTATGAATTATTCAGGTTAAAATTATCTGGAGCCGAAAGGATTACAGATAAGATAATTGAAAAGAAACAAGAAGAAGCCAAAAACGATAGTACTATTTGCAAAAAGTAATAATATGAACTATATTTGTGTTTGGGGAATATTAGCGTCTATAACAGGAATTGCAATAATGTTTTCAGTTATTAAGCACAAAAAGTCGGTAAGTGCCATAAAAAATGGCACTTACTTGATTTTTTCAATTTTGATGATATGCTTAGGAATAACAACAATCTTTTTAAAAAGATATGATAGTATTTGTGCAATATCCTTTGGTATTACATTCCTAAATATCACATACAAAGACAGGCGTAATTTCCCACCGAGTTTTACAATAAGCTATATTGATTATCTTAAAGGATATTTTGTTGGTTTTGGGTCTATAATGTATGGTTTGTTTAGAATTTTTGAATAAATAATCAAGTAATAACCACGGACAACGGCTGCGAATTCGCCGCACACCTTGAGATCACACGCATGCTAAGCCGCGGAGGGCGCGAAAGAGGTAAGGTATACTTCGCAGACTCATACTGCTCTTGGCAGAAGGGTGCTATCGAGAACGCGAACAAACTCATCCGAAAGTATATCCCCAAAAAGGCTAACTTTGACGACTTCTCAGACAGCAAAATCATGAAGATTCAAAAGAAAATCAGCCGCAGACCGAGAGAGAAAATAAACTTCGACTCCCCGAAAGATAGATTCTTTAAACACTTTTACTAATTTTGCACTTGCTGTTGGACTCTACATGCCCCCTCCACCGTCGATTTTCCAAATGATTTTCTTTTCTTTTCGCACCGCTTGCACTATCTTTGCATACATACAATAAAAGGAAAAGAAACAATGAGCAAATATAACTTTTTCAGATTTGCATGCGTAGTGCTGCTGTGGCTTGCACTGTGCTACATATTAATCACCAGGAGTCAGGTTGTCGACTTCCGTGTTGTCTTCGCCATCATTGCCTCCGGCATAGTTATATTCGTTCCTATTTATAAGAAATACAAACGTGGAAAAGAAAACTGATACATATCCGCTGCTGTCGAAAATAAATTCGCCTGCAGACCTGCGCAGACTGCCGGTGACAGAGTTGCCAGCCGTATGCCGGGAGTTGCGGTCGTTTCTAATCGACTCGCTGTCGGACAACCCAGGACACTTTGCATCGAGCATGGGCGCTGTGGAAATCACCGTTGCACTCCACTACGTGTTCGACACCCCTTACGACCGCGTCGTGTGGGACGTTGGACACCAAGCCTACAGCCATAAGATTCTTACCGGCCGCCGCGATGCGTTTGCCACAAACCGCAAAATGGGAGGTCTGAGCGGATTTCCGAATCCTGAGGAGAGTGAATACGACAGCTTCATTGCCGGCCACGCCTCCAATTCAATATCCGCGGCTCTCGGCATGGCGATAGCGTCGCGCATCAAGGGCGAGCCTCGCCGCAATGTAATTGCCGTGATTGGCGACGCCTCAATAGCCGGAGGCTTGGCGTTTGAGGGACTCAACAACGCAGCCGCATCCAAGAGCAACCTGCTCATCGTGCTGAACGACAACGATATGGCAATCGCCAACAACGTCGGGTCGCTCAACAAATACCTGGTGAACATCACCACATCGAAAAGCTACAACACGCTGCGCTACAAGGTGTATCGATTCTTCCGCAAGTTCCACCTTATAACTGAGAGTCACCGCGGAATAATACTTAGGTTCAACAACAGTCTGAAATCACTGATTTCACGACAACAAAACATATTCGAGGGGTTGAACATTCGCTATTTCGGACCATATGACGGACACGACGTAGTCCGCCTGGTGCGTGTGTTTTCCGACCTCAAAGCGATGGACGGTCCGATACTGCTCCATCTGCGCACAGTGAAAGGAAAAGGCTACGCTCCGGCAGAACAGGATCCTTGTGTATGGCACGCTCCCGGCAAATTCAACAAGGAGACTGGCGAACTGATAAAGTCGGCCGACGACGGACGCCTGAAATACCAGGACGTGTTTGGAAAGACGCTGGTGGAACTGGCTGAGAAAAACCAAGCCATTGTGGGCATAACAGCCGCCATGCCGACCGGATGCTCGATGACGTTCATGCAGGAACGGTTCCCCAAACGCACGTTCGACGTGGGCATCTCAGAGGGGCATGCCGTGACATTCTCCGGCGGACTGGCCAAAGACGGCGTCCGCCCGTTCTGCTGCATCTATTCCACATTCCTGCAGCGGGGGTTTGACGAGATTATCCACGACGTGGCAATCCAAAACCTCCCTGTCACTTTCTGCATCGACCGCGCCGGCATCGTCGGCGAGGACGGCGTGACCCATCACGGACAATTCGACCTCGCATACCTGCGCGAGATTCCCAATATGACAATCGCCTCGCCTCTCGACGAGCACGCATTGCGCAACCTGATGTTCACCGCCCAAAACGGCGACCACGGTCCATTCGCCATACGCTATCCGCGCGGCAAATGCGAGCATACCGACTGGCAAAACGAGATGCAGGAATTCAGCATCGGCAAGGGAAGAATGCTTAAAAACGGCAACGATATCGCAGTGTTGTCGCTCGGTCCTATCGGCAACGATGCGGCAAAAGCCATCGCCGCCGCCGAGAAAGACGGCATAATCGCAGCCCACTACGACATGGTGTTTCTGAAGCCTCTCGACGAAGAGCTGGTAAAGGATGTGGCAACGAAGTTCAAGCACATCATCACCGTTGAAGACGGCTGCATCACCGGCGGTCTCGGCACCGCCGTGATGGAATGCGTCAACAAGAACGGACTGCAGTCCATCGTACACCGCGTCGGCATCCCCGACAAGTTTGTGAAGCAAGGCACTGTGGCACAGCTTTACAAACAGTGCGGTATGGACAGTGAGAGCATTAAAGAATTAATCATAAGCTTAGCAGGAGACAGCAAGAAATGAAAATAGTCATTGCAGGCGCAGGCGAAGTTGGCACACACCTGGCGAAACTGCTTTCAAAAGAAGGCCTCGACATAATTCTGATTGACAACGATGAGAACAAACTGCACGCCATCGATGCCAACTACAATCTTATGACAATGACCGGAAGCCCGACCGCTTTCAAAGTGCTGAAAAATGCCAAAGTAGACAAATGCGACCTGTTTATCGCCGTAACGCCATTCGAGACGCGCAACATCGTGTCGTGCTCGTTTGCCAAGAAACTCGGAGCACGGAAAACGGTGGCACGCATCGACAACTATGAGTTTCTGAAACCCGAGTATCAGCAATATTTTGCCGAGATGGGCGTTGACGACCTGATTTATCCGGAAAATTTCGCCTCTCTCGAAATCAGAACCGCGCTGCAGCACTCCTGGGCGCGCAACTGGTTTGAGCTTTACAATGGCGAGCTGATACTGACCGGCATAAAACTGCGCGAGAACTGCCAAATCGTAGGAATGAAGCTCAAAGACCTGGCAATGGAGGGACATCCGTTTCACATCTGCGCAATCAGACGCCAGCACGAAACCATCATTCCGCGAGGCGACGACCATTTGGAACTCAACGACATAGCCTACTTCATCTATCAGCCCGACAGCATGAAATACATCATGCAGATATGCGGCAAGCAGGAGAAATCAATAAAGAAAATTCTAATCATGGGAGGAAGCCGCATTGGTGTGCAACTTGCCAACATGCTCGACGACTCCTATAAGATAAAATTCATTGAAAACGACCGCGAGAAATGCTACAAACTCGTTGAGCGGATTCCCGCCTACTGCTCGGTGGCAAACGGCGACGCGCGCGACATCGACCTGCTGCGCGAAGAAGGAATAGCCGACTACGACGCCTTCATCGCACTCACCGACAGCTCGGAGACAAATATCCTTGCCTGCCTGACGGCAAAAGAGTTCGGTGTCTGGAAATCGATAGCCGAGGTTGAAAACATCCAGTTTATCGCCGAAGCAGAGAACTTGAACATCGGCACCGTAATCAACAAGAAACTGCTTGCCTCGAGCAAAATTTTCCAAATTCTGCTCGATTTCGACTCGTCAAACGCCAAATGCCTGGCACTTGCCGACGCCGAAGTGGCTGAAATCACGGCAAGCGAGAAGTCGAAAATAACCAAAGCGCCAGTAAAGGACCTGAAACTGTCGCACGACATGACCATCGGCGGACTGACACGCAACGGACGCGGAATGCTCGTAAACGGCCAGACACAGATTCAACCGGGCGACCACGTGTTGGTGTTCTGCCTGTCGGGCGCCATCCACAAAATCGAAAAGATGTTTCATTGACAACAGATGATGATATTCGCAAAAAACAATAATCTAAACTTTGCCGTGGTTGTAAAACTGCTCGGAATGCTGCTGCTCATAGAAGCCGCATTCATGCTTCCGTCAGCAATCGTCAGTTTCGCCTACCACGAAACCGCGGCAATGTGGAGTTTCATCTACTCCATCGCCATCACCGTCGGAGCCGGAGCGTTGGGCTTCCTGCTCCCCGTAAGAAACCACGACATGGGCAGACGGGAAGGCTTTCTGCTCACCAGCCTCACATGGGTGGTGTTTTCATTCTTCGGCATGCTGCCGTTCATCTTCGACCCGTGCGGGCTGCCTGTTCCAGATGCCTTCTTCGAAACAATGTCGGGACTCACCACCACCGGAGCATCGACAATGGAATCGGTTGAAAACCAGTCGCACGGCATTCTTCTATGGCGTTCCGTCACCCATTTCATCGGCGGTATGGGAATCATCCTGTTCACGCTTGCCGTCATCCCTATGCTCAACAAACAGAGCGGACTGCAGCTTTTCAACGCCGAGGTGACCGGTCTGACACACGAGAAAATCCGTCCACGCATCAGCAACACCGCGAAAACCCTGTGGACAATCTACATCGCGCTCAACATCATCTTGATCATACTGCTATGGGCAGGGCCAATGAACCTGTTTGAGGCAATATGTCATGGAATGTCGACAATCGCCACCGGTGGATTCTCCACCCGCGACAGCAGCATCGCCGACTTCAACTCCAATTACATAAAAATCGTGATGACGATTTTCATGTTTATCGCCGGCATCAGCTTCAGCCTCATCTACCGCGTTTCGAAAGGCGACTTCAAAAGCCTGATAAAAAACGACGTGGCACGCTGGTATTTCTTCATTGCCATAGGCGCGGCAGCGGCGATTACAGCCATCGAATACGTCCAAAGCGACGAACCGCTGAGCCAGCTTGTCGTCGACATCCCGTTTCAAACCATCTCCGACATCACATCCTCAGGCTTCAACGCCACCGACATAAACCTGTGGCACCACGGTTCGATAATGATTGTCATAGCCCTGATGATGATTGGAGCCTGCGCAGGATCGACCACCGGCGGTATCAAAATCGACCGTTTGGTGCTGATTGTGAAGAATCTAAAGAACGAGATGTACCGCATACTTTTTCCCAACGCAATCAATCCAGTGCGCGTCAACGGCAAAGTGCTGTCAAACGACATGACCGCCAAAGTGTGCGCCTTTCTGCTGCTCTTCGCGCTGTCGCTGTTTGTCGGCTCTCTGGCTCTGTCATTGTCGGGCATCAATCTGTTTGACGCCATCTTCACATCCATGTCGTGCCTGAGCAACAACGGACTCGGCTATGGATTCACCGGACAGAATTTCGCCGACATCAACCCATACGGGAAGTGGGTGCTTTCATTCATTATGCTTGTAGGCCGTCTGGAGTTCTCCGCAGTGATGATTTTATTGACCAAAGCATTTTGGAGTAAGTAGCATTTTTAGTATTTTTGTAGATACTTTTTCAAACAATTAAACAATCATACAGTGAGCTTAAATACAGAAGATTACAGAGGCCCTGTCTACGGCAATCAAGAGCAAGAGATGGTTGAAGTGGAAGGCACGCCTTTAAACATACCGGGGAACAAAGACAAAGAAAAGAAACGCAACCGGAAACAAAAGCAGAAAAGCAGCGGAGAGAATCCTATTGTAGCCTTCTTCACCGACAAGCGTTTCCGCATTGTGTTTGGAACAATACTCATGCTGTCTGCCATCTTTCTGCTCATCAGCGGAATCTCTTATTTCGCATATGGCGCGGCAGACCAAAGCCTCGTGACGGCACATCCGATTCTTGCCAATGCCGAGAGCAACAACATCAAGAACTATGGCGGTCCGTTAGGCGCGTTCCTGTCGGAATTCTTCTTCAACCAGGGCTTCGGCATCGGCACGTTCTTCCTGATATACATGCTTGCCGCCCTGTCGTTGAAAGTGTTCGGAAAATACAAATACCGCGCATCGTCGACCATACTAATCTCGATGGTGGCTATGGTCACCGTCTCCAGTCTGTTCGGTTTTCTTGACGTAGAGATGGGGAGCCTCACATTCTTTGCCGTCGGAGGCGCTCACGGTCACTATCTCAACCAATTCTGCGAGAGCGTAGCCGGTCCGTTCGGATGCATCGCGCTCAACATCCTGCTGTTGGTCATTCTGATTGCGCTGACCATCAATTCGCTGACCCACGTCTACCGGTACGTCAAGGAGTTTATCGCCAACTACCGACTGAAGCAACTGCAGAAGAAACACGAGCAGGAGATTGAACGACGCAACACGTTCGACGAGTCGGAGAACGAAAAGAAACCGGAAGAAAAAGCGGCACCCAAAAAAGAGCATCGCGGCATCGCATTCAAGCACGACGACGTAGAAGTGGCTGAAAGCGAGCCTGTAGAAGCCGAAGTGTTTGAGGCTGTTGCCGAGCCGGAGACACCATCCGCCGCTCCCGTAATCACCGACCAGCCCCGACCAGCCGAAGCCCCTGCCGAGGCCGTGGAGATGAAAGAGATAGAAAAAGCCGACAATATTGCAGAAAAGCCTTTTGACCCTACCGCAGAATTGTCGAAATACAAATTTCCTCCCACATCATTGCTGCGCGACATCCCCGACACAGGAAAAAGTGTCGACGTAGATGAGCAGGAAGAGAACAAAGCCACAATCACAAAAACGCTAAGCGATTACGGCATTGAGATACGCAGCATCGAAGTGTGTGTAGGCCCCACAGTAACCCTCTATGAGATTATACCGGCAGAGGGCGTGCGCATCTCAAAAATCAAGAATCTCGAGGACGACATCGCACTGAGTCTGTCCGCCCTCGGCATACGCATCATCGCGCCTATCCCAGGCAAAGGCACTATCGGCATCGAGGTGCCGAACAAAGACAAACGCACCGTGTCGATGCGCGACGTAATCGAGTCGAAGAAGTTTCAAGACTGCAAATACGAACTGCCTATCGCCATGGGATGCACAATCTCAAACGACGTGTTTATCGCCGACTTGGCAAAAATGCCGCACATCCTCGTGGCAGGCGCCACGGGTATGGGTAAATCGGTGGGATTGAACGCAATCGTGACCTCGCTGCTCTACAAAAAGCACCCGTCGGAACTCAAATTCGTGATGATAGACCCGAAGATGGTGGAATTCAGCATGTACTCAAAACTTGAATACCACTACATTGCAAAAATGGAGGGCGAGGACGAATGCATCGTGACCGATATGAACAAGGCAGTGGCAACACTGAAGTCGCTCGTGGCAGAGATGGAAAACCGTCTGCTGCTGCTGCGCGACGCCAACGTGCGCAACATCAAGGAATACAACACCAAATTCATCCAACGCCGGCTCAACCCGGAGAAAGGGCACAAATTCATGCCCTACATCGTGGTTATCATCGATGAGCTTGCCGATTTGATTATGAACATCGGCCGCAAGGAGGTTGAGATTCCAATCTCACGCATCACGCAAAAGGCGCGAGCCGTGGGAATCCACATGATTCTCGCCACTCAGCGACCGTCGACCGACATCATCACAGGCGTAATCAAAGCCAACTGTCCAGGACGAATCGCGTTCCGCGTGACACAGATGGTTGACTCGCGCACAATCCTCGACCGCTCAGGCGCACAGCAGCTTATCGGCCGTGGCGATATGCTCATCAGCTACAACAACGAGATTACACGTGTGCAGTGCGCATTTGTCGACACTCCGGAAGTCGAGGCGATAGCAAACTATATTGACGAGCAGGTTGGTTTTGACAGCGCATACATGCTGCCAGAGTACACACCCGACATGGAAGGCGGAAACAATTCCGGCGGTCAAGGCGGAGGACTAGGCTCGATAAGCGACCGCGACTCACTGTTTGAGGAGGTGGCAAAACAACTCGTAAACGGCGAGCTCAACCCATCGACATCAGGCATACAGCGGCGGTATTCCATCGGCTACAACCGCGCCGGACGGCTTATGGACCAGCTGGAGGCTGCCGGCATTGTCAGCGCAAGCCAGGGAGGCAAGCCGCGCCAAGTGCTGATGGACCCAATAAACCTGCAGAGTCTGCTGGACAATTAATCAACAAACAAACGACAATGAAAAAATTTATTTTACTTGCGATATTGGCAATTGCCTCGCTCTCCGCCGCTGCGGGAACGGGCGACGCCGTTTTCAACAAAGCCATCGCGGCATACAAAGCCGCCAAGGGCATCGCCGTGAAATATTCGATGACAGGAGCCGTGGGCAACTCGTCGGGCGAAATAATAATGCAGGGCAACAAATTCTGCATCACGGCCTCAAACATGATTTGCTGGTACAACGGAAAGACTCAATGGAGCTACTCCACCATGAGCAACGAAGTGAGCATAATGGAGCCCACGGCAAGCGAGCTGCAGGTGGTGAATCCGTTCTCCGTGATCAGCAATTTCCAGACTGCCTACACGGCAACGCTGATGAAAGGCAACGCCAGCAGCAACATCGTGCAACTGAAACCCAAGAACGCACGCACATCGCAGTTCAGCCAAGTGGTGGTGACCATAGCCAAAAAGACCAATCTCCCATCGAAGATTATAGCCACAATGCGCGACAAATCGAAAATATCCATCACCCTAAGCGGCTACCGGACAGGGGGCAACTTCCCGGCGTCCACTTTCGTCTACAACAAAAAATATGTCCCGGCAGGCACCCAAGTGGTCGACCTCCGATAAACTTAAAGCATCATAACAATGGAAAATATATCGACAAAATGCCTGATAATAGGCTCAGGACCCGCTGGATACACCGCAGCAATCTACGCCTCGCGCGCAAACCTCTCTCCTATCCTCTTCGAAGGCATGCAGCCTGGCGGACAGCTGACCACGACAAGCGAGATTGAGAATTTTCCGGGCTATCCGGAAGGAATCGGCGGTTTTGAAATGATGGACGAACTGCGCCAACAGGCCGAACGCTTCGGCACCGACGTGCGCGACGGAGAAATCACAGCCGTCGACTTTTCAAAACGCCCGTTTACAGCCACAACCGACGACGGCACGGCGATAAAAGCCGACACCGTAATCATTGCCACTGGCGCGTCGGCAAAATATCTCGGCATCGACGACGAGCAGCGTTATGCCGGACGCGGCGTGTCGGCATGCGCCACCTGCGACGGTTTCTTCTACCGCAAAAAGACTGTCGCCGTAGTGGGCGGAGGCGACACGGCATGCGAGGAAGCCTCATATCTGAGCAACCTTGCAGACAAAGTGTATATGATCGTGCGCAAGGACTACCTGCGGGCATCGAAAGTGATGCAGCGGCGCGTTATGGAAAATCAGAAAATCGAAATCTTTTTCAACACAAACACCGTCGGACTTTTCGGCGACGCCAAAGTGGAAGGCGCGCATCTTGTGCGCTTTAAAGGCACTGACCGTGAAGAAACCTTCGACATTGCCATCGACGGATTCTTCCTCGGCATCGGACACCGCCCGAACACTGACATCTTCGCCAACCAGATTGCCCTTGACGAGCAAGGCTACATCAAGACCGACGGAGTGACCACCGCCACAAACATCCCGGGAGTGTTTGCCGCCGGCGACGTAGCCGACCCCCGCTACCGACAGGCCATCACATCTGCCGGAATGGGATGCAAAGCCGCCCTCGACGCCGAGCGTTTCCTTGTGGAACAAGAATAACGCACAACGAGGAAAAACGCAATTTCTTGTGCTGCCAAATAAAAAAATATGAAAAAAATTTCTTTTTTCACATAAAAGAGTTTACCTTTGTCGCTATAACTGATAAAAAAACAATATTTGCAAACCATTAAAAGAAATTGCCTATCGAATCTACATTACTCGTTATTAACAAAATACTGATTAATGGAAGATCTTAATCTGCTTTCGGACGAGACGTTGGTCTCTCTGTTTGCAAAAGGAGAAAACTCCGCGTTCGATGAGTTGTTGCAACGTCATCAGAACCGCATCTTTTCATACATACTGAATATTGTCAAAGATAAAGAATTGGCAGACGACTTGTTTCAAGAAACGTTTGTCAAAGCCATTGTCACAATAAAGCAAGGCCGCTACACCGAGAACGGCAAGTTCTTGGCGTGGATTATGCGCATTGCCCACAACCTCACCATCGACTTCTTCCGCCAGGAAAAACAGATGGCGCAGGTGTCGTGCGACAACGAGGACATAGACATCCTCAACCGCAAGGAGCTAAGCGAAGAAACAATTGAGGACTCAATCGTCCGCCATCAGATTCTCGCCGACGTGAAAGCGCTTGTGCAATCGTTGCCGGAACTGCAGCGCGAAGTGCTTGAGATGCGCTACTATCTCAACATGAGCTTCAAGGAAATCGCCGACGCGACAGGTGTGAGCATCAACACCGCCCTCGGACGTATGCGCTACGCAATCCTCAACCTCCGCCGCATTGCCAACGAGCACCACATCTCTTTGTCGGTGTAACAGACATAACAACAAACGGGAAGCCGCTGACAGCAAATCGCTGACAGCGGCTTCCCGTTTTCATTCAAAAGCAGGACAACGTGCGACATCTGCCTATAGAAACAGACGTTGTAAGAATTTATCCCTTTTTTCCTATAAAATGTGATATTTTTATATTATTTTTGTGAAATAAGCAGAAAATCAATACAGTAACATAAACCAAAAGCAATGAAAAAGATTATTACCTCTTGTCTCGCAATTGCGGCTCTTGCTGTCGGTGTCGCTACGACATTGGCTCAGCAGCAACGAGTTACGACAACAAAACAGAAGGTAGGGCAGCGCATTGAGACGCGCGGACAGGCGTCGTCGCGCCTTGCAAGTCTTCGCCCCTCGGTGGCTTTCGCGGTTACGCAACCGGAAAAGTCGGCGGTGACGTCGGTGGTTGTGCCGGGAGCAAACACAATGTTCGGCGGACTGATGGTCTACAGTGACAAATGGCAGACGTCGGAGTCAACCCCCGGCGTTGTGTCGATTCAAGCCCGTGAAGGCGGAGCAATCTCTATGGTGCATTCCAACAAAGATATGCTCAATGTCAAGTCGGCAGTGAAAGTCAACAACATCGTCTATGCCACGGCGATGAACTTGAGCACATACAAAATCTACGTGCAGGAATATTCAGCCACTTCGTGGACATGCACGCGCAACGAGGAGACCGACATGGTCAACCTCGCCTCGTCGCTTGCCTGCGATCCTACCACGGGCAAGATCTACGGCTCTTTCTTCAATACTGAAACAGAATACTGGGACCGTTTCTGCTCCTACAGCGCATCGCTCGGCGAGGCTACCGACATAGCCAATATGGATCGCGATGTGCATGCGTTGGCGTTCAACTCCAAAGGAGAGCTTTACGGCATCTGGGGCGCCACCGGCTGGCTCGTGAAGATTGACAAGAAAACAGGCTCCTATGTCCAAGTGGGCAAGACGGGGCTGCATCCTATAAGCGTTGACGACTATGGCGTCAACTCGCTTGCATTCGGCAACGATGGCGCGCTCTATTGGTCAGCTACATATCAAGGCACAAGCTCGAAAGACATGCGCGGCGGCTTGTTCAAGATTGACACGGCTACAGGCAAGGCCACCAAGGTGATGGACTATCCCAACAACGAAGGCATAGCCGGACTGTTTGCCATGGCCGACAAGGTGCCCGATGCCGCGCCCGACGCAGTTACGGACATCAACGTGAACTTCACCGCTGATTTTGCCAACACGGCAACAATCAGTTTCACCGCTCCGACAAAAACCGTCAACGGCGCTTCGCTGACCGATCCTATAATGGCAATTGTAAACATCAACGGCACGCAGGCGGCAGTGGTGGAAAACATCCAGCCAGGCACTGTCGCAACGACTCCGGTGCTTACGCTTGCCGAAGGATTACAGAACATCGAAATCATCTCCGCCAACACCACCGCACAAGGCAACAAAGCATCGGCTACAACTTGGGTTGGCGAAGACATCCCGGCGGCGGCTACCGACGTGGTGCTCGTGAACGAAGACGGCAAACCGCATTTGACATGGGCGGCTCCGACAACAGGATTGAACGGAGGCAAGTTCAAAGCCTCGGAACTGCGCTACAAGATTGTGCGCTATCCCGGTGCCGACGTGGTGGCGGAAGCATGCGCAGAAACTCAGTTTACCGACAACAATGTGCCCGGCACAATGAAGTCGGCATACTATGAGGTGACCGCCTACACAGGCAAGGGAGCCAGCACTCCAGCAGCGTCAAACAAGATTGCAGTCGGCGACGGCTACGTCGTGCCTTTTGTCGAAGGATTCAACACACAGGATGATTTCGACGTGTGGACAATAATCGACAACAACAGCGGTTCGAAATGGGAGTACAAATCACAATCATTGTTCTACAATTACAACAACGACTATATTCCTGGCGACGATTGGGCTATAAGTCCGCAAATCGCACTTAGAAAAGGTGTAAGCTACAAGCTGACGTTCGACGCCAAGTCGTCGGCATATAAAAAATATGTTGAAAATTTCAAAGCAGCAATCGGCAACAGCCCACAACCTGCGTCGATGAAAACAATTAAGGACTATCCAAATTTCCAACAGACAGAATTTGAGAAACAGTCCGTGATATTCTCGGTTGATGAAGACGGATATTACTACCTGGGCTTCTACTGCTACAGCGACGGAAGAAAAGGCTGGTCGCTGACCATCGACAACGTGGGTGTGGCCGAGGTAAGCAACAATGTCCCGGGAACCGTAGGCAACCTGACAGTCGCCCCCGCCCCGCTCGGCGCGCTTAAAGCCACAGTGGCATTCAACGCCCCCACTGCCGACGCACAAGGCACGGCTCTCGACGCAGCGGTTAAAATCAACGTTTATCGCGACGGAACGCTCGTCCGCACATTTGCCGAGGCTCAGCCAGGCGAAGCACTGTCGTGGCTTGACGAAGGCGTGCCAGAAAGCGGCATCCACACCTACAGAGTGGTGGCGTCGAACGCTGCCGGAGAAGGTGCAGAGGCTAAGGCAGAAGCATTTGTGGGAGTCGATGTGCCGGGAGCGGCAGGCAACGTGACGCTCCACGAAGTCGACGGCAAGGCAGTGGTTTCATGGACAGCACCTACGGTTGGCTCCCGCGGCGGATGGTTCGACCCGGCAACGGTCACCTACCGAGTGCTTCGCAGCGACGGTCAGGTTGTGGCAGAAGGCTACACTTCAACAACGTTTACCGATGCCGAATTGCCAGCAAGCAAAAGTCAGCAACTTATTTACTACGTCATCACAACCTATAGCGGCAATGCTAAAGGCGACTATGCCGTGACACCCTATTGCGTGTTCGGCAATCCGTATGCTGCGCCTCTCACCGAAGGTTTCGCCGGATCTGACATGGCTTACTACCCGTGGCTTACGGAATCGGATGCCGACGTGCATCAGAGCTGGACTCTTCAGGACAGCGGAACAAACCCGTCGACCGCCGACCAGAATGGCGACAAGGGATTGGCCACATTCCACAGCATTGGAGAAAAGCCCGGCATCCACACATCGTTCTCTTCTCCGAAAATCAGCATTGCGTCGCTCGACCATCCTGCCGTAAGTTTCTGGATGTACCACAGCCACGACAGCAATGTGACAACGCCCGAAAGCATCGAGGTGAAAGTGATGGCCGACGGAGGCGAATGGCAAGCCGTGGACGGCGCAAAATGGATGCGCGACAACGGCTCTACCGGCTGGCGTCGACACATAGTTGACCTCAGCGCGTTCAAAAGCAGCAAATATGTGCGCATAGCTTTTGTAGGCACTACTGCAGGAGGAATGGACGTGCATCTCGACAACATCACAGTTGACAATATGTTTGAGACTGATGCCGAACTCACCAATATCGCCGGACCGAAAAAAATAGCATCCGGTGAACTTGCTGAATATGACGTGAAGGTGACAAATACGGGCTTGACCGACCTTGCCGACATCAAGGTTGTGCTCAACGATGCCTCTGGGACACAACTTGCAGAAACTACAATAGCGCAACTGAAAGCCGATGCGCAGGTTATGGTGACTCTGCCTGTTGCACATCAAGCAAAAGGCTCTATCCCCGTGACAGCCGTTGTCGCGGCGGCTGCCGATGCGAATGCCGCCAACAACACGAAGACAATCACAACCAAAGTTGTCGACCCGGTAATCCCCGTTCCACAGTCGCTTGACTGCACCAAGACAGCCGACGGACTCCGCCTGTCGTGGCAGTCGCCATGGGCAAAGGGTTCGGTGACCGACGACATCGAAAGCTACAAGGATTGGGCAATCGACAACGTTGGCGACTGGACAATGGCCGACCTCGACCACGACGTTACATGCTACATCAACAAAGATCTTGGCGAATATGACAATGCCTCGTCGCCAAAGGCGTTCCAAGTCTGCAATGCCAACACTCTCGGCATCGACATCTGGGACGAGGGCAAACCTCATTCCGGCAATAAAATGCTGATGGCTATGGCTGGTGTGAAATATGTGAACAACGACTGGCTGATTTCTCCGCGCCTGAACGGCGACGAGCAGACAATCTCGTTCTTCGCACGCTCGTTTACGCTTGAGAACCAGCAGCCTGAGCGCATGCGTGTGCTTTACTCAACCACCGACACCGACCCTGCCAACTTCACTAAAATCCACGCAGCCGACTATCTTGAATTGTCGGGCGAATGGGCAGAATTCCGTTATGTAGTGCCGCAAGGAGCGCGCTATTTCGCAGTCAACTGCGTCAGCGACAGCGGTTTCGCAATGTTTGTCGACGACTTGTCGTTCAACGACCTCACCGTTCCGCAACTGAAACTGAAGGAATATGAGGTTTATCGCAACGGTGTGTTGCTCGGCAAGACCGTATCGACAGAAATCACCGACCCCGAAGTGGTCAACGGCACAGTCTACACCGTGCGCGCCATCTTCGACAAGACGGAGAGCAATCTGAGCGAAAGTATTACATACAAAGAAGGAGCTGTGGACGAGATGGCAGCCGACACAATCCGTGTGGCAACATCCAAAGGCGAGATAATCGTGATTGGCGCCGAAGGCAAACAAGTGGCAGCTGCCTCAGCCGACGGACGCATGTTGCTGAACGCTGTTGCCGAATCCAACCGCGTCAGCATCCCTGCCACGGCTGGCATGTACATAGTCACAGTCAACGGCAAATCTGTGAAAACGATAGTCAGATAAATACTCTTTGACAGGACTATAATCCACGGCGGGCTGTGTCAATTGGCACAGCCCGCCGTTTTTCGCATATTGTGCAGTGTCCAAATAGAAGTGCAACGATTTTCGTGGTAAAACAATGAAAAACACTGCGGGGGAAGCCCAAGTGGCGGGGGCGCAAAGCCCCCAAGAACGTCCAACAGCAATACAAAACAAAAAAAAGGAGACCGAAGTCTCCCCAAGATTAATTAATTTTGTTTTGCTATGTACAATCAACTAACCTCAGAACAAAGGTACGAAATATACCTGGGAATAAAAAGAAAGTGGAGCATAAGCTGCAGCAAAAGCAATACATCTATAAAGCTTTATAGACTCAGCGTGTCCGCTGAATAGTTACGGTCACCACGCTAAAATCTAAAAATCTGTTAAATCCTCGGTTCGAGTGGCGCGGTTTTCAACCATGAACCAGAACTGTCAGCACCGCCGAGAAGCGAAGATATTATGGAAGATATTATGGATTGCGCAGTGTGATGATTTTGTTGGGCTTATATCATCGGATTACGGAATATTATTATTAAATTTGCATTCGGATTGGTATAGCCTCTCCAAGACATACTGAAAAATAAGAAGCGTTATGCTCATCTTGTGATTTGTGAACGTAGGAAATTCAAAGATCAGTGCAAGAGATAGCATAGTGGTTCTCACGCGCATAGCGTGGGCTACTATTGTTACATCTGCACTAATGGTTTCCTACGACCTACAAATCACGACGTGGCATAGTTGGCTCACGTTTTCTTTAACCTCTATACATCCTCAATGGGTCAATGAGAATTTGTAATGACTATGAAAAAGTGGATTCTTTTTACCACTGTTACCTTATGGATAATTAGTATACCCCTGATTATATTGGGGGTAGATAAGTATATTGAAGCCAAAGACAACCGATTGCGCAATGATTTCAACAGGGCCATTCAAAGTATCTTTAATGGACGAGAGTATATTGATGTAGTTTATTCGGGAAGAAAAGTTGGCTTTGAGAAAAAGGCGATACCTAATAAGCCTACTAAGAGAAATATTCCACAAGATGAAGAATCTATTCGCTTGTTGGGGGACTTGGATAAACGTGCTCTTAATAGATGGAAAGAAGATTATGGTGATTTAACCAAAATGTATCGTATCAAGAATAACCAAAATGAATGGGAGGTTCCATATGAGGAGGAAGATGGATGGGAGCTAATCAAAATGAGTTCATCATACGATTCGGATGGGAATTCGCTTTTAGTGCAGCAATGGATTTTTCCATACGCGGTTGGATATAAAAAACAAGATTACTATTTCGGTTATGATTATGCTCCTTCCGTTAGAACTGCTGTTGATGAGGCATTTGAGTTCTTTACCAAAGATTCAAAGTCACATATGATTGAAAATTACCAGAAGGGGGCTTGTGATAGAATTTTCAGTAAGATTTATGATTGCGATAATGAATACTATACGATTTTAAGAGATTCTATCCCCAAATTCTGGCAGTCTGGCGAGACTTTGTGGGGCGAGCCTTGGAGATATGCAAAAGATGAATATGGTGGGCGGATTATTTCTCCAATGGCATATACATATATGCATAACGGATATTACAGAGTTTTTGTCGGATTGACACAGCCAACTACATGGTCTATTAAAAGATGGGATTGTGCAGTGGATTCTGATCGTTCAAAACTCTTGAAGTTTTGGCTAATATCGACAAGCGTATTATTTGCTATAATAGTTTTAGTGTTATCAATTTCATTATTCAAGAAAAATAAACGTGCGAATGAAAGTGATTATCATAGATTACTGCGTTTGTCTCATCCTCACAATTTCATGAAACCTTATGACAAGGATAAAGTAGAGAAGGCAAATTGCATATACAAGGAAGCGGAACAAATTAATAAAGATGATGTGGGGAAGATTAATTCTCTTATTCAAAAATGTATCGATGAATTGGAGATTTCGTTTATAGATTCAGTTTCTCTTGAAGAGTTAAAACGACGGGTCAACCCCGAACGTTTTATGAATCCTTATGATGCTGAGAAGGTACAAATAGCAAATGATTTATTTGCTATTTTGTCTAAACCAGACCTGACGTACGCGGAATATGTTGAAGTTAAGAATAAAGCAGTAAAATTATAAAAGTTATATTGACATGAGTTGTTTTCGTCTGATTTTGATTGGGCTGTTTAGCATTGTAAGCTTTAGTCTTAACGCTAAGCATCTGGAATTTATGGGAACTCCTATTACAGGAACGATTACTTCTTTCCAGACAAAACTTCAGTCCAAAGGGTGTTCAATAGCAAAAGGTAACAACCAATTACCATCAGGGATACGAGGCTTTAAAGGCGTATTTGCAGGTAAAGATTGTGATATATATGTTTGGTATAATCATCGTACTAAGCAGGTATACAAAGTCAGAGCCATTTCAGACTGCGGGTCTGCGTTAGATGTCGCTCACAATACGTTTTATTATTATAAAAACCTTCTAAATCAGAAATATGAAGGCATATCACTTAATTCTGATATGTTGGAGGATTCAACGAATAACGAATATGAGTTTGATATGGTAGTTATACAACCACCAATCGAAGTTGGCGCAAAAGCATTAGGGACAATTGATGTCCATATAATAGATTATGATGGCTATCCCACAACATATGGCGTAGCCATAACATATGAGGATATTGAGGGATCTTCCCAAAATGAGCAAAACACATTAAATGATTTATGATTATGCGTTATATTTCTACATTAATTTTACTGTTTATGCTTTCGTCTATCGGCGTTAATGCACAAACATCTTTAAAGAAATCATTATCGATTAATAGAATAGAACTTCAAGATGGGAATCTGTATGGTTCAGGTGCACCGTCCAGTGAGATAATAAGTAAATTGGGATTAGTAAATCGCAATTTCAAGAATTTCTACTCATATTGGACCTTCCCATATCCCAGTACAACATCTATCTCAAATCTCGACGGATCGATTACAAGTAAATTCACATCAACACCAATAGAGTTAACCGTTACGAATAAAGGACAAGTACTTTCTCTATCTCTAAAAAACAAATCTCAGTATTGGATTGGGATTGATGTCTCAAGCCTCAATTATAACATATCCTATTTTTCCGGAGATGATCTAATTCCCTATTCAGGCGAGGATTTTCCTAAGACTTTGGGGACTTTATTCAATTTTGAGAGAGGAGAATACGATTATGTATTACTTCCTCCTCATGCGCAATCCGAATGGGACTTATTTAGGATTGATGGGGTTCAAAATGGTTATGATATAATCCATAATTGCATTAAAAACGGCTCTCGTATGGATTTTACAATTCCAATATATATTTATAAGGCGGATCCAGTTACACCCGAATTAAAGAATATGAAAAATAAGCGAGTGTATCAATATGCTCAGCATACCCCTATTAAGGCAAAAATCAACTATAAGGGAGGATATTATAAGGAGGGTGAGGCATTCCATATACATAATGATTACATTAATATTGTACAATCTTCTTATGATATGGAATGTGCGAAATTAAAATTTATTTGTAACGTTTTAACTTCCAACCAACGCATTCCTTCAACAAAAAACAAATTTGGTTTAGAGGTTTATTCAAAATAATATATGGGAGCCACAAGTGATTAGTCTGTGGCTCCCTTTCTATCATCTAATTCTGAAACTGTTCTTGACAGTCTGTTTCAGCGATTGCCATTTTTCTTTGAACCATTGGAAGACTCTCTTGCCGCCGAGATGGAGACGGTAGTTATTGTCGCATATTGCCCCATATTTGAAAATTTCGCTCCAGAAGGAGAGTTTTTCAAAATTTATTCGCATCTTTGTTATGCCTGTAGTTTAATTTTACTGTCAGCGTTACGCAACGCAGAGATAAGAGAATTATTCCAGCACGGCGAGTTGCCAACCAACAGTTACAAAAAAAAACGATATTGAATGATCAACAGCTTCCAAGACGCAAAAAGTCTTCTCCTCACAGCGGAAAAAGCTTTCAACGACAAGGCTTATCAACAGTCTGCCGAAATCGTTGAAGACGTGGCACGCTACGCCGCCTATCAAAGCGACGGGCTCACAGCCGGACAGAAAGCCGAACTCACACAGATTGTAAAACAAGCCATCGGCCGCTTCACGTTTTGCCCCGACGAATGCGTTTGGGAAGAAACCAGCGCCCTTATGGACCTATTCAGAGATTAACTATGGGATATCTTGTAATTTGCCCCACATGCGGCGGAAAAATGAGTGTAAATGCCGACCGATGCCCTCATTGCGGCGAGACCGAATTCTTCAAATATGCAGCCCGCACCCGCGTAGTCGGCTCCAAGCCGTGCAGGCACTGCGGGGCTACTGGACTCGTCTGGCGATATGACGCCACAGCAATGTCTTACAATCCCGGAGGAATGCATGGCGCATACAACGTGCTCCCCGGACAATTCAAAATAAAAATAGGCAATGACACATTCGTTATCGAGGACGTCAAGCCAGAGATGCGCAGCAGATTTGAGACATGCATCCGCAACCATGACTACGAAATAACATTCATACGGAGAGCTCTCCACTCCATAAAATACGACCAGGACGCCTGCCCCGAATGCAACGGCAATGGAAAAATCAACGATGTGGTCAAAGAATACTCGCGTATCGACCTCCGCAAAAAAGGTATTTGAGAAACGTGAAAGCGTGCCTCAGGACTCATCCCAGGGCACGCTTTCACTATATAAATTATTATGTTTTAGCCGAATATCAGCACAACAAGCTGCGCCGTGATGACACGCATGAACATCGACAACGGATAGACCGTAGAGTATGCCACGGCAGGCGCGTCGTTGTTTGCCACCTTGTTGGAGTATGCCAATGCAGGAGGATCGGTATAGCTTCCCGACATTATACCAAGAATCGACAGGTAGTTGAACTTGAACTTGGCGCGGGCAATGAAGCTCATAATAATCTGCGGAATCACCGTTATAAGGAATCCCCAGAACACCCACATCAGGCCTTGTGCGTTAAACACCGTCTCGGCAAATTTCTCACCTGCGCCCAATCCCACTGACGCAAGGAATAGGCAGATGCCCACTTCGCGCAGCATGAGGCTCGCGCTTGTCGATGTGTAGGTGACGAGTTTGAATTTATATCCGAAACGGCTCAACAGAATAGCCACCACCAGCGGACCTCCGGCAAGACCGAGCTTCATCGACGCCGACATTCCCGGGATGGCGATAGGAATTGAACCGACAATTATACCGATGAATATTCCGATAAACATTGTCACCATATTCGGTTCGTGCAGGCGTTTCATCGAGTTGCCAAGTCGTGTGGCAAGACGCTCGATGTGGCTCGGGTCGCCCACCACGGTGATGCGGTCGCCCACCTGCAGTTTCAAGTTGGGATTGGCAAGGAGGTCGAGACCGGCACGGTTTACGCGCGTTGCGTTGAGGTTGTAGCCGTTGTGCAGACGGAGCGAGCCGAGCGTGCGTCCGTTGTAGTGGCTTTTTGTCACGAGTATGCGTCGCGAAACCACATTGCTCTGCGACTCTGCCTCCCATTCCATGTCGACTACCGGACCGATTACCATCTGGAATGCCGACTCGTCTTGTATCGAGCAAACAGTGAGCAGAAGGTCGCCCTTTGACACCACAGTTTTCGATGTAGGGACTATGACTTCGCCAGTTTCTTTCACCTTCATTCGCGACACAACGAAGTCATGGTCGATAACCATGTGCAGCTCACCAATGGTTTTTCCCTCTATACGATGGTTCTCAACTTGGAATGTCACGACATAAGGCTTCAATGTGCTGTCTTCGTTCTCGTCCTCAATTTCTTTCTGCTCTTTCTCAATCTTCACGCGGAACACCGCCTTCAGCAGAATCATTGACAGGATGATGCCTACAACACCGAGCGGATAAGCGGCGGCATAACCCATCGAGAGGTCTTCTGCCGTGCCTGCCGTTGCGGGGGCGAGCGTGCCGAGCGCCTGCTGCGCCGCACCAAGACCAGGAGTGTTGGTCACCGCACCGGAAAGGATACCCACAATCTGCGCGATTTTCACGTCACAAGTGTAGTAAATCACCAATGCCACTGCCACGTTGAGCAGCACCACCATCACCGCAAGCATATTCATCTGAACTCCGCCTTTCTTGAACGAGGAGAAGAAACCAGGGCCCACCTGCATACCGATTGAGAACACAAACAATATCAATCCGAAATCACGGATGAAATTGAGCAGTGTCGCATTGGCTATTGAGAAGCCGAAATGCGACATCACGATGCCTACAAACAGAACGAATGTGACACCCAGGGAAATCCCGAAGAACTTAATCTTGCCCAGCAGCACGCCCAACGCTATCACCAGCGAATAGACCACCACATCGTGGGCAATCGAGCTTTCCGTAAACAACGATACTATCCAATCCATCTATCTTTTTTTTGGTTTACTATTTTCAAGTTGCAAAATTACTGCTTTTTTTCCATATTCATTCCCTTTTCATCCACTTTTGTTGCTCTACAACATAATTTTTGAGCAAATTTATTACACACTTCAGCAAAATCTGTGTAATTTTACAGCATTTTCCGTGATTTTTCTATCAAAATATCACAAAATATGCCTTTTTGGTAAAAAATATTTGGTTATTTCAGATATTCTCAATACATTTGCAATCGAAAACAAAGAAAGAATTATGATATATAAGAACAACATATCAGCGGTCGGACTAATTTGCCTATCTTCAGTCGTCATTATTTGCAAAGCAAATGAGGAGCGGTAGCCGATGCGTTGTTGTTTTTATATAACCAACTTACAGCGACCTTTCCTCAACATGAAGAAAGGTCGATTTTTTTATATAAAGATTATGAGCAAACCATTGAGAAGTGCGCAGTGCACACAGGGACGCCGCATGGCGGGAGCAAGGGCTTTGTGGAGAGCCAACGGAATGAAGGAGGAGCAGATAGGCAAGCCAGTGATTGCCGTTGTCAACTCGTTCACCCAGTTTGTGCCCGGGCACACGCACCTGCACGAAATCGGACAGTTTGTAAAACAAGAGATTGAGAAACTTGGATGTTTCGCCGCCGAGTTCAACACGATAGCCATCGACGACGGCATCGCCATGGGACATGACGGTATGCTCTACTCCCTGCCGTCGCGCGACTTGATAGCCGACAGCGTTGAATATATGGTAAACGCCCATAAGGCCGACGCGATGGTGTGTATCAGCAACTGCGACAAGATAACTCCGGGAATGCTCATGGCAGCCATGCGGCTGAACATCCCTGCGATATTCGTGTCGGGAGGTCCGATGGAGGCAGGCCACCTCGGCAACCGTCCACTCGACCTGATTGACGTGATGATCGACTCCGCCGACACCACGGTCGACGACGCGACTGTCACCCACCTTGAGCAATTCGGATGTCCCACATGCGGATCGTGCTCCGGCATGTTTACCGCCAACTCTATGAACTGCCTCAACGAGGCCATCGGACTCGCACTGCCCGGCAACGGCACAATCCTCGCCACCCACACCAACCGCAAGGAGCTGTTCAGACGGGCGGCGGCACAGATAGTGGAAAACTGCCGGGCCTACTACTTTGACGACGATGCCAGCGTGCTTCCACGCTCAATAGCCACACGCCAGGCGATGCTCAACGCCATGACGCTCGACATAGCCATGGGCGGCAGCACCAACACCGTGCTCCACCTGCTTGCCGTTGCCAACGAGGCCGGCGTTGATTTCACGATGAACGACATCGACGTTCTATCGAGGAAAACACCTGTGCTTTGCAAAGTGGCTCCCAACTCTAAATACCACATCGAGGACGTAAACCGGGCAGGCGGCATCCCTTCAATCATGGGCATTCTTGCCGACAACGGCCTTGTCGACACATCGTGCCGACGCGTTGACGGACTTACACTCGGCGAGGAAATCGAGAAATACGCAATCGGAGGAAAGGCATTCGGAGCAGATGCCGAAGCGTTGTGGAAGAGCGCGCCGTGCGGCAAGCGAACCACCGCCCTCGGCAGCCAAAGCTCCACCTATTCCTCGCTCGACGACGACCGCGCCAACGGATGCATCCGAGATTTCGCCCACGCCTACGTGAAAGACGGCGGACTTGCCGTGCTTACCGGCAACATAGCCTCCGACGGCTGCGTGGTGAAAACCGCAGGCGTAGATGAGAGCATCTTCCACTTCAAAGGCAAAGCCAAGGTGTTTCAGTCGCAGGAAGAGGCAGTCGACGGCATCCTTGCCGGCGATGTAGCGGCGGGCGATGTGGTGGTGATAACCTACGAAGGGCCCAAGGGCGGTCCGGGGATGCAGGAGATGCTCTACCCCACATCATACATCAAGTCGCGCCATCTCGGCAAAGAGTGCGCCCTCATCACCGACGGACGCTTCTCTGGCGGCACTTCGGGGCTGTCGATAGGCCACATCTCGCCTGAAGCGGCGGCAGGAGGTGCAATCGGGCTGGTGCACGACGGCGACGACATAGAAATCGACATTCCCCGCCGCACCATCAACGTGCTGCTCTCCGCCAGCCAGCTGGCAGAGCGACGCAAGGAAGAGGAGTCGCGCGGCAAAGCGGCATTCACCCCGACGAAGCGCCACCGCGAAGTGTCGAAAGCACTGCGGGCATACGCCGCCATGGTGTCGAGCGCCGACAAAGGCGGCGTTAGAATCATTGACTGACATGACAACCTATTGGGCAATCTACGACAAAAAAGCATAATATGAACGGAAACAAAATATCTGGAGCGGAAGCCATCATAAAATCCTTCTTGAGCGAGGGTGTCGACACAGTGTTCGGCTATCCCGGAGGCGCCATCATCCCCGTCTACGACGTGCTTTACGGCTATAAGAAAGAGCTGCGCCACATTCTTGTGCGCCACGAGCAGGCAGCCATCCACGCAGCGCAAGGCTATGCACGCGTCACGGGACGCACCGGTGTGGCGATGGTCACATCCGGTCCCGGCGCAACCAACATAATCACAGGCATCACCGACGCCCTCATAGACAGCACTCCGCTTGTCGTAATCACCGGACAGGTAGGCAACAGCGGCTTAGGCACCGACGCCTTCCAGGAAACCGACGTGATGGGCATCACCCAGCCTGTGACAAAATGGAGCTGCCAGGTGCGCCGTGCCGAGGACATTCCCGAAGCCATAGCACGCGCCTTCCACATCGCGTCGACCGGGCGTCCGGGTCCAGTGGTGCTCGACATCACCAAAGACGCACAGGTGCGCACAATGGAATGGCATTATGAGAAATGCAACTTCATCCGCAGTTACATACCCTACCCAGACATCAGCGATGAAGCTGTGGCACAGGCTGCCGAACTCATAAACAACGCCGAGCGTCCGATGATCATAGCCGGACATGGCGTGATGATTTCCGGTGCGGAAAAAGAATTGGCAGAAATGGCTGAGAAAGCCGACATCCCCGTTGTCTGCACATTGCTCGGACTGTCTTCGATACCGTCAAGCCATCCACTCTACAAAGGCATGGCCGGCATGCACGGGAACATCGGTCCGAATGTCAACACCAACAAGTGCGATGTGCTGATAGCCATAGGCATGCGGTTTGACGACCGTGTCACGGGCGACACGTCGAAATATGCTCCACAGGCAAAGATTGTGCATATCGACATCGACCCGTCGGAGTTCAACAAAAACATCCGCGCCACAGTGCCTGTGCTCGGCGATGCGAAAACGGTGCTCGGCAAACTCATCCCGATGCTCCGCAAGAACGGGCATAAGGAATGGCTCTCCACGTTCAACCGTCCGGAGGCCGTGGAATATGAGAAAGTAATCAAGCCCGAGACCGAGCCTTCCGAAGGAATGATGAACATGGGAGAAGTGGCGCGAAGAGTGTCGGAGGCCACCAACAACGACGCCATTCTTGTCACCGATGTGGGACAGAACCAAATGCTCTCCGCCCGATATTTCAAATTCTCTCGCCCCGACAGCATTGTCACGTCGGGCGGACTCGGCACCATGGGATTCGGACTTCCGGCTGCCATCGGTGCGAAAATCGGGCAACCCGGCCGTCAGGTGTGCCTTTTTGTGGGCGACGGAGGTCTGCAGATGACAATACAGGAACTCGGCACAATTTTTGAGTATAAAGTTCCTGTAAAAATCATACTGCTCAACAACAACTTCCTCGGGATGGTGCGGCAATGGCAGGAACTGTTCTTCCACAAGCACTACAGCGAGACACCGATGGTCAATCCCGACTTCGTGGCACTCTGCAAGGCTTACGGCATCAATGGCGAGGACGTTGTGGAACGCAAAGACCTCGGACAGGCAATCAAACGCATGCTCGACTCCGACGAAGCCTACCTGCTCAACGTATGCATCCAGCCCTACAATATGGTGTTTCCGATGACCCCGGCAGGCAGCAACGTAGACAACATTATGCTCAACGCAACGGAGCATTACATTTAACGACGACAGAAAGATATGGAACAGTTATACACATTCACCGTTTTCACCGAAAACCGCGTCGGTCTGCTCAACCAGATTTCGATTATCTTCACGCGCCGCAGCGTGAACATTGAAAGTCTGTCGGTGTCGCCGTCGTCGATTCCTGGCATACATAAATTCACCATCACCGCCAACTGCGACACCGACATGGCGCAGAAAATCGTGATGCAGATTGAAAAGCGCATCGATGTGCTGAAGGCATTTGTCTACACCGACGCCGACCTTGTCTACCAAGAGATTGCCCTCTACAAAGTGCCAACCGACAAACTTGTCGCCGAGCGCGACCTTGAGACAATAATCCGCGCCCACAACGCACGCATTCTTGAAATCGACAAGGAGTTTACCGTAATCGAAAAGGCCGGTCACTACAACGAGACCGAGGCGCTGTTCAACGAACTCAAAAAATATGGCATACTGCAATTTGCAAGAAGCGGCCGTGTGGCTGTGACAAAAATCAACGACGAGCCCCTTAACCGCTACCTCGACGAGCAACAGAAAAGACATAAGACAACGATATATGACAACTGACAGTAAAATTTATTCAAAATCATGGCTTCTCACTCCCGGCGAATGCAACTGTGAGAAAGAGATGCCGGTGTGGCTAATGACCGAACGCATCATCGACGTAGCCACCGAACACGCCAATTCGTGGGGCGTGGGCTATGCCCGCCTTATTCTCGACAATCAGGCATGGGTGCTGTCGAGAGTGGCGATAGAGATGAAACGCTGGCCGAAAGTCAACGAGACCTACACCCTGTCGACATGGGTGGAAGACTACAACCGGCACTTCTCCGAACGCAACATCGAGGTGACCGACACCGACGGCAACGTAATCGGCCACGCACGCACCGTCTGGGTGGTGATCGACCTGACGACACGACAAAGCTGCGACATTTCATCGCTCGACTATATACGCAACAACCTCTGCGAGAAGGAGTGCCCCATTGCCAAGCACACACGCATACGCAGTGTCGACGCGGCAAGGACTTCGGAATACACTTTCCAATATTCCGACATCGACTTCAACCAGCACGTCAACAGCCTGCGCTACATCCGCCTGCTGCTCGACCAATGGACAGCAGATTTCCACAACGAGCACGTTGTGAAGCGGTTTGAGATAGCTTATATGAACGAAGGGCTTCCCGAACAGACGGTGCAGATAAGCGTCGACGACCGGTCAGACGACTGTAAATTGGAAATCAGCCACGGCAGCGAACCGTTGTGCCGCACGAGAATCGTATTTGACAATAGATAACAACTCAAATTTATAATCATTTTTAATATATAAGTATTATGGCAAAGATTAATTTTGGCGGAGTAGAAGAAACAGTGGTTACCCGCGAGGAATTTCCTTTGGAAAAGGCAAAAGAAGTATTGAAAAACGAGACAATCGCCGTAATCGGCTACGGCATCCAGGGTCCAGGCCAGGGTCTGAACCTCCGCGACAACGGCTTCAACGTAATCGTTGGACAACGCAAGGAGTCAAAGACATGGGACAAGGCTGTTGCCGACGGATGGATTCCGGGCGAGACTCTCTTCGACATCGAGGAGGCCGCCGAGCGTGCTACAATCATCGAATACCTTCTGTCGGACGCCGCACAGATTGAAGTGTGGCCACGCCTGAAGAAACACCTCACAGCAGGCAAGGCCCTCTATTTCTCGCATGGCTTCGCCATCACCTACAAAGAGCGCACCGGCATTGTGCCTCCCGCCGATGTCGACGTAATCATGGTTGCGCCCAAAGGCTCCGGCACATCGTTGCGCCGCCTCTTCGTGCAGGGACGAGGCATCAACTCGAGCTTCGCAGTGTTTCAGGATGCCACAGGACGCGCAAAAGAGCGTTGCCTTGCATTGGGCATCGGCATCGGCTCAGGATATATGTTTGAGACCGACTTCAAGCGCGAGGTCTACAGCGACCTCACCGGCGAGCGCGGCACGCTGATGGGCGCAATCCAAGGCATCTTCGCCGCCCAATACGACACGCTCCGCGCCCACGGACACACCCCATCAGAAGCGTTCAACGAGTCGATTGAAGAGCTGACACAGTCGCTCATGCCGCTCATCTCCGAGAACGGAATGGACTGGATGTATGCCAACTGCTCCACCACGGCGCAACGCGGCGCCCTTGACTGGTGGAAGAAATTCCGCGACGCTACCCGCCCTGTGTTCGAGAATCTGTACAACGAAGTGGAATCGGGCAACGAGGCACAACGCTCAATCGACTCCAACAGCAAGCCCGGCTACCGCGAAGGCTTGCAGAAAGAGCTGCAGGAACTGCACGACAGCGAGATGTGGCGCACAGGCGAAGTGGTCCGCAAACTCCGCCCAGAAAACGAATAGTCAAACACTTTGACCAACCGCAACAAAACGGGATGTCACGGCTCTTGCCATGGCATCCCGTTTCGTTTTTTTTGTGCTTTTTTGTTTTCGTGCCACAAAGATTGTATCTTTACACCCATAAAATTCTTTATACAATGAAATACTACTTTTATTCACTTATTGTTATTGCGCTGCTGCTCGCTGCAAGCGTCAGCATCCACGCCTCAAAAAAATTAAAAGGAGAGGCATCATGCCGCACCACCAACACAGAGACAATTCTCCACGCCTGGTGCTGGTCGTTCAACACAATCCGCGAAAATATGAAAAGTATTGCCGACGCAGGGTTCACTATGGTGCAGACATCGCCGGCCAACCACTGCTTTATCGGCGACGGCGGCGGCAAGCAGATTATGGGCAACGGCAAATGGTACTACCACTATCAGCCGTTGGATTGGACCATCGGCAACTATCAGATGGGCACACGCGATGAATTCATCGCAATGTGTGCCGAGGCAAAAAAATACGGAGTGCGCGTGATTGTCGACGTGCTGCCAAACCACACGGCATTCGACACATCGGCTGTGGCGCAGGGTTTGCGCGATGCCGTCGGTGGCATCGACGACCTCTACCATGCCAACGGTCTTGTTGAAATAAAAGACTACAACGACCGTCTGCAATGCACCACCAGCGGAGTCGGAGGCCTACCAGACGTAAACACAGAAAATCCTGATTTCCAATACTACTATATGCAGTATGTAGCCGACCTTATCCGCTGCGGCGCAGGCGGTTTCCGCTACGACACGGCAAAACATATCGGACTGCCGTCAGACCCCCTCGACCCTAAGTCGAAGAAAAACGATTTCTGGCCAGTGGCTATGGGCATGAAGTCGGTGAAGGGCTTCCGTCTGGAAAACCGCGACCAGCTGTTTATCTACGGCGAAGTGCTTCAGGACCGCAACGTAAAGGAAAAGGAATACGGCAAATATATGGGCTTGACCGCCAGCAACTACGGTCATGAAATCCGTCAGATTATCAGCAAACGCAAGGCGACAAGCGCGGAAGTGGCCGACTGGCAGCACCCTGTCAGCGCGACGAAACTCACCACTTGGGTAGAGTCGCACGACACATATTGCAACGCCAACGAGTCGGCAACGCTTACCGACACACAGATCAGACTTGGATGGGTGATTATCACCGCCCGACAGAACGGCACGCCCCTCTTCTTCTCTCGCCCTGACGGCAGCACCCGTGAAAACTTTTGGGGCAACAACCTTATCGGGCCTAAGGGCAACGATGAGTTCCGCAACCCAGAGGTTGTGGCTGTCAACAAATTCCGTAAAGAAATGGACGGAGAGAAGGAATATATCGGCACTGCCGCCGACGGCTCTGTCGTGGCTATAGGCCGCGGACACAAAGGCATGGCTATCGTCAATCTATCGCAGCAGGAAGTGGCGCTCAGCATTGCCACAAAGATGGCTGACGGCACCTACACCGACGCTGTCCATGGCACTGTGTTCACAGCAGCCGACGGCATCCTTACAGCCACACTCGCTCCGGAAACATCGTATGTGATTAAATAGTGTAACACAAATACGGTAAAAAGGCAAGGTTGCGGGACAAACCCGCAACCTTGCCTTTTTACCGCCCATAGATGCTATGTCTGGACACGCGCCTGAGTAAAAATGCAGGCATTGACGACTGCCGCCAAGCGCTTTTTTCTCCTCCAAACAGCCCAAAGCGTTTTTATGGCAACGTTTCCGACTTTTCAAACACAACGTCGCGCCACCACACATATTTTTGCCGAACCGGAAAATTATATGTAATTTTACGGCTGAAAACAATCAATAATAGAGGAAATGAAAGGAATAGTTCTCGCAGGTGGTTCTGGCACACGCCTTTACCCAATTACAAAAGGTGTCAGCAAGCAATTGCTGCCGGTCTACGACAAACCGATGATTTATTACCCCATTTCGGTGCTGATGCTTGCCGGCATCCGCGACATCCTTATCATCTCCACCCCAGCCGACCTACCATCGTTCCGGCGTCTGCTCGGCGACGGCAGCGATTTCGGTGTCAGCTTTGAATATGCGGAGCAACCGTCGCCAGACGGTCTGGCACAGGCTTTCATCATCGGCGAACAGTTTATCGGAAACGACTCGGTGTGCCTCGTGCTCGGCGACAATATTTTTCAAGGAAGCGGATTCTCAGGGGTGCTACAAGAGGCTGTGCAAAACGTGGAACGCGATGGCAACGCGACGGTGTTCGGCTATTGGGTCGACGACCCTGAACGCTACGGCGTGGCAGAATTCGACGCCGACGGCCGTTGCCTCTCAATCGAGGAAAAGCCGGAGCATCCGAAGTCGAACTATGCCATTGTGGGGCTCTACTTCTACCCCAACGACGTGGTGCGCATAGCCAAAAACATAAAGCCTTCGGCTCGCGGCGAACTTGAAATAACATCTGTCAACCAAGCGTTTCTCGAAAGCGGGCTGCTAAAAGTGCAGACCCTTGAGCGCGGATTCGCATGGCTCGACACCGGCACCCACGACTCGCTTGCCGACGCCTCCATCTTCGTAGAAGTGATTGAAAAACGCCAGGGTCTGAAAATCGGATGTCTGGAGGGCATCGCGCTGCGCAAAGGCTGGATTACTGCAGAAAAGATGCGGCAGCTGGCACAACCGATGATCAAGAACCAATACGGGCAATATCTGCTGAAAGTAATAAACGAATTAGGTTTAGAATAAAATTATATGGAAGTAATAAAGACTGCTATTGACGGCGTGGTGATTATAGAGCCACGGATTTTTGCCGACGACCGCGGTTATTTTTTCGAATCATTCTCCGAACGCGACTTCAATGCGCAGGTGCGCACCGTGCACTTTGTGCAGGACAACGAGAGCCGCTCATGCTACGGCGTGCTGCGCGGACTGCATTTCCAGAAGCCGCCCTACGCACAGTCGAAACTGGTAAGAGTGGTGAAAGGCGCCGTGCTCGATGTGGCTGTCGACATACGCCGCGGCTCACCTACGTTCGGACAGCACGTTGCCGTCGAGCTTTCGGCTGAAAACCACCGGCAGTTCTTCATCCCACGCGGATTCGCCCACGGATTCAGCGTGCTCACCGACGATGTGGTATTCCAATACAAATGCGACAATTTCTATGCGCCGCAAAGCGAGGGAGCGATTGCCTGGGACGACGCCGCTCTCGCCATCGACTGGCGCATACCTGCCGACAAGGTCATCCTGTCGGAAAAAGACAAGTGCCACCCGCTGCTGAAAGATGCAGAATGGCTTTTTGACTACAACGATAATCTCTACGAATAATGAATATACTCGTGACTGGCGCCAACGGACAGCTTGGCAACGAAATGCGCCGCGTCGCAGCTGAAAGCAGCGACAACTACACATTTACCGACGTGGCAGAACTTGACATAACCGACATTGACGCCGTCTGTGCCAAAGTGAAGGAAACGAAAGCCGACGTAATCGTGAACTGTGCCGCCTACACCAACGTAGACAAGGCTGAGGACGACGTCGCACGCGCCGACCTCATCAACAATCAGGCGGCTGGAAATCTTGCCTACGCCGCCAAAGAGGCTGGAGCAACGCTTATTCACGTGTCGACCGACTATGTGTTTGACGGATCGTCGTCAATACCATATATCGAGACCGACGACACCTGCCCTACCGGCGTCTACGGCAAGACAAAGCTTGCCGGAGAGATGGCTGTCATTGCCACTGGATGCCGCTCGATAATCATCCGCACGGCTTGGCTGTACTCCCGCTGGGGCAACAATTTCGTGAAAACAATGCGCCGCCTGACGGCTGAACGCGACTCGATAAACGTAGTGTTTGACCAAGTTGGCTCACCGACGTTTGCCGGCGACCTCGCCGATGCCATCAGCCACATCATCGAAAACCGGCTGACCGACAGAACGGGAGTCTACCACTTCACCGACGAGGGTGTCTGCTCATGGTATGACTTCACTGTTGCCATCGCAGAGGCGTCGGGCAACAGCTGCGACATCCATCCAATCCACTCCTACGAGTACCCAAGCAAGGTGGAGCGTCCGCACTATTCCGTGCTCGACAAATCGAAATTCCGCAACACGTTCGGCTTTGCCATTCCTCATTGGCACGCATCTCTGAAAAAATGCATAACACAACTGGAATCTGACAAATGAGCAATTATAAACGCAACATAATCGTGACCGGTGGAGCCGGATTTATCGGATCGCACGTGGTACGCCTGATGGTAAACAAATATCCCGACTACCGCATCATCAATCTCGACAAACTGACGTATGCCGGCAACCTTGCCAACCTGCACGACGTGGAGGACAAGCCAAACTATGTCTTTGTCCATGCCGACATCTGCGACTTCGAGACTATCCAGAAGATTTTAGCCGACTACAACGTAGACGGCATTATCCATCTTGCCGCCGAGAGCCACGTTGACCGGTCAATCAAGGACCCGTTCACGTTTGCCAGAACCAACGTGATGGGAACTCTGTCGCTGCTGCAGGCCGCCAAAGAGTATTGGGAAAGCCTTCCCGAAGGCTACGAAGGCAAACGCTTCTACCACATCTCGACCGATGAAGTCTATGGCGCACTGGAGATAACCGACTCCGAAGGCATCGAGTCGCCGTTTACCACCAAAGCGTCGTCGGAGCATCACCATGCCTACGGAAAGGACTTTTTCCTTGAGACAACGAACTACAATCCGCACTCGCCTTATTCGGCATCGAAGGCGTCGAGCGACCATTTTGTGCGCGCATTTCACGACACCTACGGGATGCCTACAATCGTGACCAACTGCTCCAACAACTATGGTCCATACCAATTTCCCGAGAAGCTGATTCCGCTGTTTATCAACAACATCCGCCACCGCCGACAGCTGCCTGTATACGGAAAAGGCGAAAACGTGCGCGACTGGCTGTATGTAGAAGACCACGCCCGTGCCATCGACCTTATTTTCCATCAAGGGAAAGTGGCTGACACATACAACATCGGCGGTTTCAACGAGTGGAAAAACATCGACATCGTGCGGGTGCTGATCAAGACCGTCGACCGGCTGCTCGGCAACCCCGAAGGCGCGTCGCTCGACCTGATTACACACGTGACCGACCGCAAGGGGCATGATATGCGCTACGCAATCGACAGCCGCAAGCTGCAGCGTGAGCTCGGTTGGGAACCAAGTCTGCAGTTCGAGGAGGGCATCGAGCGCACTGTGCGCTGGTATCTCGACAATCAGGAGTGGATGGACAACGTCACCTCCGGCGCATATCAGCACTACTACGACGACATGTACAAAAACCGGTAAAAGCAACCGTAAGATAACGACAAAAGGCTGCGGCACATCGGATTGTGCCGCAGCCTTTTGCTATATATGCAAACGCACCTTATCGTATCACGCACTTGCCAACGGCCTTTACCGACGGCGACTGCAGAACTACGAAATAAATTCCTGTGCCTGCACTCTTAGCATCGATGTCAAGAGTGTTGGTTCCCGCCTGCAACGCCACGTCGTTGGCGACAATCATTTGTCCCGTAGCCGAGAACATCGACAACCGCGCCTTCTCGCTGCATTGCGAGTCGTAGCGCACCTCAACAGTTTCGCCACGCAAGGCAATACCAAGAGCGGAAGGCTTGTCGGCAAACACCGTTTCCACGCCGCTTTCCGCCGAATAGTGCGTAGCCATGTTGCGAAGAGCAATAGTGCGCGTCTCGCCACGTTTTTTGGTGTCGAGAGTGAACCGCATTGTGGTTAGTTTCAACGGATAGCGATAATATTCCATCGGCTCGTCGGCAAAGGCCGTGTTCAAATCCGCCAAATCCACATTGCGCATCTCCTGCTTGCCCAATGCATCGACATAGAAGAAATGCACTTTCTTGACAACGCCATCCTTGTCGTCAAGATCGAACGACAACGACTCCGGCAATCCGAACAGCGTCTTGTTGAAAGTCAAGTCGATTGTTGCAAGGCGACCGTTGGTGATGTCAAACGACCACGCCGCGCCCGAATTCCAACCTTCAGGAAGAGCAGCCGTTGATACAGAGAGATTCGACACTCCCGACAATGCGCGTTCAAAATCGCTGTCGTTGGTGAAATCAGTCACCAACACAGGCTTGTCGCTGTTCTCCACCGTCACGTTGACACTCACCGCAACATCGCCAAACCGTCCGGTCACAACCGTAGTGCCGTTTTTTCCGGCATAAATCATACCGTCCTCAACACGGCACACGTCGGGATTCTCCACCTCCCAGCTGAAAGCTATCGGACTGAGCGCGAAATCAACAGCAGCTGTTTTGCCAATAAGTTCTATCAGCGGCGTGTGTTTTTTATCGACAATCACACTCTCATATTTAGGCACCACTTTGTCAATCGCAATTGTTGTTACAGGAATCTCCGCGCGCAAGCCGTCTTTCTCGGCAATTATTTTGCCCGACATTCCCTCTGCCCCTGAATGAAAATACCCTTCGGCGTCGACAGTTCCAAGAGCGGCAGGCTCACAAGAGAAGCTGCACCCCTTCAAATCCTTGTCGAGCACCTCGTCATATTCATTGAACGCCATCATGCGCAATGGAGCAATGGCAATCACCGATGTGCTTATCGCCGACTTGCTGAACGCTATGCGAGCAACTTTGTTAGACTCCGGGGCAAGCGACACAGCAAGCATCGCGTCTTCAACAGGACGCACAGAGCCGCGGCCAGGGAGATTGAGCATCTCGCCGTCGACAGCAATGGCTGCGCTGCCTCCGCTGTCAAAGTTCACTATATCCCAAGCTCCGCGATTCACCATCCAGCTGCAAAGATCAATACAGTCAATCGCAGAGCTCTGAACCGACATCTCATTAATCAACATATACAGTTTGGTCTTGTCTTTTGAGATTCCGGCAAGCACGTGCGCCGACTTCTCATATTCACGGCCATTCTCAAAATTGTTATACTCGCCGTCGTGGAACACACCGTCGTGTACAAGGCTCGGATAGCCGTGAAATGCGTTCAGAATGTTCTTCGGCGCCGTACCCCACTTCGTGCCATCAACCGTCTGCTCCACTCTGACCACATCGCCAACCGACAAAGGATGCTGATTGTAGGCAGTGATGGCGTCGCCTCGCAGATAAAGCACATACTCGGTCTTCGTCGACTGGATAGGCTCGTCCGACACCGCCTCTACACGGCACGGAGTAGGATCGCCGTTGACAATCCATTCGCCTTGAGGTTTCAGCTTAATATATTTGCCGGCATCTTTTAGAGTGATGCTGTTCATGCGGTTAAGCAGGATGCAGTTGCCTGTGAAACCATTAGTGGCATCCGAATTGTAGCACGAGATGTCGAGCGACAGCCCGTTGTCGGCAACCACACGCGTCGTAAAACCGGTATGGGCAAATATTTCCGCTTTCTTATCCTTTGTAATTGCGAGCAGAGAGCGTGCGAAATCACGACGCCACGCAAACTCGCCGTTGCTGATGTTGATGCCAATGCAGACACCCATGTCATAACTGAAGAAATCGTGGTTCCAAGCCACCTTGACGTTGTGTCCCGGACGCGAATTCTGCTTATAGAACGTAGGCAGGTCCCAACGCTGCACATCAGGCACAGCATCGCGGCTCTGCGCCTGCTCAATCTTGTTGTAGGGATTTGTAAGGTCTATTTCTGTGAACCACAGAATGACAGGTTTGTCGGGATAGATATACTTGGTATACTTTATTCCCGGTCCAACGGTGTAAGACTCCACCTCTTCCACAGGACCCCACTCCGGCTCCTTGATTACATCGGCAGCCGCCGCTTTCATCACAATCGGCGACATCAGGCTTGCCACAAGCAGTGCCCCGAACATTTTTAATTTCATAGTTTTATGTTATTTTTTATGATTTGTGCATCAAAGGTAGCAACAATTATCCCTTCTACAAAGGATTTCCTCAAATAGTTTGCCCCTCCGCGCAATAATGGCACAATGTAAAGAAGGCGGAATCTGTCGAACTTTGCGCCATGAGGGGTCAGTAGAAATTTAGTGGGGATAAATTTTAGGCATCCAAATGTTATGCCGA